>JUEG02000501.1_pt1 | contig 19874 bp, 21 predicted proteins | sample 432341 | NCBI WGS metagenome assembly JUEG02 (sample SAMN02953476, study PRJNA257561) | rock porewater metagenome | biome: terrestrial; feature: Opalinus Clay rock; material: porewater; isolation source: Opalinus Clay rock BIC-A1 borehole | place: Switzerland: Mt Terri URL, St-Ursanne ...
GCGTAGAATTCATTGCGAAGGAGATATTCTGATGTTAAAAAATGCGGGTATTGAGCAAAGCCTAATCGAAGTTCGTCAACGGATAGGTCAAGCTGTAGCCCGAAGTCATCGGGACCCGAATACCATCCGATTATTGGCCGTGTCTAAGAACCAGCCGGTTTCAGCTTTGGAGGAAGCGTATCGAGTCGGACAACGTAGATTTGCAGAAAATCGTGTCCAAGAATGGTTGGAGAAAGTGCCTTCTCTTAAGAATGATTGCGAATGGCACCTAGTGGGAAAGCTCCAGACCAACAAAGTGAAGTACTTAGATCAATCTGTTTCTATGATACATTCACTAGATCGGTTTTCATTATTAGAGTCTCTTAACGCACATGGGGAACGATGTGGTATAATATGGATGACGCTCGTTCAAGTCAATATCGCCCGGGACCCTGCAAAGGCAGGGCTCATGGCAGAGGAAGTCCCAGACTTCTTAAAAACTATTAGTGATTATTCCCATGTTAAAGTACGAGGATTAATGACCATCGGGGCGTTGGAGGCCAGTGCGTCGGAAACGCAAGGCTTTTTCCGTCAACTGAGGGTCCTAAGGGACACCTTGCAGGACAGAAAATGGTCAGGAGTCGACTTGTGTGAGCTTTCTATGGGGATGAGTGGGGATTTTGAAATGGCAATCGAAGAAGGTGCAACGCTTATTCGTATTGGACGCCAGATTTTCGGGGAACGTGGGTAAACTGGAATAAATTAGGGAGAAAGGGAGGAAGATAGATAAATGGCAAAATTAATCGATAAAGTAATCGGGATTATGGGGTTTTCAGATGAAGAACCAGATGAGGATATCTTTGAAGAAAATGAAAGAGAAAAAAATTCCCAAGAAGAGGTGCGCTCTAGCCGTAAAAACGCTCAAGTTGTAAGTATTCATTCCCAAAAACAAATGCGTGTTGTCGTAATGGAACCGAGTTCTTTTGAAGAAGCCCAAAACATCGCGGATCAGTTAAAATCCCGCCGTCCTGTTATTGTTAATCTCGAAAACACAGAAAAAATGTTAGCTAAGCGAATAGTAGATTTTATTAGTGGGACAACCTATGCGTTAAATGGTAATATGCAAAAAGTCGGGAATGGAATCTTCTTGTTTGTGCCTACTAACGTGGATATTTCTGGTGAAATGCGCGACGAATTCAAAGACAAGGGTTTATTCTGGCAAAAATAGGGGGGATATTGAATTGATTTCTATGATCGCACAAGTCGCCGATAAAGTGGTTACAATTCTCATTTATGCGATTATTATTCGGGCGTTTCTTTCTTTCTTACCAAACTTAAAGTCTAATAAATTAACTGTGATTCTAAATGACGTGACAGAGCCAATCCTTAAGCCATTTCAACGTTTTCAACTCGGCGGCGCAGCAAGGGCGATAGACTTTTCTCCGATTATTGCAATCATCGTCCTCAACATGGTCCAAGCCTTTATAATTAGACCATTTATTTTTTTCTAAATGAGCTATTCGACAGATCGAAGTGGCCTTGGATTTTGGACTGAAAAAGAATCACGCTTGGAAGCTGCTCATATTTTGGACTTAGTAGAAAGAGTGCTAAATGTGGAATCAAAAGAAGTCACGCCTTTTATAAGCCTTGCTATGCGGGACTGGGCTGAAGCCGTTCTGCGCAAAGAACACTTAGCGCTTGTGGCGGAAGGAGGGTTCCCCGACGCAGAGCGTGTTCGGCTAATTATCGCTCCTTGGGGAAAAACCTTGCATTCTATAGATGCCAACATTTCGCTACTATGGGTGCGTCCAACGAATTCGCGTAATCAACTTGAACATCGTCAGATTTTGGGTTCCTTGATGGGACTGGGCTTCAGAAGAGATGTTTTGGGAGATATACAAGCTGGGCAAAACGGTTATTATATAGCAACTACAGTTGAGATTGCTCCTTTTTTGTTAGATCATTGGACCCAAGCAGGGCGAGAGAACATCCATGTCTCGCTCTATGAAGGCAAACCGGATGTGTGTCCTGATCCGGGTGAGGAGCGCCGAATCACTGTTAATTCTTCACGGATCGATGCGGTGATTGCCAATGCTTTTGGGGTTTCGAGATCAGAAGCACAGGCGTGGATTACTCAAGGTAAGTTGAGGAAAGATGGTCTCGTGGTCAGTAAAGCGGATACAGAAGTACAACCTGACGATCTGATCTCGTGCAGGGGACAGGGTCGAATAAAACTTTTAAAATGTACCCAGACTCGCAAGGAACGGACAGCGTGGCAAATCGTGCTTTTCCGCTCACAGCGGCATTAGGAGGGAATTATTGTATGCAGATGACTCCTCTTGATATTCGAAATAAAACATTTAGCAAAGGGATCCGGGGTTATCAATGCGGAGAAGTAGAAAAATTTCTAGAGACCGTAAGTCTGGAATTTGAAGCTGCGTATACGGAGAACTTCGAACTGCGTGAAAAAACTAAAGGGTTGGAAGTGGAAATTGGTCACTATCACCTACTTGAGAATACTCTACAACAGACACTAGTTCTGGCACAGAAAACTGCTGAAGAGGTTAAACAAACTGCTCAGCATGAGGCCGCTCTCCTGCTGCGGGAAGCTGAACAGGATAAGTTAAGCAAAGTGTCTGAAGCTCAGGTAATACTGGAAACGATTCAAGAAGAAATTCAGGGACTTTCGAGGAGACGGGATCTTTTAAGGACACAACTAAGATCTTTTTTGCTTGCTCATCTAGACTTAGAAAAGTTGCAGGAGCGAACTGATGGCATTGCTTAATAGGCTCAGGGTCCTTGAGGTTGCGAATGAACCTTGTTTCGTGATAAAATACAAAATAGACAACTTTGAAGGAGAAGGATAGGCATCGATGAATAATATACTAATTTGTGAGCTACCTCCCGACTTTCTCATTCAAGGGTTTGGGTTGCATCTGGATGAGAATCAGTCCTATGTAGGGAAAGTTGGAGGCCAGGAAGTCCAGCTCTTATCTTCTATTGATGATTTGCAGTCAAATCAACCAGATATAAAAATATTGAGTATTGGGTTCGCCGAGGCTAGCCAAAATTTTCGCTCTGGGGATGTTTTGATGGCCGGGAGTGATGATTTACTCGATCGTGCGTTTCAGGCAATGGACGAAATTGAGCAACGCGGAGTGGTTGTCAGTTTGACGCCTCCTCAGGATTCGACGCATTTATACTTAGCTAAAGAGCAGATGAGTCCTTTCGTTTTGGAATGGAAGAGTCAAAAAATATCCTTTCTATGTCTGTGGATGGTGGATCCTATAGAATCGGAAGGGCAAGCAAAGCTTGTCACGATTTTGAGGAAGGTTCTCTTGAAGGAAAAGTAAAATATAATATCGACACGTTGATAAGGACAGTCTCTGTCAGGTAACCTCAACAGCGAGCGGGAACGGTGTGAGCCCGTGAGGAGTGATGGAGAAAATCCCCTTGGAGTGAAGGGCTGAAATCTAAGTAAGTTCTTTCGGATTGTCTCCGTTAACCGACTTCCGAGTGGCTTTATTGGGCGACAAGGGTGGTACTGCGGGTGATCTCGTCCCTTTTAGAAGGGGCGAGATTTCTGCTATTTAACTAGCTGTTCTTTGTAGTTGGGGCATTCGTAATTGCGCCTACTGCTGTGATTGTATAGGGGTAATCATGAATCGCCTACGTGACTTACGTAACCTAACCTGTTATTCCCTTTAGGGCAGTGCAGGAATTGCCCTAGGCTATTTAAGGAGGAAAATGTCAATGGACTATCGTACTACTCTCAATTTACCTGAGACCGATTTCCCGATGCGTGGGAATCTTCCACGTAAGGAACCTGAAATTCTCAAAGCATGGGAAGAAGACAATATTTATAAAAAAGTGCAAAACGCCCGGGCCGGACGACCAAAGTTTATTCTCCATGATGGTCCGCCGTATGCTAACGGGGATATTCATCTCGGGCATGCTATCAATAAGGTGTTAAAGGATGTTGTGGTTAAATATAAGACCATGATGGGTTTTGATGCGCCTTATGTTCCTGGATGGGACACCCATGGCCTTCCCATTGAAATTCAAGTGATCAAGAAGTTGGGTGTTAACCGTCATGCGGTGTCTACGCTGGAATTCCGTGGGAAATGTAAAGACTATGCAGAGAAATATGTAGGGATTCAGCGCGAGCAGTTTAAACGCCTTGGAGTTCGCGGAGATTGGGATCACCCTTACCTAACCCTGCAAAAAGAGTATGAGGCTGCCCAAATCGGGGTTTTTGGGGACATGACCAATAAAGGGTATATCTATAAAGGCTTAAAGCCTGTCTACTGGTGCCCTTCCTGTGAAACGGCACTTGCTGAGGCGGAAATTGAATATGCCGATAAACCGGCGTCAGCTATTTATGTCAAATTTGCGGTACGGGATGGTTTGAAGGTACTCACAAGTGATAACACATTTGTAGTCATTTGGACGACAACGCCTTGGACTCTTCCGGCTAATGTTGCGATCAGTGTACATCCAGAACTTACGTATGCTGTTGTCACCTCCGGGCAAGAACGTTGGGTTGTTGCTGAGGGGATGCTGGAATCCTTGCGCTCACTGTGGAAGTTAGAACTTCCGATAGAAAAGACAATTTCTGGTAAGGGACTGGAAGGGGTTATTTGCCTAAATCCACTGAATGGCCGTGACTCTATGATGATCTGTGGAGAGCATGTTACTTTAGAAGCTGGTACAGGATGTGTTCATACGGCACCCGGACATGGAGAAGATGACTTTCTGATCGGGAAAAAATATGGCTTAACCGTTCTGTGTCCGGTTGATCATCAAGGGAAATTTACCTCCGAGGGCGGGGCATACGTGGGCCTAAAAACGGGAAAAGCGAATCCTGTGATCGTAGAAGATCTAAAGAAAACAGGAGATCTGGTGCTAGAGGAAACAATCGAGCATAGTTATCCTCATTGCTGGCGTTGTAAGAGCCCGATCATTTATCGTGCAACTGAACAATGGTTTGCATCCATTAGCGGATTCCGTCAGCCAATATTAGATGAAATAGAGAAGGTTCGTTGGATTCCCGCTTGGGGAAGAGACCGAATCTTTAACATGATTGCAGACCGAGGAGACTGGTGTATTTCCCGTCAAAGGACATGGGGGGTTCCAATCCCCATCTTTTACTGTGAGGATTGTGGGAAAGTATTGGTTAATAAACAAACCATCGCTAAGGTGCAGGATATCTTTCGTCAAGAAGGTTCAGATGCTTGGTTTGCTCGTTCTGCGGAGGAATTGATGCCGGAAGGGACTACTTGTTCCTGTGGTGGAGTGAAATTCCGTAAAGAGACGGATATCATGGACGTTTGGTTTGATTCTGGTACCAGCCATGCAGGCGTATTGAAGCAACGGGAAGAATTGTCTTGGCCTGCAGATCTCTATCTGGAAGGGTCAGATCAGCACAGAGGGTGGTTCAATTCCTCTTTATCAACGTCAGTAGCTGCATTTGGGCAGGCTCCATATCGTAATGTGTTGACCCACGGCTTTGTTGTTGATGAGCAAGGGCGAAAGATGTCTAAATCCCTTGGTAATGGAGTTGATCCGCTCAAAGTCGTTCAAGAACTGGGTGCCGATATTTTGCGTCTATGGGTTAGCTCTGTGGATTATAAGAATGACGTCGCTGCTTCCCCTCGTATCATGAAGCAAATGTCTGAAGCCTATCGCAAGATTCGAAATACCCTTCGCTTCTTGTTGAGTAACCTTAACGATTTCGATCCAGCCAAGGATAAAGTGTCTTATAAGGAGCTTCAAGAGATTGATCGGTGGGCCCTGCTTAAACTCTCTAAAGTGGTTGAACGCGTACTACTAGGGTACGAATCGTACGAATTCCATTGGGTTTACCACACGATTCATAATTTCTGTACAGTTGAGTTAAGTGCTATATATCTGGATATTGTCAAAGATCGACTCTATGTGGAAGGGAAATCATCCCACCTTCGCCGTTCTACGCAAACGGTTTTATACGAAGTCCTAAACGCGTTGGTTCGTCTTCTAGCTCCAGTCTTGACATTCATGACTGACGAAATATGGCCATATATCCCTGGAGATAAGAATGCGGATAATGTTCAAATGGCAGAAATGCCGAAAGTGAACCCCGAATGGATGGACGAGAAGCTTGCCAATGAATGGGATCTGATTTTAGATTTGCGAACGGATGTTGCTAAAGTCTTAGAAAAGGCACGCCAGGAGAAGATGATTAATCATCCGTTAACCGCTCACGTTGATCTTTATCCAACAGAGGTTCAATATGAGTTCTTGCAACAAGTTCCAAATCTCGCCGAAATCTTTATTGTTTCAGATTTAACAATGCATAAACCTAGCGAAGAAAGACCAGATGGCGTTCAACAAGCTGAGGGTCACGAAGGGTTAGGAATTCTTGTGCAACCTGCTAAAGGGGAAAAGTGCGAACGTTGCTGGATGTTTCATGACGAAGTTGGTAAAGATCAAGAACATCCGACGATTTGCCCTCGTTGTAGTGCAGTAGTCAAAAAATACTACTAGACTTAATATTGAAAAAAGTATATATTAATGAATAATAGTAAATATTGAATACCGAATGATACTAGCGGGAGAGATCTGGAATATCCAGACGCCGAAGGAGAAAAGTCCTGAATCGCTTTCAGGAAAGAAACTCTCAGGCAAAGAGTACTGCTAGTAGACGGGACTCTGGAGAGTTTCTTGTAACAAAGAACACCAAAGGGGATGCCGAAAGGCGAATCTCTCAGGTTCAAGGACAGAGAAGTGCGTTAGTGCACTTTTCTGTCCTTTTTTCATGTTACTTCAGGAACCAAATGCGTCGCTATCCAAACATCCTTGTTTCTGTCATGCCAGCGGTCAAATGGGGAAATACTATCTGGGTGAGTGAACTCGTTCAACAATCGTTGAACATGGGGTACCACTCCCACTTCTAGAAGAGGGAGCCTCAAGATCGAAAAAATTAGGAGGTGCCAATATGGTTGGACCAAAACGAACGCCAATTTATGAAGAACATCAGGCAGCAAAAGCAAAATTAATCGACTTTGGTGGGTGGGAAATGCCGGTACAGTATGCTGGCGTGATTGCAGAACATAATGCAGTGCGGAACAAGGCAGGACTTTTTGATACCTCGCATATGGGAGAGATTAATGTTACCGGTAAAGATGCACTAGCATTTGTCCAGATGTTAATTACCAACGATGCAAGTATTCTTCAGGATGGAAAGATTCTTTATTCTCCTATGTGCTACCCAACCGGTGGAATTGTCGATGATTTGCTTGTTTATCGCTATAATGCAGAACACTTCTTTATCGTTGTGAATGCTTCTAACACGGATAAAGATTATGCATGGATGCTTGAGCAGGTCAATAACTTTGAGGTGAGTGTGGACAATGTTTCCGACCAGTATGTGCAACTCGCTTTGCAAGGACCTCTTGCGGAAACAATTTTACAACGTATCTCAAATACGGATCTGTCTAAAATAATCTATTACACGTTTACACACGGAGAGATTGATGGTGTACCATGCATTATCTCGCGTACGGGCTATACAGGAGAAGATGGGTTTGAAGTTTATTGCGCACCTGAGTTCGGGCGACAATTATGGCAGAAGATTTTAGTAATCGGTGCCACAGATGGCGTACAACCAATCGGATTAGGAGCACGTGACACATTACGCTTCGAGGCTCGTCTTCCTTTGTACGGCAATGAATTAGGTCAAGAAATTACTCCGCTCGAAGCAGGAATTGGTTTCTTTGTCAAACTCAATAAAGCAGATTTTATCGGGAAGGCTACCCTACAACTCCAAAAAGAGCAAGGGATACCACGTAAATTAGTGGGTCTCGAAATGATCGGACGAGGAATTGCCCGGTCTCATTATCCTCTACAAAAAAATGGTGAAGAGATTGGATTTGTTACTTCTGGCTCGTTCTCTCCGACTCTTAATAAAAACATAGCCTTAGGGCTGATTCGCGCGGATCTAGCGGTTCAAGGTGACGTTCTAGATGTGCTTATTCGTGATAAACCTGTGCAAGCCAAAATTATCCCTTCGTTGTTTTATAAACGCAGCAATTAAATATGGCAGAAGTTCGAACTCGGAATTTCAAAGTTCAAAGTTCAAAGTTCAAAGCGTTCGAAGACTCCATGATAATAAATGTCGGTGTCAGAACTACGGGGATGTTTTAGATATCAAAGGGTAAAATAAAAAAAATATTAGGAGGATGATCACATGAATCCAGTAGAATTGAAGTACAGCAAAGACCATGAATATGCAAGGGTAGATGGAAATATCGTCACGTTTGGTATTACTAATCATGCCCAAGAGAGCCTAGGGGACGTTGTATTCGTCGAGCTTCCTGATGAAGGGTCAACTGTGACTGCCGGAAAATCCTACGGTACTGTGGAATCTGTCAAAGCAGTCTCTGATATTGTTGCTTCAATCAGTGGAAAAGTAGTTGAGATAAATACCCTGGTTCTAGATGCACCTGATTTACTGAACAGTGATCCCTATGGAGAAGGCTGGTTAGTTAAAGTTGAAGCAGATGATTTATCCCCGCTGGATTCAATGATGTCTGTTGTCGAATATGAAGCGTTTGTGGCTGCGGAGGAACATTAGGATGAATTTTATACCGAATACGGATGATCAACAAGAGCTGCTCTTAGCCCGTATTGGGGTTAAGTCTGTCGAGGAACTTTTTGAGGATATCCCTCAGAAAGTTCGATTCAAGCGCCCCCTTAATATTCGTGGGGGCATGTCGGAGCAGGAATTGGTCAAGCATGTCAGTGGTTTGGCAACTAAAAATAAATCAGTGGAAGAATACAGTTCTTACCTCGGAGCTGGTGCCTATGAACATTTCGTGCCAAGTTTTGTGGACCAATTGTTACTTCGCTCTGAATTTTATACAGCTTATACACCGTACCAACCAGAGATTAGCCAGGGGACACTTCAAGCGATTTACGAATATCAGACGTTAGTCTGTGAGTTAACGGGGATGGATGCCACCAATGCCTCAATGTATGATGGGGCTTCGGCTCTAGCAGAGGCAGCCCTAATGACTTGCGATGCAACTCGACGGGAAAAGGTGCTTGTCCTCCAAACCGTGCATCCAGAATATCGTGAAGTCCTGAAGACTTATCTTCCGCCTAGGGGCGTTGAGCTAATTGAAGTTCCATATCAAGATGGAGTAGGGGATCTTGCCGCGCTTGAAGCGGCCTTACAAGATGACATTGCTGGAGTCATTATCCAAAATCCTAATTTCTTTGGTAGTGTTGAAAAGGCTGAGAAAATTGCACAGTTGGCACATGCCAAAGGTGCCCTTCTGGTTATGGCTGTTAATCCCGTCTCTTTGGGGTTACTCAAGTCTCCTGGAGAATGTGGAGCAGATATTGTTGTCGGCGAAGGGCAACCCTTTGGTAATCCTTTGAACTATGGAGGTCCATATCTGGGCTTTTTAGCCACTCGGGACAAGTTTGTTCGTCGTATGCCAGGTAGGATTGTAGGTATGGCCACGGACAAAAACGGTAAGAAGGGATTTGTGTTGACCCTTCAGGCTCGTGAACAACATATCCGGCGCGAAAAGGCCACTTCCAATATTTGCTCCAATGAAGCGCTTTGCGCGCTAGCCTTCTCTATGCATTTGAGTGCCCTGGGGAAAACTGGGATCAAAGAATTAGCGTATCTGAATTTGCAGAACGCCCATTATACCGCTCAAGAGATTGGGAAAATTCCTGGAATGAGTTTGGCTTTCTCAGGACCGTTCTTCCATGAATTTGTAATCGAGACTAAGGCTGAACCAGCGAAAGTCAATGCTTGGCTCCTAGAAAACCAGATTATTGGTGGACTAGATCTTTCTCGCTTCTATCCTGAGCTCGATCATCACCTCCTCTTCTGTGTGACCGAGACGAAATGTAAAGAGGATATTGACCGACTCGTGGCCAGATTGGAGGAAATTAAATGATAACGTCAGAACCACTTATTTTTGATCTTAGTGCCAGCGGGCGTAAGGCAATCGGCTTACCAATTTGTGATGTACCCGAAGTTGCGGTTGAAACGCTTATCCCTGAAGAGTTTCTTTCAGAGCAAGGACCTCAACTCCCCGAACTATCTGAAGTGGATGTTGTTCGTCACTTTACCCGTCTTTCGACTTTGAATTATGGTTTGGACACTGGGTTTTACCCACTAGGGTCTTGTACCATGAAATATAACCCTAAGGTCAATGAGAGACTGGCCCGTCTGCCTGGCTTTACATCGTTACACCCCTACCAGCCTGAGTCTATGACCCAAGGGGCTTTACAGCTTATGTCAGAACTCCAAGAAGATCTAGCTGAATTGACGGGGATGGACGGATTTACTCTCTCTCCTGCCGCCGGTTCCCATGGAGAGCTAGTGGGTATGTTAGTCATTAGAGCCTATCATCTGCATCGTGGAGATCTTAAACGTACAAAAGTTATTGTTCCAGATGCAGCCCATGGTACGAATCCTGCGACAGCTGCAATGGCGGGTTATGAGATCATCGTTGTTCCTTCCAATGCGCGCGGCGGAGTGGATCTAGAAGAGCTTAAAAAGGTCGTCAATGATGAAGTTGCTGCCCTAATGTTGACGAATCCCAACACAGTAGGTCTCTTTGAAGAAAATATCTCAGAAATAACTAAGCTGATTCATGATGCAGGCGGATTACTCTACTACGACGGAGCGAATACCAATGCGATTATGGGTATCACTCGTCCTGGAGACATGGGCTTTGATGTTGTACATCTGAATTTACACAAGACGTTCGCCACGCCTCACGGCGGCGGTGGTCCAGGATCAGGCCCAGTTGGAGTCAAAGAATTTTTGATACCTTTCCTGCCTAAGCCCGTAGTGGTCAAGTGTGAGGATGGGACTTATTCACTAGAGACCAACCTGCCTTTATCTATTGGCAGAGTACGTTCATTCTATGCGAACTTCAATGTTCTAGTTAAAGCCTACGCTTATATTCGGAGCCTTGGTGGACCAGGGTTAAAAGTTGCCTCAGAGAATGCAGTGTTGAATGCCAACTATTTGATGAGTATTCTCAAAGAACACTATTTCCTGCCCTTTGATCGCGTATGCAAACATGAGTTTGTCATCACCCCGAAAAATCTCAAATCCACTGGGGTGCACACCTTGGATATTGCCAAGCGCTTATTAGATTATGGCTATCACCCACCGACTATTTATTTTCCGATGATCGTCGACGAAGCCATGATGATTGAGCCAACAGAAACCGAAAGCAAAGAAACCCTCGATGAATTTGCAAAGGTCTTAATTAAGATCGCCGAGGAAGCACGGAGCGACGCAGATCTCGTCAAGAATGCGCCACATACTACGGTCGTGTCGCGATTCGATGAAGTCGGCGCAGCGCGGAAGCCGAATTTGCATTGGCGGAAAGAGCAGTAGAACTTAGGACTGCTTGATCTTAAAGACCAGATTAATATGTGAAATGCCGCTCGTAAAGGGCGGCTTTTTCCAAGTAAGTGAGGTTAAGGATGGAACAGTTAGAGGCGTTAGTTCAACAAGCTTGGGAAGTACGCCAAGCGCATTTTGCAGACGAAATATTTTTTGACTTTCCTACCTTGACTGAGAGTATTACGTTAACCGGTCATGCGTGTGCACTTGACTGTGCTCACTGCGGAGGGCATTATCTTAAAGGGATGCGAAGCGTATCAGAAATTGAAGCTCAAGCAGCCTCAAATTCAAACTATGTCTTCCGTAGTGCTCTAATCAGCGGAGGGTGCACCGTAGATGGTAAGGTACCTTTTACTCGACAATTAGATTTTCTGCACAAGCTTAAACAGGATGTACACTTGAATTTTCATGTAGGGTTATTGGATAACGATGAAATTCTTCTGTTGAAAGATTTAGCCAATGTCGTTTCGTTTGACTTCGTCGCTGACTCCGAAACAATTGAAGAAGTTTACGGCTTGAAGAAAGGACCGGAAGATTATAGTCGGGTTTATAAGGCACTTAGAGATGTGGTGCCAGTTATGCCACATTTGACCCTAGGTCTGAAAGGGGGGCAATGGGGTGGAGAAGAAAAGGCCTTAGATGCTCTGGAAGAACTGGGGCTAGACGGTTTGATCTTTAACGTTTTTATTCCAACGCCCGGGACGCGTTATGCTCAAAAGCCGCCACTTCCGATCGTGGAGGTTATTCACTTTTTAGCTCGAGCGAGAATACGCTTTCCAGACCTACCTTTGGCTTTGGGATGTATGCGACCGAAGGGTAAATATCGCCAGATTTTAGATGAAGCGGCGGTGGCATTGGGAATCAATCGCCTTGTCATGCCAACCCCGGGGGCACGCCGTCTAGCTAGTGAGTTAGGGTTGCAGGTGATTAGAGGAGAGGAGTGTTGTGCTTTATGATGATTCGCTGTTCTGTGGGTACTGCCAAAGTATTAGGTTTAAAAAAGCTTAAAGTGGACGCTTTACCCACAACCGCATACTTGATGGTCGGGGAACGCTGCCATTTTAACTGTGCCTTTTGTGCGCAAGCCCGTGAGAGTAGCTCACGGGCTGACCTCCTTTCTCGAGTTAGTTGGCCAAAGTTCCAGGGAGACTTGTTTCTTCAGGGTTTAGTCCATCCAGACGCCCAATCATTGCAACGAATTTGCTTTCAAGTCGTTCAAGACAAGGCAGCTTTAGAGGACACCAAAGAATGGGTCAAATCCGTAAGAAGTAAAACGGATCTGCCTATTTGCGTTTCAGCTGGTCCGCGAACACTCGAGGAAGTTAAAGAGCTGTTTGAGCTTGGGGTTGAGCATGTCAGTATAGCTTTGGACGCAGCGACTCCAGAAATTTATGCTCAAAGCAAAGATGGATCATGGATGGAGCGCTTTGACCTATTAAGTGCGGCGGCTGAAAAATTTCCAGGTCACATTGCTACTCATTTGATTGTCGGGCTCGGAGAAAGTGAAGAGGATATGGTCAAAATTCTCCAAGCTATGTACGATAAAGGGGTAACTGTGGCACTTTTTGCGTTCACACCGATTAAAGGAACGCGTATGGAAGGATTAAAGCAACCCAACATGTCTCATTATCGGCGAGTTCAGGTGGCACATGATGTGATCAAGAATGGACTTGGAAGTGCTGATCAATTTCAATTTGAAGAGGGTCAGTTAACACATTTTGGGATTTCCGTGGAGGAACTCCGGCAGAAAAGGGGTGGGGAGCCATTTCTAACCTCCGGTTGTAAGGGGTGTAACCGCCCGTACTATAATGAAACCCCTGGGGAAGAACTTTATAATTATCCTAAGCCTTTAACAACTGAAGAGGTTGAAGCTGCATGGGCGCATGTCCGGATAGTAAAGAACTAGCGAGAAGGGGAATAAGTATGTGTATGACTAGACCGGAGACTACTTGGCGTTATTTGCCTTATGCAGTTTATACCGGCGCAGAGAATATGGCGATCGATGAAGCCCTCTTACTGACTATGGCGCAAACACCAGACCCCCAACCCGTACTTCGATTTTATGGCTGGAGCCCAGCAACCCTTTCTTTGGGGTATGCTCAGAGTTATCAGAAAGAGGTTGATGTAGAAGCCTGTCTGGCTGAAGGGGTCGAAATTGTTCGGCGTCCAACGGGCGGGAGGGCTGTTTTACATCAATACGAACTGACTTATAGCGTCATTGCCCCCGAGCAAGATCGCCATGTGGCAGGAACTGTGATTGAGTCCTATCTGAAAATTAGTCAAGCTTTATTAAAGGGTTTAAATTCTTTGGGGGTTCCCGCAGAAATGGTAGCTTGCGGTGGACTCAATGGGGCTAGCTCTTCCGCTTGTTTTGATGCTCCATCTTGGTATGAATTAGTCGTCGACGGTCGTAAACTTGTGGGGAGCGCCCAGGTGCGGAGAGAGGGGATGTTATTACAACACGGTTCTATACTTCTCCATTTCGACGCTGATCTTCTTTTTCGGCTTCTTAAGTTTCCCAATGAGCAGATTCGGCAGAGATTACTGACAGGATTCAAGCACAAGGCTTGCGCTCTGGATGAAGTATGGACACACCCCATTGAGAGGGAGGAATTGGAACAGGAACTATGTTCCGGATTTTGTGACATCATGGGAATCGAATTGATTCGTAGCCAATTGACGGAGCAAGAGAAGGTCTTGATGGAAGACGTACTCCTTAAATATCATTCCGAAGGGTGGACAAAAAAGCGATAAAGGGAGAATTATTTGATTTTAAAGAACTTTGCAGGATATTTGGGCGAAAAAGTTGAATCTTCTATAGGTAAAAGGCAAATCTCTTTGACAGAAAATTAGGGTAATTGCTTTGATACACCAGAGATGGGGGCGCTAGTATGCAGGTTGAAGTATTACCGAATGCAGGTTCACCACTTTTACCCTACCTAGAAGATAAATTAGTCATCGTAATTGATGTTTTAAGAGCTACAAGCACCATGGTAACGGCTTTGGCCAATGGGTGTCAGTCCATTATACCTGTGCTTTCTGCTGAAGATGCTATTGAAAGGCGTTTAACACTCCCGGGATCGTTACTAGGTGGCGAGCGTCATGCACTACCGATCGAAGGGTTTGATTTAGGCAACTCACCCTTTGACTATGTTCCTGAAAAAGTTGGGGGTAAGAGAGTCATTATTACGACGACAAATGGCACACGGGCTATACGGGATGCGAGCGCTGCACCGAAGATCTGGATGGCTTCATTTATAAATATGCAGAGCGTTGTTTTAGCTGCTTTACGACAATTCGAAAATAGTGATAAGCTTCAAGGAATTGTGGTATTTTGTGCGGGTACAGAAGAACGTTTTGATCTTCCGGATACCTTATGTGCAGGAATGTTAGTTGATGGGTTGGGAGCTAATGTAACTCTCAATGATTTAGGCGAAGCCGCACGCATACTATATCGCAGTTCTGAGAATTATCTGGTAGATAAGATCCGCGGCTCGGCTCACGGAAGAAAGCTCATATCTTTAGGATTTGAACGCGATGTCGTTTATTGTTCCACTCCAAATGTTTTGCCAATTATCCCAATCTACCAAGAGGGAGAAATTGTGTGGATGACGGAGGATTAGGGAGGAAGAAACTTCCTCTAGTTTGGGTCGCCGGTAGCGGAACGAAATGGGGGCTGTGTTTTAGACATGGACACGTTGCATTAAGGGCGCTTGTTTTAGAAATAATGTGAACAAATAGTAAATTTCGTTACGAGACGTAATGGAGTATAATGGGGATAACATACTACCGAACAGGGAGGTTAATGTTATCGTGGAAAGTTTTAAGGTTCCAGTTGGCATTTCTAATCGACATATTCATTTGTCTCAAGAGCATATTGAAGCTCTTTTTGGTGCAGGCCATACTTTGACAAAAATGAAGGACCTGAGCCAGCCTGGACAGTTTGCTAGCGAGGAAACTGTAAACCTCATCGGACCGAAAGGGACAATTCAAGGAGTTCGTGTTTTAGGTCCTGCAAGGAAAGCAACTCAAGTAGAACTTACAGGAACGGACACGTTTAAAGTGGGTGTGAGACCCCCAGTCCGAGATTCAGGTAAACTTGAGGATACGCCAGGTATTGATGTAGAAGGTCCAAAGGGGCGTGTTCATATGGATCAAGGTGTGATCGTTGCTGCTCGGCATATCCACATGCCTCCACAAGATGCTTTGAAGTATTCTTTGAAAGACGGGGATCATGTCCGTGTCGTAGCTCCGGGTCCTAGAGGCGGAGTTTTAGAACAGGTTCTCGTGCGGGTTCACCCCGAGTATGCGTTAGATTTACACATAGATACGGACGAAGGCAATGCATTTGGCTTGGTCAATGGTCAACAACTGGAAGTTTTGTTAGGCTAGTATCCAATTTTTTGCTCCATTTTGTAACATGGAATAGATTTAATAGATTTTATGAAGGTGCTACCTTGAATTGTTTTTCAGGGTAGCACCCTTTTTCTTTTTGAAAAACGAACATCGTAATGAAAAAACACAACGGAATGGGGTGCAATGCTGAAAACTATAGCGAAAAAAGAGGCTAACATGCTATGATGATGGTAAATTAAAGCAATGTCTGTCATATCCAGTCGTATAGTAAATCACCTTGCTGGAATACTTATTGAAATGAAACTCGGTGTAAATATTGTTACCAATGGGAAGACTTAAATTTAACGTGAGGTGAATAATGTGACTGAATTAGACAAAGATAACAAAACGGCAACTCCGACAATCTCTTTAAATAATGAAGGAACCGATCCTGTGAACGAGCAGGAGTTAGTCGGATTAAGACGTCAGGTTGCATTATTGGCAGAGACTTTAGAAAAGATGAGATTGGCCGAATACATCGCCTACTTAAGTCGCCCTGGACGTCTTCTATGGTTCAATTTCTTAATCGGGGTTGTACGAGGATTGGGAACCGCGTTAGGAGCTGGAATCCTCGCAGGAGTTGCATATCTCCTGTTAAAACGTATAGTTGTCCTTAATTTGCCGGTAATAGGAGGGTTTATTTCCGAACTTAATAGGTACATTCATCAGCCTTAGAAATGATAAGGAGGTAGAGAGTATATGAAAGATCAAAGACGTTACGCACATCTGATCAAAACTCTTCATGAAGATAGAGTCGATGCGATGACAACGGCAACAGACCTTCTTAATGGAGATATGAGAGAATCTCTGGGGGAATTGTCCCTCATAGATAATCACCCTGCTGACATCGCGACAGAGGTTTATGAACGGTCTCGAGATGTTGCCCAGCATGATCGATTAATCCACAGAGTGGAAGCGATTGATGTTGCTCTAGCTCGATTTGATGAAGGAAAGTATGGCGATTGCGAACATTGCGGTCGAGAAATTCCTTTTGAACGATTGGAGGCCTTGCCCTACACAACTGTATGTACGGAATGTAGCCACGAGGAGGAGATGGAAGAGCAACACTCCTTACATCGTGATCCCGTCGAGAATGAACTTCTGAATCGCCCATTCTCCCGAACGTTTAATGATGGAACCGATCGGGTAGAGTTTGATGGCGAAGACTCTTGGCAAGCGGTAGCTCGCTATGGGACTGCGGATTCACTTCAGGATTTAGGAACAAATCGTGATATTTCAGACCCTAACGACCTTTACGAAGATTCGGATGAAGTAATTGGAGCGGTTCAATATATCGAAACCATTGAAACAGAAAGGGAACCGGAAGGGAGAGAAAATACGACCCACTATAGCAGTGACCATGAGTTGACGTAGGGGGCAAGTGGGAGGAAGTGTCTTGGCACGGTCGCACACGTTCCATCGCTATTCACTTGTCGCTAAGTCTAAAACGCAAAACCTCTGGGCTTACTGCATGTGCGACCGTTGCGTTTCTTCACACCTTATCGACGGCGTTCATTGACGCGATTCCTCTCTCCGTGCTCCCTAAGCCAAGAAACTTCCTCTAGCTTGGGTCACCGAGGAGTGAAACGATGGAGGGAACGTTTGACGCAAAGGCGTTATTAAGGTCTTATCTGGCAACGGGGACGGTTCTTGATTCGATTCCATTCCATTCCATTCTCGCACTAGGCTATTAACTCCCCTACGAATAGTTTGCCCCAGGTCGTGGCCCTGTGTTAAGATGTAGAAAAAACAAGGGGGTCAGAAGGGTGCTGGTTTGGCTAACAATGATCGGGGTATGGGGTCTAGATCGCTTTTTCAAGGTGTTAATTCAAACCTATTTTATTCCGGGCGAATCGCTAATTGTCGTTCCGAAAGTATTACACTTGACTTATATTCTAAATCCAGGCGCGGCTTTTGGCCTTATGGCCGGTCATACTTGGATTTTTGTTGTTACCGCGTTTGTTGTTGTAGGCGGGGTAATCTATGCTCAGTTTCGCATTCCTCGCAGTGAGAAGCTCACTCGATTGGCGATTGGAATGATCGGTGGTGGAGCACTCGGAAACCTGTATGACCGCCTTGTAACAGGAAGCGTTGTAGATTACTTGGATTTTCAAATTTGGCCCTACGTTTTTAATTTTGCGGATAGCATGATTGTGATAGCAGCAGGGTTGCTTATGTTACTCATATATCTGGATGAAAAAGCCCAGGACAAACCAGAAAAGAGAGATGAGTCCGTAGACGTTCAGGAATTAGATGTTGAAATAAAGTAAAATCATTCCTGAGCTTAGCATTGATTAATAATTTATAAATTAATGGGGTTATAACTATGGAAGAATTCTTAAATGAACCTAATATTGAAGATCTTGAATTTGATGAAGAATCAAACGAAGAAAACTTGTCTTCAGGCTCAACACAATCTACGGTACTGGAAAGCTTTGAACTTGAGGAAGGGATCCGTCTTGATGTTGGTGTGACTGATGTTCTGGGAAAAAGCAGGTCTTTCGTTCAAGGACTCATCGCACAAGAGTGCATAAAAGTCAACGGTTCCCCAAAAAAAGCGAATTACAAGGTTCGTCAGGGCGATAAAATTGAAGTTGAGATCCCTACTCTACGAGAATCTACGGCCAGCCCAGAAAATATCCCCCTCGATATCTTATATGAGGATGACGATGTATTGGTTGTGAATAAACGTCAGGGAATGGTGGTTCACCCGGCTCCGGGTGCTTGGACGGGAACCATGGTTAATGCTTTACTGTATCACTGTTCAAATCTTTCTGGCATCAATGGGGTATTGCGTCCGGGGATCGTGCATCGTATTGATAAAGATACATCGGGAATTTTGGTGGTGGCTAAGAATGATATCGCTCATCAAGGACTGGCCGCTCAACTTAAAGCGCATACAATGGCTCGAACGTATCGAGCGCTAGTACACGGAGTTGTACTGGAACCTTCCGGCACAGTTGACGCACCTATTGGCAGAGACCCTTCTAATCGAAAGAGGATGGCGGTTGTCATGCATCATTCGAAACCCGCTGTAACGCATTACACGGTATTAGAACGATTTAGTGATACTACCTATCTTGAAGTTCGATTAGAAACAGGTCGAACGCATCAAATCCGCGTCCATATGCTCTATGTTAAGCATCCAGTTGTAGGGGATCCTGTGTATGGCACCAGGAAAAATCCGTATGGACTACAGGGGCAAATGCTACATGCCGCCCATTTAGGATTTGAGCATCCGCGCAGCGGGAAATGGATGGAGTTCGATGCTCCAGAGCCTAAGGTGTTTGTGAGCCTTCTCAAAAGGTTGCGCGCCTAGCCCTCCCGGTAGTTATTCTGACCTCAAAAAGACCTAAGCCCAGAGTATAAATCAGGGCTTAGGTCTTTTATAGTAAGCTTCTGTCTTAGAACGTTTGGTTATGAGCCATCAAATGATACCTGCGATCTACTTAGTAAATTCTGATACGCCTGGAATGATTAACCTTTGTCCTGGGTAAATAAGATCTGGGTTATGCAGTTTATTTGCAAGAATTATGGCTTGCATCGTTGTACCATAACGTATTGCGATACGGTAAATTGTATCTCCTTGTTTCACGATATAGCTAGCCCCAGATTTAACCTCGGCAGCGGGAGCAGCCTTAACCTCAACCCACATAGGATTGGAGATTGCCTTGTTACCGTCCGCATCGGTAACGATAATGTTGTACCATGTGCTGGCATTCGGTTCAAAGGAGAACGAGAGACTTTCCCGATTCATGCTGGGTGTGGCAAATTCCTTTGACATAGCAATTTTTTTGCCAGAGGTATAGATTTCAACCTTGGAAATCCCTTTAACAGACATAGCATCAAAGGAAAGGTCAAACTTGTCTCCATTGTTGATACTAGTGTTCTGCCCAAAGAGGTTAGTTGAATAGAGAATGGGCCCCATAGTGACATAAGAATTACCCTTTAATAAAGCATCCATATAACTTGCAGAGGTTAGCTCACCGGGAATATTGACATAGGTTCGAGTTTTGCCACTGTAAAGACTGGTCTGCATATTCGGAGTTAATACATCATGGGTGTCGCTGCCACC
>JUEG02001288.1_pt1 | contig 19867 bp, 16 predicted proteins | sample 432341 | NCBI WGS metagenome assembly JUEG02 (sample SAMN02953476, study PRJNA257561) | rock porewater metagenome | biome: terrestrial; feature: Opalinus Clay rock; material: porewater; isolation source: Opalinus Clay rock BIC-A1 borehole | place: Switzerland: Mt Terri URL, St-Ursanne ...
CTGTCGGCTACTAAGATAACCGATATATCTTCAGCTCTGGGTATCTCCCAGGGACTTATATACCATTATTACAGGTCTAAGGAAGAAATATTCGTTGAATTAATAGGAATTGCCTTTGCAAGGCTTAATGAAGCATGCCGATGGCTAGAAAGCCAACCTCTATCACCGAAGGAAAAGATTGAATTTGCGCTTAAAGAACTGCTTAAACTTTTGGAACAAGACGAACATGCTGCTCGGTATCACTTGCTAATCGCACAGGCAACTGCATCAGAAGACATTCCTGATAAGGCTAAAGGTATAATAAAAAAAGAAAACACATATCCATATGACGTAATTGCCCGGATTATAACTGAAGGTCAAAAAGATGGCTCAATTAAAAAATATGATGCAAAGGAACTAGCTTTGGTGTTTTGGACATCAATTAATGGCTTGGCTATATACAAGGCAGTCCATGGAGAAAAATTTAGAGCCCCTGATGCTAATATACTTACTAGCATGTTTTTTAAGGAATAACACCTGAAAACTTTATAAAAACTTAGGAGGGATAAACATGGTCAGCTTGAGAGGAAGCCTATTCAAATTTATTTTGCAAAACCGCCATTTATTGCGTTTTCAATTAAGAAAGGAAATCATAGATTGGAGTAAATATGAATCGATACTCAAATTTCGTCAACAGGTTGAAGAAGGGGCTGGAAAGTTTGGCAAGTTACCGGAGCAAATCCTTGTCACTCCTGTAAATATTGATAGCCTTTATGCCGAATGGATTCTACCAGCTCAAAAACCAAAGGATAAAATAATTCTTTATTTTCATGGTGGCGGATACGTTTCTGGTACCTGCAATGCCCATCGGTCAATTACAGCTAAGTTCGTTGCAGGTAGTGAAGTTGGTGCACTGCTCTTCGAATATCGTTTAGCCCCCGAGCATCCATACCCTGCAGCATTAGAGGACTCCTTGGCAGCATATCGTTGGTTGCTAGGTCAGGGAGTTGCCTCTTCCAAAATAGTATTTGTTGGAGACTCCGCTGGTGGAGGTTTATGTTTAGCTACTTTACTGGCCCTTCGGGATCAAGGTACTCCTCTTCCTGCCGCAGCGGTGGCTTATTCTCCCGTGACAGATTTTAAGTGTACCGGGAAGTCCTATCGGACTAAAGCTAAGGTATGTCTATCCCCCAAGGGGATGGCACCCGCTCTAGCAAAGCATTATGCTGGAGATAAGGATACTGGATTGCCGTATATATCACCTCTATATGGGGACCTTCACGAGCTTCCACCTCTGCTTATCTATGCTGGCGAAGATGAGACTCTTTGTGATGACTCTGTTAGGTTTGCTACAAAAGCCAAAGCGGCAGGCGTTGATGTAACCTCAAGGATTGGAAAGGGTATGTTCCACTGTTATCCTGCTATGGCTCCCCTTTTTCCGGAGGCTACACAAGCAATGGAGGAAATCTGTAACTTTATAAAAAACCACGTTGGTAATTAGAATAACTATCTAACATAATTCGCGATACGGTGAACCGTACCACAAATGACGGCGGTTTTTTGTGGAATGGTGGAGATTCGCCTCCACCATTCAAATCCACAAAAAATAATTAATGGGGTTAGCTCGTGCTAGCCCCATTTTTAGTTTTCAAATTTTAGTATAAGCTACGATGAACCTTATATATCCCCCTAAACACTAAGAAAATCTTAAGAATTGCATCAAGTCTTTGTTAAGATTTGATTGATATCATTATCTTAGAACAAATAATAAAGGGGTGATATAATATCAAAGCAAGGTCAGGCGACATCGTATTTCATACCAGGAAACCTCAATTAGATAATTTAATAAAGGAGGCCTCCAATGAGCAGTGAACCCATCGTTAGCTTACGCAATGTCACAAAGCAAATCGGGCGTACAACGATCATCGATAATCTCACTTTGAACGTGCCCCAAGGGGAAATCTTTGGATTTCTGGGGCCGAATGGAGCTGGCAAGACGACGACCATCCGTATGATGGTTGGCTTAATGTCTATCACCAAGGGCGAAATTTTGATTAAGGGCAAGAACATAAAGAATGAGTTTGAGCAAGCGATCCGATATGTCGGTGCCATTGTTGAAAATCCTGAAATGTACAAGTTTCTGAGCGGCTATCATAACCTGATTCATTATGCACGCATGGTACCGGGGATAACAAAGGATCGCATCGACGAAGTGGTCAAGTTGGTCAGGCTGGAGAATCGGATTCACGACAAAGTGAAAAAGTACTCGCTGGGCATGCGCCAGCGGTTGGGTGTCGCTCAGGCGCTGCTGCATCGACCGGCACTTCTTATTCTTGACGAACCGACGAATGGTCTTGATCCGGCGGGTATTCGCGAACTGCGTGATTACTTGCGGTATTTGACCCGAACGGAGGGAATTACCGTTATTGTCTCCAGCCATTTGTTGTCTGAAATGGAGCTGATGTGTGATCGGGTAGCCATCCTTCAGCAGGGCAAATTGGTCGGTGTGAAGTCAATTCAAGACTTAGTTGGTTCATCTGAAAAGGCGCAAACCTATCTGATTGAAGCCACGCCGACAGAGGACGCCCTTGCGGCAATCAGGGACATGGCTGGGGTCGAAGAAGTAAAAGCTTCTCCTGAAGGATTGCAGATCGTTACGGATCGGGATTGTATACCGGAGATTTTAGAGGCTCTGATGAGGATGAAGATTCGTATCTATGGTGTCCGGGTTCAGCGTCAATCATTGGAGGACAGATTCCTGGAGATGACAGGGGGCGAGCAAATTGGTTAATTTAATTCTCAACGAAAATATGAAGCTGTATCGTCGCCCGCGAACGTGGGCCATGGTCGGACTTTTGATAGCTGCAGTTCTCCTTGGCAGCATAATAGATTGGTATGATGACGGTAAGAGCGCTCAAGGGGATTCCTGGCGGGATCAGGTCATGCAGGATAAGCAGCGGTTCGTGAACAGACTGCAGGAACCGAATTTGAATGAAGAAAGCAAGACGTATTTTCAGGAACGTATAGCGGTTTATGATTACCATCTGGAACATAATATTCACCCCACACACGGTACGATGTGGGATGTGATCAACGGCGGATTTTCAGCGGATTTGATTGTTTTAATCACAGTTTTCGCCGTTATCGTAGCAGGGGACAGTTTAGCCGGTGAATTCACGACCGGCACCATTAAGCTCCTGCTGATCAGACCGGTGAGCCGGTTTAGGATACTCGTATCCAAATATTTGTCCATGATTATGTTCGGTCTGGTCTTGCTGGTTATTCTCTTTATCGTGTCTGTTTTAGTGAACGGGTTGATCTATCATTTCGAGCATATGGACTTGCCCTTGGTGAGCATGGATGCTAACGGTCAGATAATTGAGCGGAACATGGTCGCCAATGTTTGGAAAACGTATTTGCTAAATGGGATATCCACCATTGTATTCGTCACGATGGCCTTTATGATATCGTCTACATTCCGTAGCAGTATAATGGCGATTAGCATTTCCATTGTCGCATTGTTTGCGACAGACCTCTTTATGGAGCTCTTGCAGCCATATGAATGGAGCAAATACATGTTGTTTGCCAATATTGATTTAACTCAGTATTTGAGGGGCCGTCCGTATCAGGAAGGAATGACTCTCACCTTCTCAATCATAGTTCTGTCCATCCATTTTATCCTATTTAATATGATATCTTGGCTGGTGTTCACCCGAAGAGATGTGGCTGCTTAACCTTATCACAAGTAATCTCCAAAGTTTTTTGAGAAGCCAGCTTATAGTTGGCTTCTTTTAATTACTTCAGGAATGTATATGTTTCCACATTAGTGGAAACATGAGTCGGTTTGAAGTACTGAAACGCGCGTAATTAGGGAACCGAAATATACGCGCCTTTCTTGTAACACTAAGAAAATCTTAAGATTTACATCAAGCCTTTGTTAAGATTTGCTTGATATTATTATCTTAGAACAAATAATAAAGGGGTGATATAATATGTTTAAATTCATATATAGGAGTGAACATTCGTGAACATATTGATTTGTGATGATGATAAGGCCATTGTAGATGCTATAGGAATCTACTTAGAAAATGAAGACTATAAAATATTCAAGGCGTCTAACGGACTAGAGGCCATAGAAGTAGTCGGGGATAATGAGATACATCTTATTATCATGGACATTATGATGCCTAAGCTAGATGGAATAAGAGCTACCATGAAGATTAGAGAAGAGAGTAAAATTCCAGTAATCATGCTTTCAGCCAAAGCTGAGGATTCGGACAAAATACTAGGATTAAATTTAGGAGCAGATGATTATATAACCAAACCCTTTAATCCTTTAGAATTAATAGCCCGGGTTAAATCACAGCTGAGAAGATATACAACCTTCGGAAGTCTGGAAACCAAGAGTAATGTGTATAAATCCGGGGGACTGATGATCGATGATGAAAGTAAAACCATAACTGTGGATGGAGACGAGGTCCATCTTACTCCCGTACAATATAAAATATTGAAGCTTCTGACTGCAAACGCAGGAAGAGTATTTTCTATCGAGGAGATCTATGAGAAGGTATGGAAGGAAACGGCCTTTAGTCCGGAAAATACTGTATCGGTTCATATCAGAAAAATCAGAGAAAAAATAGAAATAAATCCGAAAGAGCCAAAATATTTGAAGGTGGTGTGGGGAATTGGATATAAAGTTGAGAAAGTATAGCCATTTAATAACAACCAAAATTATAGTTTTTATTTTGGTGATCCTGTGCTTTACGGGTGTTATTAAAGCCTTTGTAGATGTAGAGGTATTAAACGATGGTGATTTTGGTATCGTTTCTGAAGACAACTATTTTCTTAGCGGGGCATATATGCGGGAAAGTGAAAATATCGTAGGTGACATTACAAGGCTAATAGAAGAATATAAGAATGAAGAACATATTTTGCAGGGTGGCACTATCACTGAAGATGAAATAAGACGCGAAGAAGAATACTTATTTTCAGATTATAAACTAAATTCCGGAAGTTATAATCCTGAGATAAGAGATGTGAAAAACTATGAAAATTTTAAGGAGTTATATAAAGAAAAGATAGCTCAGGCAAGGGAGAAACTGATAAAGGATGATCTAAGAGAATATAATTTACTGTTGGAAAGATTAGAAGAGTACGAAAACCCGTTATATTATGTTAGCAATGGTGTAGATGTATATGCGAACACGACGAAAATAGAAAAAAACCAGTTTCAAACTCATCCCTCTTATATGATGTTTGAGAAATATAAAAGAGAGTTTTATCCAAAAGAAATTAAGGAGAATCAACACTTATACCGGATTACAGGAAAAATAGATAGATTGGATCCGGAAAGTACTGTTGTATATATTGCTTTTACGGAAAATTTCTTAGATCTTAAAATCAAAGAGTGGCAGGAAAACAAAGTAATTGCTACAAATAGTTTATATAGATCAGCAGGATTTTTACTGGGATTTACGCTTTCATTTGCCTATCTGGTGCTTGTGATCGGAAGAAAATCCTTTAAGGATCAGGAGTTACACTTAAATCCGGTAGATAAATTATATAATGATGTTAATCTTGCGCTATGCCTAGTACTTATAATAGTTTGGGTTGCCATGTTGGAGGTGTTTGAAAATATCGATATAATGTTACTTCCAATAACTATTCTAATTGCCACCCTGGGCTTAGTGTTGGTTTTATCATTAGTGAGGCATTTCAAGAATAAAACGATCATCAAGCATACCTTGATCTATAGTATTATCTATAAGTTATTTAAATTTATAAGAGATGTATATGGTAGTGGAAGTGTTGGCATAAAAACTGTATTAATCGTAGTCGGATATCCAATATTGGTTGCTTTAACGTTTTTCATGTTCCCGGTAACCTTAGGGCTAGCAGCTTGGTTAGCCTTTAAGCGAATCAAGTCCTTTAATGCAATAAAAGAAGGGGTAGAGAAAATAAAGGATGGAGATATTCATCACAGTATAGCTGTAGATGGAAACGGAGAGTTTAGCGGACTTGCTGCTAATATAAACGGCATCGCCGATGGTTTGAAAAATGCAGTTGATAGTGAACTCAAAAGTGAGCGCTTAAAAACGGAGCTAATCACTAATGTATCCCATGATATAAGAACTCCTTTGACGTCAATTATCACCTATGTTGATCTATTGAAAAAAGAAAGTCACCCAGCAAAGGTAGAAGAATATATAGAAGTACTCGATCAAAAATCTAAAAGGTTAAAAATACTAACAGATGACTTATTTGAAGCAGCAAAGGCCTCCAGTGGCAATATTCCTGTTAGCTTTGAACGCATAGATATCGTATCTTTAATAACCCAGGGGTTAGGAGAAGTTAGTGCTAAAATTGAAGCCTTAGATTTAGATTTTAAGCTTACTTACCCTAAGGATAAGGTATATATTACAGCTGATGGGAAATTATTGTGGAGATCAATAGAAAACCTATTATCCAATATATTTAAATATGCTCTCAGAGGATCAAGGGTGTATATAGATATTGAAGACCTGGGTAACGAAGTACTTCTCACCTTCAAAAATATTTCAGCTTATGAGTTAAATATCTCAGCAGACGAATTAATGGAGCGGTTTAAAAGAGGCGATGAGTCCAGATCTAGCCAGGGTAGTGGGTTAGGGCTATCTATTGCTAAAAGTTTGATTGATATACAAAGGGGAAAATTTCATATACAGATAGATGGAGATTTATTTAAGGCTATGATTTATGTACCCAAATATAGAGATGGCCATGGGTAATTGAAATCGATTTAAAAAAAGATAAAGTATTGAGATAGGATGTCAAAGGGATGTCCTATTTTTTTACGAACCTTTATTGGGCTAGAGCTGTATCATAAATGAAGGCAATATTAAACCTGAACAGAGTAATTAGAAACTATTGGTATGAGTATGCGAACTACATGTTTCCGAACACTTCTGTTCTTGTGGCATATTCGATAGGTTGTTTAATCGGAATAACAGCAAAGTTAGTACACCCATTGAAGCACAGATTAGAACAATTACGCCTTCCCAGTCAAAATGACTTAAAAAGAAGCCACCTAACCAGCCAATGAAACTTGACCCCATATAATAAAAGAGTAGATATAAAGATGAGGCTTGGGCTTTGATTTCTTTAGGTGCAATCAGGCCTATCCACCCACTGGCGACGGCGTGACCTGCGAAAAAGCCAAAAGCGAAAATGGTAATTCCAGAAATTTTCAAAGCTAGAACCTCAATTAAAGTAAGAAGCGAACCAATTAATATTAAAAGTACTGCAAAGGAAATTAGGTAAATGCGAGAGTACTTATCAGCTAATCTCCCAAACCACAGGGCTCCGAGCGTTCCTAGGAGGCTAGGCACGAAAAGGAACCCTATAACATGTTCACTTAAGTGATAGGGCGCTTCAACTAGAGGAAAAGCAATATAATTTAATAACGTCACAAATACACCCATCAATAAGAATCCGCTCCCACATAGGTACAATACATTTTTATTCTTTAAACCAGCTTTAATATAGATAGACCAATTGGAAAAGGAGAGTTTAACACTACTGAAATTATTAGAATCCGGAATAAGTATCCAAAATAACACACTGCAGAGTAAACTGAAAAATCCTAACGCAAACAAGGCTATATTCCATGAGAAGAAGTCCGTCAATGTACTAACAACAATCCTACCGAAAACACCACCAACACCTGTCCCAGCGATATAAACCCCGACGACAGTCCCCTGATTACCTGGAGAAAATTCCTCATTTAAATATGTTAGAGCAGTTGCTAAAAATGCAGCGACACTAAAACCTACCAGAAACCTCATGAAGAGGAGAGAGTATAAATTGTGACTAAAGGCCGATAGTATGGTAATTATTGAAGTTGAAAATAAGGAGATACACATAATCTTTGTTCTACCAAAAGCATTCGATAATGAAGAGATAAATAGCATACCAATTGCCAGTGCGGCCGTTGTTAGCGAAATAGTAAAACTTGCTGTGGATGGTGAGATTTTATATTGTTGTGCGAAAATGCTCATCAGTGGTTGTGGCCAATATAAAATAGCCAAGGTAACTAAACATCCCAAAAATAAAGAAACCAATGCTTGCCGATAGGCAGGAGTTTCTTTTTCAATATAATGCAATAAAAACACTCCTTTATGTTTAGACAAAATTATATTACAATTATTGTATCCTTTTTATTTCAATAACGTCCAATACATTATTTGCATCATAATAATACCTTTAGGTTATAGGTTAAGGGGGGGTTGGTATGGAGTGGCAACAACTCAAATATTTTCAAGTCGTTGCAAAAATGCAGCACATGACACGGGCTGCTGAGGCCCTATCGATTTCTCAACCTGCCTTAAGTCGTTCGATTGCTAGGCTGGAAGATGAATTGGGAGTACCTCTTTTTGAGCGTCAGGGACGGACAATTATGTTAAATCGCTATGGTAGACTTTTTCTAAAGCGGGCGGATACAATCTTAAAGGAGATGGAGGAAGGCAAAAAGGAGCTTATAGGTCTACAGGATCCGGACTCCGGGGAAGTGTCCTTAGGATTTCTACATACACTTGGATCACATATTATTCCAAACTTAATTCGCTCTTTTCGCAATAACTTTCCAAAAGTAAAATTTGAACTTAATCAAGATGGCTCAGAATCCCTTCTTAGAGACTTAGAAAGAGGGGTAACTGATCTTTGTTTAGTTTCTACAAAGGAAAAAAGGAACGAGATTATGTGGGTAAAGTTATGGAGCGAGGAGCTTTTTATCATCGCACCTAAAACACATCCCTTTGCGGCTCGAGAGAGTATAGCTTTGGAGGAAACAGCAGATGAGTCCTTCATCTTTTTTAAAAGAGGCATTGGAATTCGGGAAATAACCGATCAGTTGTGTCAAGAGGCGGGAATTACACCTAAAATAACCTTTGAAGGAGAAGAAATAGGTACTGTTGCAGGACTTGTTTCTTCGGGCATGGGAATTGCAATCATTCCAAACATAAAGGGGATCGATTGGAGTATTATCACTAAGATACCTGTAAGCCGGCCTAAATGTAAACGGGAAATAGGGATAGCTTGGGTAGAGGGAAGGTATTTATCACCGGCTACCCAAAGATTTCGGCAGTTTATCATAGATTATTTCAAAACGCAGAACAAATAGCAATAAAGAATGGAGGACTAAATTATGTCTAATATACCAAATTGTCCAAATTGTAATTCAGAATACGCTTATGAGGATAGAAATCTATTTATTTGCCCAGAATGCGCTCATGAATGGAATTTACAACCTGAAGCTGAAAATAGTGAAGATGTAAATATTATCAAGGATGCAAATGGAAATGTCCTAAATGATGGTGATTCTATAACAGTGATCAAAGACCTTAAAGTAAAGGGAAGTTCATCAGTCGTAAAATCAGGTACAAAAGTAAAGAATATACGTTTGGTTGATGGAGACCATGATATTGATTGCAAAATTGATGGTTTTGGAGCCATGAAATTGAAATCTGAATTTGTTAAAAAGCTGTAAGTTAGACATGGGGCTAATTTAAATGTATAATCAGAGCATACTAGAGCTATGTATATATTCGAAGTAAGAAAGGAATAGAGTATGAACACTGAATCTAAAAATGACAATAACTGGCCTTTAGCCCAACTGAAGCCCTTTTTGCAAGAAGCCTGGCAAGAAGTCGGGTACAAGTCACCTACCCTAATTCAGGAACGTGCTGTGCCAATAGTTTTGGAAGGTAAGGATCTAGTTGCCGAATCTCCAACGGGAACGGGTAAAACAGTGGCTTATCTGATACCACTACTCCAAAAGATAGACCCTGAAAAGAAAGGGCTTCAAGTAGTTATATTAGCCCCCTCGCATGAATTAGCCATGCAAATCTCTCAGACTATTCAAACGTGGGCCAAGGGGAGTGACATTGTCAGTGCCTCTCTGATCGGTAGCGCTAATATTAAGAGACAAGTTGAAAACCTCAAAAAACATCCACAGATTATTGTGGCAACTACTGGCAGACTACTTGAACTAATTAAAATGAAGAAAGTGAAAATGCATGAAGTTAAAACTATTGTAGTTGATGAGTTTGACGTTCTGATAGCTCAGGAGCATGTAGACAATCTAAAAAGCATCATCAAGACAACCTTAAAGGATAGACAAATTTTATTTTTCTCCGCTACTCTTTCAGAAAGAACGGACCAAATAGCTAAAGAATTGATGAAAGACCCCATAACAGTCAAAATTGAAAAAGAGGCTTATGGCGAATCTAATACAGAGCACCTATATGTAGTATGTGAGCAAAGAGATAAAGTTGAAGCTCTTGCTAAAATTATAAATAGCGGTAAAATGAAGGCCTTAGCCTTTGTAAATGACATTAATAAGATCTCTGAGATTGAAGGAAAGTTAAAGTTTAAAGGCATCGAGTTAGGGGTTTTAATTGGAGAGTCCACCAAACAGGAGCGAAAAGAGTCACTAGATAAGTTTCGCTTAGGTAGGATTCCCTTATTAATAGCCACAGATGTAGCTTCTAGAGGATTAGATATCGATAAACTAACACACGTTATTAACTTGGATCTCCCACGCAACTTTGATCAATACACTCATCGCGCTGGTAGAACAGGAAGAATGGGTGCTTCAGGCACAGTAATTTCCATTGTGACGCAAGGGGAAGAAAGTGTATTAAAAAAGATAACGAATAAAACCGGCGTAACTGTTAAGAAAAAGAAGCTATACGGCGGCAAAATTTTAGATCCAAACCAAAAAATATAAACCTTTCAGTAATTATTAATGACTTTAGTTTTGCAATTAAATTTTGAGTAAAATGAAGAATATATTATTTTTTAGGAGTTGATACGTAGTACTATCCAAAACTTTGTTTTGGTTAATAGTACTAGTGAAGTCCGAGAAAAAATGATGTATTCTTTTTTTTGCCCTTTTTCATGTTATACATGGAAATATAATCACAGTATAGCCAAATTTTTTAGAGGGAAACTATAATTGTCAGAAAGATATAAAGAAAACTAGACATGAGAGGATGATGATTGCATGGTAGTTAGTTCAGCGTTTTGGGAAGTATTTAGATCCACCGGACACGTGGGAGCTTATATACTTTATAAGGACTATCAGGAAGTAGAAACTACTGAGCATTCTGACCAACAGGAGGAAAAGGAGGCCATGGTGTAGAAATATGCCCGTAGATGCATTTCTTACACTTCAGGAATGTATATGTTTCCACAATAGTGGAAACATGACTTTGGTTTGAAGTACTGAAAAGTGCGTAATAAGGGAACTGAAATATACGCACATTTCTTGCAAGGGAGCAATTTCTATATGGGTCTATATAAAGCAGAGGGCATAGTTTTAAAAGCAAAAGCATACGGTGAAGCAGATTCGATTCTAACAGTATTTACAAAAGAACATGGTAAAACTCAGCTATTAGCAAAAGGTTCTAGGAAGACTAAGAGCAAAAAAAGGGGGTCAGTTCAACCTTTTACTTACTCTAAATTCTTAATTTATGAAGGAAAGAGCTTAGATACTATAACCCAAGGTGATATCATTGAGAGTTTCTCCCATCTAGGAGAAGACTATGATTTGATGACTTTGGGTTTCTATTGTTGTGAGTTAGTGGAAAACTTTTTACCTGAAAAAGAAGTAAATGACGAGTTATTTAACCTGTTGATCAAAACTTTTTACGTATTGCCTTTTACGGACAAGGAACTCTTAATAAGAGCTTTTGAATTGCAAGTTCTAAATATTATGGGCTATTTTCCAGAATTAAAGGCCTGTGTACATTGTCAAACGGCACTTTCCACAAAACTCTTCTTTAGCAGTAGTTTAGGCGGAATAATATGCGAAAGTTGCCGCCAGTCTGATATCTACAGCATTTCCTGTAACAAAAGAATTTTGGTCTTGTTAGAGCAGTTAATAAAGATCGATTCTAAAAAGCTTAAGATTCTTAAGGTAAATCAAGAAGATAAAGCCTTGATTCAAAAGATTACAGAAACCTATATCAGAAGTATCTTAGAAAAAACTTTAAAATCTTTGATTTTTATTAAGTCGCTAACATAATCTGCTTAGGTTAAGGGTAGTCTAGCTAAAAAAGGGGGTTTTTTTATGGATGATAAAGAACTCTTACAGAAGATAGATGTTATTAGAGAACGTCTAGGCGTATCCTATCGGGAGGCATCGGAAGCTTTGCAAGCTACAGGAGGCGAGGTATTAGAAGCCTTAGCTGCCTTAGAGGAGAAATATGAACCACTAGGGGATAAGTTAGAGCATGCTAAAGAAGAAGCAGTAGACAGATTTAAGTCCTTTCTAAGAAAAGGCGCTGATACGAAAATAAGGATCAAGAGTAATCAGAAAACAATTTTAGAATTTCCTGCCACCTGGGGAATAGTAGGTTTAGCGGGCACATTATTAAAATCTGAATTGGCTCTTGTGGGAGTTGTAGCTACTGCCACAGCTCTAGCTAAAGATTGGAAAATGGAGATAGTACCTAAGGAGAATGAGGCAGAATTAACAGTACTTGCTACGGAGGGAGAATTCTAGCTCCGAGGCCTAAATCGACTTTCTTCTGTATTGACTTTTTTTAGCAAGTTTGGTAAAGTAATCTCAAACTTATCTTTGTTGCGATGATAGAAAGTAGTACTTTGTGTAGACCTTTAAGAGAGTCGGGCGGGTGGAAACCGATAGGGATACCTAGAGGAAGGCGTTCTTGAGCTTAGGAGGAAAGCAGTTTTGCTGTGAGTAAAACCTAACTAAAAGAGGATTCAGTGTATCTGAATCAATCAGGGTGGAACCGCGGGAAAATAATCTCTCGTCCCTGGGCATAAGGCCCAAGGATGAGAGATTTTTATTTATTATAGGAGGGATTTTTAGTGAATTTTCAAGAGATGATTCTAGCTTTAAATGAATTTTGGTCTAAAGAAAACTGTATTATTCAACAGCCCTATGACGTTGAAAAAGGGGCAGGAACTATGAATCCGGCCACTTTTTTAAGAGCCTTAGGTCCTGAGCCTTGGAATGTAGCTTATGTGGAACCATCTAGAAGACCTACTGATGGTCGCTATGGTGAGAACCCTAACCGCCTACAGCATTATTATCAGTATCAGGTAATTTTAAAACCATCGCCGGATAATGTCATTGAAATGTACCTAGATAGTCTGCGTGCCATCGGTATTGACCCTAATCAGCACGACATTCGTTTTGTAGAGGATAACTGGGAATCACCAACTCTTGGAGCTTGGGGCTTAGGTTGGGAAGTATGGTTAGATGGCATGGAAATTACTCAGTTTACATATTTTCAGCAGTGTGGGGGTATAGACTGTAAACCCGTATGTGCGGAAATTACCTATGGTTTAGAGCGTATTGCCATGTATACGCAAAAGAAAGACAGCGTTTATGATATAGAGTGGGTGAAGGGTATTTCTTACGGCGATGTTCATCATCAGGGAGAAGTTGATTATTCCCATTATAACTTTGAAGTAGCAGATGTAGATTCATTATTTACTATGTTTGAACTGTATGAAAAAGAAGCTTTGCGGGTGGTAGAGAAGGGCCTGGTTTTGCCGGCTTATGACTATGTTCTAAAGTGCTCTCACACCTTTAATCTCTTAGATGCCAGAGGAGCAATTAGTGTTACCGAGAGGACAGGCTATATCACTCGGGTTAGAAATATGGCCAGAACAGTGGCTCATGCCTATGTTGAACAACGGGAAAAGTTAGGATTCCCTTTACTTAAAGGAAAGGAGGCCCTCTAAAATGAATACTCAAGATTTTTTATTAGAAATAGGAACTGAAGAAATACCGGCTAAATTTATGAACCCGGCTCTAAATCAGCTTAAAGCACTTAGTAAAAAGATTTTTGATGATAAAAGAATTAGCTATGGAAGTATTGAGAGTTATGGTACACCCAGACGATTAGTTCTTTATGTTAAGGATTTAGCTGAGGAACAAAAGGAGTTAGTGGAAGAAGTCAAAGGGCCCTCGAAAAAAGTTGCTTTTAATGATGCGGGAGAGCCGACTAAAGCTGTACTCGGGTTTGCTCGTGGTCAAGGGGTTGATGTTAAGGATCTTACGGTCAAGGAAGTAGGGAATGTTGAATATGTTTTTGCTTTAAAGCGTGAAATAGGCGATAGAACCATAAAAATTCTAGGTACTTTAGCTACAGAAATTATTCGTGGTCTAAACTTTCCTAAGCCGATGCGTTGGGGACACAAAGAAATGCGGTTTGCCCGTCCAATCCGTTGGTTGTTAGCCCTGTTTGGAGAGGAAATTGTTAACTTAGAGTTAGAAGGCTTAACTTCTGATAAATTTACCTCTGGGCATAGATTTTTATCAAAAGGTAAAATTGAAATCAACAAACCCAGTGAGTATCTAGGCAAATTAAAAGAAGGCTTTGTAATTGTAGATCAAAAGGAGAGAAAGGACCTGATCTGGCAACAGATTCAGAAACTCTCAGCAGCGGAAAAGGGAATAGTTAAAGAGGATGAGGAGCTCTTAGAAGAGGTTACCTATCTGCTTGAATACCCCACAGCGCTATGTGGCAAGTTCAAGGAAGAGTATTTAAGTTTACCTAAAGAAGTCTTAGTAACCCCTATGCGAGAGCATCAAAGATATTTCCCGGTTTTAAACGAAACAGGGGAACTTTTGAATAAATTTATTACTGTTAGAAACGGTACTGCCGACTATATTGAGATAGTTAAAGAAGGAAATGAAAAGGTTTTAAGTGCTAGGTTAGCAGATGCGGAGTTTTTCTATAACGAAGATTTAAAGGTTAGCTTAGAAACTAACGTTGAGAAGTTAAAAAAGATTGTTTTCCAAGAAAGCCTAGGAACCAGCTACGAAAAAGTGGAAAGAGTAATTGCTTTAACAGATTACTTAGGAAGTAAGTTAGAAGTGCCTCAAGAGTTGCTAGAAGATGCGAAAAGAACTGCTCTTTTAGCTAAAGCTGATCTCGTAAGTAACATGGTTTATGAGTTCCCGGAACTGCAAGGCATTATGGGTCAGGAGTATGCCTTAAAAGCCGGTGAAAAAGAGACAATAGCTGAAGGGATATTTGAGCATTACTTACCTCGCTTTGCTGGTGATGATTTACCTCAAGGTATGATTGGAACCTTAGTCAGTATCGCTGATAAAATGGATACTATTGTGGGTTGTTTCGCTGTTGGAATTCAGCCAACAGGGTCCCAAGATCCGTATGCTTTACGCAGACAGGCCTTAGGAGTTAGTCATATTATCATCAACAAAGCTCTTGCCCTTTCTCTAGAGGAATTAATAGCCGAGGCATATAGTTCTTTAAGCGAAAAGGTTAACGCTAAGTTATCTTTAGAAGAAACGAAAAGCCAAGTTGGGGAATTCTTTGTACAAAGGGTAAAAAACATTCTTTCTGATAAAGGCTTTAAGTATGATGAGCTTGATGCTGTTTTAGCCGTCGGTTGCGACAACTTAACCGAAACCTTAAAACGGGCCGATGCACTGTTGGAGTTCCGTCAAGCACCTGAGTTTGACAAGCTTTTAACGGCATACAATAGGGTTAATAATTTGGCTCAGAAAGCAACAACTATGACTATCAATGTAGAGCTGTTTGAGAACGAGGCAGAAAAGAAACTTTATAGTCAGTTAGAGCAGGTAGTTACTGAGACTAAAGAAGCACAGCTTAAAGGAGATTATACCCAGGTTTTAAAAGGTGTGGCTAAACTACAACCTCAAATTGATATCTTCTTCGAAAGTGTAATGGTTATGGTAGAAAATGAAGAAGTTAAGAATAATCGTTTAGCATTATTAAAGCAAATTTCAATGCTTACAACTGCGGTGGCTGATTTAACAAAAATTGTGGCATAATTGTGACTTAGTTTTTATAATTATAAGAATGACTTCTTAGAGGCTATCAGCTAATTAAACTGATAGTCTCTTTGGATTTTTTACTGAAAAATAGGAGAATATAAAAGTTTTTTCAAAAAAAAGGAGGAAAACTTTAATCTATATAGTATATATTATATGGCATCTAAATACTAATTAGTATGTCACAATAAGGGCAGGTGAGAAACATCGAGCTAACTAAAAGGCAAGAACTAATAATAGACATAGTTAAGGCTGAAGGGCCAATCACAGGAGAACATATTGCCGAGAAATTATCACTTACTAGAGCTACGCTACGACCTGACTTATCAATTCTAACCATGTCAGGCTTGTTAGATGCTAGACCTCGGGTAGGGTATTTCTACAGTGGCAAATCAACGGGCCTTGCTCTAAGTGGCAAAATACAAAAGCTTAAAGTTGCTGATGTTAAATCAGTCCCGATTGCAGTTAAAGAAGATTGTGGTATCTATGATGCGGTTGTGACTATGTTTACAGAAGATGTCGGAACCTTGTTTGTTGTTAATGAAGGTAGATTAGAAGGCGTGGTTTCACGCAAAGATTTGTTAAAAATAACTTTAGGTGGCACTGATGTGCATAAGATCCCAGTAGGGGTGATTATGACCAGGATGCCTAACGTAATTACTGTTGAGGAAGATGAGTCAGTTGTCTCGGCAACTAGAAAATTAATCCTTCACGAAATTGACTCGATGCCCGTGATCAGAATGGTAACTCAAGAATCAGGGGAACAATATACCCAAGTAGTAGGGCGATTTACAAAGACAAATCTAACAAGATTGCTACTAGATATAGTAGAAGAGTAAGGAGGAGTTTACCATTTCAGAGCAAAAGCCTATAGTTTATGTAATTTCTGACGCTATTGGTGAGACAGCTGAGTTTGTGGCTAAGGCTGCTGCCAGCCAATTCAACTCAGGTTCTGTAGATATAAGGCGAGTGCCATACTTAGATGACCCTGACTATTTGGATGAGGTACTAGATGAGGCAGCTAAGTGCCCAAGTATTATTGCTTATACTTTAGTAGTACCGGAAATGAAGGAAAAACTAGTTACAGGTGCTATGCAAAGAGATATTATCACCGTGGATATAATGGGCCCGATGATGGATGGTCTTTCTAAGCTGATGCAAAACTCCCCCAAACTTAAACCAGGTCTATTACATAAATTAGATGAAGATTACTTTAAAAAGGTTGAGGCGATTGAGTTTGCTGTAAAATACGATGATGGTAAAGACCCTAGGGGTATTGTTCACGCGGATATTGTCGTTATCGGAATATCACGCACCTCTAAAACCCCGCTTTGTATGTATTTAGCTCATAAGCGGATTAAAGCTGCCAATGTTCCCTTAGTGCCCGAAGTTCTACCACCGGAGGAACTATTTAAGTTACCGAGTAACAAGGTTGTCGGCCTTACGATTCGACCTGACCAGCTAAATGTGATTAGACAAGAAAGACTGAAGACCTTAGGCCTTACATCTAGTGCTGATTACGCCAGTTTAGAAAGAATTCTCAGAGAATTAGATTATGCCGAACAAATCATGCGTAAGGTTGGTTGTCCAGTTATCGATGTCACACATAAAGCTGTTGAGGAAACCGCAAGTAAGGTTTTAGAAATATATCATAAGGGGGACAGAAGAAGAGATGGAAAGTGTTAAAAAGTATGTATACCTCTTTGAAGAGGGCAAAGCGGAGATGAGATCTCTTTTAGGAGGAAAAGGTGCCAACTTGGCTGAAATGACTAATATTGGTCTGCCGGTACCTCCAGGTGTAACAATTACAACCGAGGCCTGTAACGAATTCTATGCTGTTGGCAAAGAGTTTCCCGCTGGCATGGTGGAAGAGTTACAAGAAAAGATCACAGTTTTAGAAGCCAAACTTGGTAAGAAATTTGGTAGTGAAGAAAATCCTTTATTACTATCTGTTCGTTCCGGAGCTGTATTCTCAATGCCGGGAATGATGGATACAATTCTAAACCTTGGTTTAAATGACAAAACTGTAGAAGCAGTGATCAAAGCTAGCCAAAATGAAAGATTCGCCCTAGATTGCTATCGTCGTTTTATCCAGATGTTTAGTGGAGTTGTTTTAGGTGTAGAGCATTACATTTTTGAAGGTGTTTTAGAAGAGATTAAGGAAGATCTAGGCGTTTCTTTTGACCACGAGATAGATGCCCCTAACATGAGAAAGTTAGTGGAAGAATATAAGAAGATTGTTAAGAAGGAAACTAAAGCAGAATTTCCACAAGACCCAATGGACCAGTTATTATTGTCAATAAGAGCCGTATTCAGCTCTTGGAATAATCAGAGAGCTAATATTTACAGAAGAATTCATGGCATTCCTGATCACTTAGGAACAGCCGTGAACGTGCAGTCCATGGTTTTTGGTAATATGGGTAACGATTGTGGTACAGGTGTTGCTTTTACAAGGAATCCATCTACTGGCGAAAGACTTCTATATGGTGAGTATTTAATTAATGCTCAAGGTGAAGATGTTGTGGCTGGGATTAGAACACCACAACCTATCAGTAAATTACAAGAAGAAATGCCTGAAGTTTATGATCAGTTTGTAAATATCTGCGCTAATTTAGAAAGTCACTACAAGGATATGCAGGATATTGAGTTTACCATAGAAGGCGGAAAGCTTTTCATTCTACAAACCCGTAATGGTAAGAGAACTGCGGCAGCGGCTATTAGAGTTGCTGTGGAAATGGAACAAGAGGGCTTTATCGATAAGAAAACAGCTATTCAACGGGTACAACCTGAACATTTAGATCAGATATTACACAGAAGAATCGACCCTGATGCGAAGTTAGAAGTAATCGCTAAGGGTTTACCGGCTTCCCCTGGTGCTGCCTCCGGTAAGGTAGTTTTTGATGCTGATATTGCTGAGAAATTGACTAAAGAGGGCGAAAAGGTCCTTTTAGTTAGAACTGAAACCACGCCAGATGATATTCATGGCATAGTTGCTGCTCAAGGTATCTTAACTTCTAGAGGTGGTATGACTAGTCATGCGGCTGTAGTAGCAAGAGGTATGGGTAAGTGCTGTGTTTGTGGTTGTGAGGCAGTTAAAATAAACTATGCTGCAAAACAGTTTACCATTGGCGCTATTTTGGTTAAAGAAGGCGACCTAGTATCAATTGATGGGTCAGCAGGTACAGTTATGCTTGGCGAAGTGCCAATGATTGATCCACAGTTATCTGAAGAGTTCAAAACCCTTTTGGGTTGGGCTGACGAGATCAAGACTATGGTGGTTAGAGCAAATGCCGATAATCCGGAAGATGCTTTAAAGGCTAGGGAATTTGGAGCTCATGGTATAGGCCTTTGCCGTACGGAGCATATGTTTATGGCTCAGGATAGAATTCCTGTAGTACAGCAGATGATTTTGGCTGAAGAACTTACGGATAGAAATGTTGCTTTAGAGAAGTTGTTACCTATCCAACAAGGAGATTTCTACGGCATCTTAAAGGCCATGGAAGGCCATCCGGTATATATTCGTTTGTTAGATCCTCCTTTACATGAATTCTTACCCAATGCGGAGGAGTTAGCTGTTGAAATTACAAAGTTAAAGTTAACTAATGGCGACCAAGACGTAATAGAAGATAAGGAAGATCTGTTAAGAAAAGTTAGGGCTTTACATGAATTCAACCCAATGTTAGGTCACCGGGGCTGCCGTTTAGGCATTACCTTCCCAGAAGTTTATGCTATGCAAGTTAGAGCAATCTATCAAGCTACAGCGCAACTAATTAAAGAAGGTATTGAAGCTAAGCCGGAGGTTATGATTCCTCTAGTAATTCATGCTAAAGAATTACAAATTTTACGTGAGCAAGCAGTAGCTATCGCGAACGAAGTGCAAGAAGAATATGGTGTAGAATTTACAATTAAAGTTGGTACGATGATTGAAATTCCGCGCGCATGTATTACCGCTGATGAAATTGCTGAGCATGCAGATTTCTTCTCTTACGGAACCAATGATTTAACCCAAACAACTCTAGGCTTTAGCCGTGATGATGCTGAAGGTAAGTT
>JUEG02000852.1_pt1 | contig 19852 bp, 15 predicted proteins | sample 432341 | NCBI WGS metagenome assembly JUEG02 (sample SAMN02953476, study PRJNA257561) | rock porewater metagenome | biome: terrestrial; feature: Opalinus Clay rock; material: porewater; isolation source: Opalinus Clay rock BIC-A1 borehole | place: Switzerland: Mt Terri URL, St-Ursanne ...
ATTAAAGAAGAAAATAGAATAGAAGCAAAGAGAATTGTAAGGGAAACAATGAATAAAGTCTACCTGAGAAGAGAGTTTTCAACTGAACAGATATCTGAAATGGTGAGTTTAATCTTAGATGATTTATTGAATAATGAAGAACTAATCGTTAGTTTATCAGATATCAGAGCAGTTGATGATTATACCTTTAGCCATTCAGTCAATGTTTGTGTTCTTTCCTTGATTACGGGGATTTCCATGGATTATGATATGGATCAATTAAAAAAACTAGGAATAGGAGCCATATTACACGATATTGGGAAAATTCTAGTATCTCAGGACATACTTAATAAACCTGGAGCTCTAACGGACTCTGAGTTTAATGAAATAAAAAAGCATAGTCAAATAGGCTGTGATATTATTCAAAAGCACCCAGAAATCGACGTTGATAGTAGACAAGTAGTTTTTCAACATCACGAAAGAGTAAATGGTTCAGGATATCCTGAGGGAAAAAAGGGGAAAGAGATCCATGAATTTGCAAGGATAGTGGCTATTGCAGATGTATATGATGCTCTTACTTCTGATAGAATATATAAGAAAAAAATTCTTCCCCATGATGCTATTGAATACTTGGTTTCCATGGGAAATCATGACTTTGATTATAGTATCGTAAAAAAGTTTATCCTATACGTCGCAAGCTATCCTATGGGAACCAAGGTGCTTTTAAGCTCAGGTATTCAAGGGATTGTGGTTGGAAATGATTATAATTATCCTAATCGCCCTAAAATTAGATGTATTTTAGATGAAAATGGAAAAGAAATCAAAAATCCAATTGAGCTGGAATTAATAGAGCATCCTTCCATAACAATTGCAAAGGTATTAGAAAACATTGGGTAGTAAAAATCTGATATAATAAAAGGTATGAATAAACTATTCATACCTTTTATTAATAGTGAGAATAATTATGGTCTACTATTGTGTGAACGGAGAGATTATATGACTAAGAATGAACAGATATTAGAATATATAAAAAAACTAAAGATTGGTACTAAAATTTCAGTAAGAAGAATTGCCCAAGATATGGATGTAAGTGAGGGTACTGCTTATAAGGCTATCAAGGATGCTGAAATGGAGGCGTTTGTTAGTACAATTCCAAGGGTTGGTACCATAAGGATTGATAAGGTAGAAAAGGGGCGTTTTAATAAGGTTACATTCTCTGAAGTAGCCCATATAGCGGAAGGACAAATTCTAGCAGGTCATGAGGGTATATATAAAACTGTAAACAAGTTTGTTATAGGCGCCATGGCATTGCAGGATATTGAAAAATATATAGCTATGGGGGATTTGCTTATTGTTGGTAATAGGGATGATGTTCATTATCTTGCATTGGATAATGATTGTGCTATCCTTGTTACGGGTGGGTTTATCGTTGGGGATGAAATAAAGAAAATTGCTATGGAAAAAAAATTGCCCATCATATCCACCAGCCACGACACCTTTACTGTAACCACCATGCTTCATCGCAACATCCATGAAAGACTGATAAAAAAGGAAATATTATTGGTGGAAGACATAATGCCTAAGGAGTTGTTTTCTCTTGATTCAAATGATAGAGTGTGTGACCTAAAAAAGTTTATAAATAAAACTGGGCATAGCCGTTACCCTGTGGTAGATAAAAATTTTCATGTGGTGGGTGTGGTAACTCCTAGAGATATTGCCGGCGCTAGGGAAGATGAGCTTCTTACAAATTTAATGACGTCTAATCCAATTACCACAGAGAAGAACACGCCCGTTGCATTTATTTCCCATGTGATGATATGGGAGGGAATTGAGATGATTCCTGTCACGAGTGGTAAAAAATTAATTGGTGTGGTTACAAGGCAGGATGTTATAAAGGGATTGAAGCATATTAGGAGTCAACCCCATATGGGAGAGCCCTTTGAAGATATGCTCATAAACCAATGCAAGCTAGAGGATACTGAACGGGGAATAAAGCTTATCGGAGAAATTACTCCAATGATGTTAAATGAACTGGGTATCGCCAGTGCAGGTGTTATCGTAATGCTCATGTCAACTGCTGGAGCAATAGCGATTAAAAAGCAAAAACAGTTAGATGGAGTTATAGATAGCTTTATGATTTATTTTATTAGACCTCTACAACTAGAAAGTAAGGTTGAAGTCCATGCAAATATAATCAATATGGGAAGAAAGTTTTGCAAAGTGGATGTTATCGTTTATTATAATAATGAAATTGTGTCAAGAGCAATGATGTCAGCAAAATTACTTAAAAAGTAATAGATAAGGGGGTAACCATGAGAAATTTTGTGCATCTCCATGTTCATACAGAGTATAGTCTGTTAGATGGTTCAGCTAGGATAACTGAATTGATTGATGAAGTCAAAAGCATGGGCATGGAAGCCATTGCTATTACCGATCATGGCGGGATGTTTGGAGTCATAGATTTCTATAAATACGCTAAAAAACAAGGAATTAAGCCGATTATTGGCTGTGAGGTATATACTGCCAGCAGAACAATGGTTGATAAAGATCCTGTAAAGGACAAAAATCAGGGTCATCTGGTTCTTCTGGCAAAAAATATGGTTGGATATAAAAATATGTTAAAAATTGTTTCCAAGGGCTATACCGATGGATTTTACTATAAGCCGAGAATAGACTCCCTTGTACTAGAAGAATATCATGAAGGTATAATAGCCCTAAGTGCATGCTTGGCAGGTTCTATTCAAAGACGGTTACTTAATCAGGACTACTTTGGTGCCAAGGAGGAAGCATTAAAATTAGCGAGTATCTTTGGAGAGGAACATTTTTATTTAGAACTTCAGGACCATGGTTTAGAGGAACAAAGATCTGTAAATAAGCAACTGCTGAAATTAAGTAAGGAAACGGGGATACCTCTGGTTGCAAGCAATGATATTCATTATTTAAGAAAAGAGGATGCAGAGGTTCACGATATTTTATTATGTATCCAAACAGGAAAAACCGTGGATGAAAAAGAGCGGATGAAATTTCCTTCCAATGAGTTTTACTTGAAATCACCAGATGATATGGAGAGAATCTTTCCCTATGCGATTGAGGCACTGGATAATACGGTAAAGATTGCAGCAATGTGTAATGTTGAGTTTGACTTTAATCAAATACATCTACCTAATTATGAAGTGCCAGAAAATGTAGAGCCCAAGGAATATCTTAGGAAGCTTTGTCTTAATGGTTTAATTCAAAGATATGGAAAAGGTAGTGACACCCTTAGAGAACGTTTGGAGTATGAGTTAACTACCATTGAGAATATGGGATATGTGGAATATTTCTTAATCGTATGGGACTTTATTCGATATGCAAAGGAAAATGAAATAATGGTAGGACCGGGGAGGGGCTCTGCAGCTGGTAGCATTGTCGCCTATACCCTCGGAATAACAGATATAGACCCCATAAAATATAATCTGATTTTTGAGAGATTTTTAAATCCTGAAAGAATAAGTATGCCTGATATTGATATCGATTTTTGTTTTGAAAGAAGACAAGAAGTAATCGATTATGTTATAAGAAAGTATGGAAAGGAAAAGGTAGCCCAAATTATAACCTTTGGAACTATGGCGGCTAGGGCAGCTATACGGGACGTTGGTAGAGCCGTTAACATGCCCTATGCTCAGGTGGATACTATAGCAAAGCAAATCCCATTTCAGATAGGTATGACGATAAAAAAAGCTTTGGAAATTAATAAAGATCTTAAAGAAATGTATGATTCCAACGAGCAAGCCAAGTATCTTATAGATGCAGCTAAAGCTGTGGAGGGTTTGCCAAGGCATGCTTCAACCCATGCAGCAGGTGTAGTTATTGCCAAGAAAGCCATTGATGAGTATGTTCCCTTGTACATGCATGATAATGGGATTACTACTCAATTTACCATGGGGACATTAGAGGAACTAGGATTGCTTAAGATGGACTTTTTGGGATTAAGAAACCTTACTGTTATAAGGGATGCCATAGAACTAATTGAAAGAAATCATGGGATGAAAATCGAATTTTCCAAGATGGAATATAATGAAAAATCAGTTTATGATATTATAAGCAAGGGAGATACCCTTGGAGTTTTTCAGTTGGAAAGTGCTGGAATGAGACAATTTATGAAGGATTTAAAGCCAGACTGCTTTGAGGACATCATTGCGGGAATTTCCCTATTTAGACCAGGACCTATGGATTCTATTCCCAAATACATTGAAAATAAAAATAATCCTAAAAAAGTTCGATATTTGCATCCTAGTCTGGAGCCTATTTTGAATGTAACCTACGGTTGTTTGGTCTATCAGGAGCAGGTTATGCAGGTGGTAAGAGAGCTAGGAGGTTATACCTACGGCAGAAGTGACCTAGTACGTAGGGCCATGAGTAAGAAAAAAATGGATGTCATGGAAAAGGAACGACAGTATTTTATATATGGAAAAAAAGACGAAAGCGGAAATGTTGAGATTCCAGGATGCATTAGAAATGGCGTTCCTGAAGATGCAGCAAATCAAATATATGATGACATGATTGATTTTGCAAAGTATGCCTTTAACAAATCCCATGCAGCGGCTTATGCTGTCTTGGGATATGAAACAGCGTACTTAAAATGCTTTTATCCTGTGGAATTCATGGCTGCTCTGCTCACCAGTGTTATGGGAAATGCTACTAAGATTGCTCAATATACTCAGGACTGCAAGAAGAAAAATATTGTTATTTTGTCTCCCAGTGTGAATTACAGTGAAGCAAAATTTACTGTGGAGGGTGAGAAGATTCGTTTTGGACTACTGGCTGTTAAAAATGTGGGTATAGGTGTCATAGAAGCTATTATTAAAGCTAGAAAAGACAAGGGCGTTTTTACAAGCTTTATAGACTTTTGCGAAAAAGTAGAAGCTGCAGAGATTAATAAACGTGCTATTGAAAGTCTCGTAAAAGCAGGTGCCTTTGATAATTTAGGAGCCAATAGGGCACAGCTGATAGCTATTTATGAAAAGGTATTGGAGGGAATACAACAGGATAGGAGAAGAAATTTAAATGGACAGTTTTCCATGTTTCAATCCTATGATGAGGTGCTTTCCGATACTGTAAAAGATAGTATTCTTCCTAATGTCGCTGAATTTCAGTCTAGAATACGATTGACCATGGAAAAAGAGGTTTTGGGTTTGTATATTAGTGGACATCCCCTTGCTGAACTTGAGGATGAAATAAAAATGATTTCAACCATGAATACGGGAGATTTTTTAGAAGCTGAAGAAGAACTGGAAAGACTGTCGTTAAAGGATGGAACCTTCGTTAGAATTGCTGGAATGATTAATCATAGACAAAACAAGACCACCAGAAACAATAATATGATGGCATTTTTAACAATAGAAGATTTATTTGGTACTGTGGAGGTTGTGGTTTTTCCTAAAATTTTTGAAAAATATATTGGAGTTCTTCATGAAGATAATGTAGTAGTAGTGGAGGGAAGATTAAATGTAAAGGAAGAAGAAGAACCTAAAATAATCGCAGACAGGATTACACCCTTAAATAAAAATATAGACAAAAGCAATTACAATACCCAGCTCAACAACAAAAATATGAATAAAAAGCTTTATTTAAAGATAAGTAAAGAAAGGGATTTTAGTCTCATTATAGATAGGATTAAGGAAGCGTTAGAAAGCTGGAAGGGTAATGTGCCAGTATACCTATTTTTAGAGGACCAAAACAAGAAAATGCAGGCAGACAAAGAGCTATGGGTCTCATTAAATGATGTACTTTTAAAAGAACTTGAAAGTATATTGGGAACAGAATGTGTAAAGGTGCTTTGATATGATATAATATGGCAAAGATGGCAATTAATTTACACATGTAATTAGAATCAAGAAACAATACAACTATATCGTATTTATCTTTAAGCATATGTTGTAATTAATCGTTAATTAGATTAAAATATTACAATATAAAGAAAACAATCCCTAAGGGAGGGCCTATAATGTGGACGGTAGTGTATATGGCACATAATGAAGCTGATGCCCAGAAAATTAAGAGTATTCTGGACACAGAAGGCTTTTTAGTTAAAATCAGACCAGTAGGTAAAGAAGATGATCGGGTATATGAGGTTCTAGTTCCCAATGGTGAGGTTGAAGAAGCTCATGAAGTGTTAGTGGATTTATAGCTTAAAGTAGTATAAGTTATGGGGAGGTGCCTAGTACAGAGTGTTTTCCCCCATATATATAGGCAATAGTAGCGATTTTGTAAAAAAGAATAATGATTTTATTAATTTTGCGCATAGTAAGGAGGAGAAAATGAAAAAGATTGGAGTTTTAACCAGTGGAGGAGACTCCCCGGGCATGAATGCTGCCATTAGAGCAGTGGTCAGGGCAGGTATTTATAATGGGTTTCAGGTTGTAGGTATAAAAAGGGGATACCAGGGTTTAATCAGTGGTGACATTGAGGAAATGCAACTATCTTCCGTGGCAGATATTATTCATAGGGGTGGAACGATCCTTAGAACAGCAAGATGCGAAGAGTTTCAAACTCAAAAAGGATTTCAGAAGGCACTAACAGTAATCGACATATTTGGTATAGATGGAATTGTGGTAATCGGAGGAGACGGCTCTTTTAGAGGTGCTGAAGAACTTAGTAAGGCTGGAGTAGCCACCATCGGTTTACCTGGAACCATCGATAATGATCTGGCATATACGGATTTTACAATTGGATTTTATACTGCTGTTAGTACGGTACTATATGCTATTAGTAACATAAGGGATACTTCAACCTCCCATGGAAGAGCAAATATTGTGGAGGTTATGGGGAGACATTGTGGAGATATAGCATTATATGCTGGTTTAGCAGGGGGAGCTGAAAGCATTATTGTGCCTGAGGTTAAGAATTCAGTTGATGAAGTATGCCAAAGGCTTATACAGGGAAAAAACAGAGGAAAACTTCATAGTATAATAATATTGGCAGAGGGTGTTGTAGAAAATTCCTATGACCTAGCCAAGGAAATAGAGGCGAAAACGGGGATAGAAACAAAAATTACTATTTTAGGATATATACAAAGGGGTGGAAGTCCAACGGCATTTGATCGATTGCTTGCCAGTCGTATGGGAGGAAAAGCTATTGAACTACTACTTCAAAATAAGACCAATAGAGTTCTAGGGATAAAGGGAAATGAAATAACGGATACTGAAATATCAGAAGCACTTACTATTAAAAAAGAAATTAATAAAGAAATGTACGAACTGGCAAAAATACTATCTATATAAACAGGAGGAAAAATTAATGAGAAAAACTAAAATTGTATGTACAATAGGGCCTTCAAGTGAGAGCAAGGAGGTTTTAGAACAGCTAATAGCCCATGGAATGAATGTTGCACGATTAAATTTTTCCCATGGAAATCATGATGAACATCAAAAGAGAATTGATACCATCAAGGAAGTAAGAAATAATATGAAGCTGCCAATTGCATTGCTACTTGATACAAAGGGCCCAGAGATAAGAACTGGTGACTTTGAAAATGGAGAAATCTTTCTAAAGGAAGACACATATTTTACTCTAACAACTAGAGACATTATTGGAAACGAATCTGTAGGGAGAATTACCTATAAGGATCTTCCAAGAGATGTTCAACCAGGAGATCAAATACTAATCGATGACGGTTTAGTAGAATTAGAGGTAGTAGATGTACATTCGGATGATATTAAATGCTTGATAAAAAATTCGGGAACGATTAAGAACCATAAGGGCGTAAATGTACCCGGGGTAAAAATAAATTTACCAGCCATAACCCCTAAAGACACTTCTGATATTCTATTTGGTATCCGTAATGGTATCGATTTTATTGCCGCATCCTTTGTAAGAAAGGCCAATGATGTACTTGAAATCAGAAAAATTTTGGAGGAAAATACAGCCACTGATATTCAAATAATATCTAAGATAGAGAATAGAGAAGGGGTAGACAATATTGATGAAATCATTGAGATATCCGACGGAATAATGGTTGCCAGAGGTGATCTGGGCGTTGAAATTCCCGCTGAGGAAGTTCCTTTAATACAAAAAATGATTATTAAAAAATGCAATACTGCTGGAAAACCTGTAATAACTGCTACACAAATGCTGGACTCAATGATGAGAAATCCTAGACCTACTAGGGCTGAAGTTACTGATGTAGCCAATGCCATATTTGACGGAACGGATGCGATCATGTTGTCCGGAGAAACAGCAGCAGGGAAATATGCAGTTGAATCCGTGAAAACAATGGCGAATATAGCTAAAAAGACAGAAGAATCATTGGATTATTCAAGTATTTTAAGAGAAAAGGGAGTAGGAAAAGAAAAAACCATTACGGATGCCATAAGCCATGCAACCTGTAGCACTGCCCATGATTTAGGTGCATCTGCAATTATAACAGCCACATCTTCTGGGTACACAGCAAGGATGGTTTCGAAATTTAGACCTAAGGCTCCAATAGTAGTGGCAACAACGAATGAAAAAGTCATGAGAAAAATGGCCTTAACTTGGAACACATATCCTATTTTAGTTGACCATGCACAATCAACTGATGAAGTATTCGATCTTTCCATAGAAAAAGCACTGTCAACAGGATATATTTCTGCTGGAGATCTTGTTGTGATTACTGCGGGAGTCCCTGTAGGCGTGGCAGGTACAACGAATACCATAAAAGTACATATTGCCGGTGAAATTTTAATTAAAGGTATGGGTATAGGAAGAAAATCAGCCATTGGTAATGTGTGTATTTTATCAAGTGAAGATGGTGCTGCAAGGTTTAAAGAGGGAGATGTATTAGTTACTGTTGCTTCTGACAAGGATTTGGTGGAACTGATGGAAAAAGCATCAGCAATAATTACTGAGGAGGGTGGCTTAACTTCCCACGCAGCAATTGTAGGACTAAACCTTGGAAAGCCTGTTATAGTAGGTGCTGAAAATGCAACAAAACTATTAAAGGATGGAATGACTATTACTGTAGATTGTATAAGGGGTTTAGTTTACAAAGGTAAAGCTAAAGTGTTATAAAATTGAAGGTCGAACTCATTGAGTTCGGCTTTTGTGTGTTACAATAATGGTATATATTAGTACGTACTTGTTACAAGGAGGAGCTGTAATGCACATAAATGACGCGCAAGTCAGAGTGAGATACCAAGAAACAGACCAAATGGGAGTAGCATACCATGGCAATTATTACACTTGGTTTGAAGTCGGGAGATCTGATTTCTTTAGATCCTTGGGTTACACCTATGCTCAACTTGAAAAAGAAGGTATAATAATGCCTGTTATTTCAAGTTATTGCGAATACAAGACTCCAGCTAAATATGATGATGAAATATTGATAAGAACGAAGATAAACAATCTGAAGGGTGTACGGTTAGAGTTCAACTACCAAATTATAAGGAAAGTCGATGAAGTGCTTTTAGCCCAGGGAAATACAATTCATGCTTTTGTTGAAAAATCGATGAAACCAATTAACTTTAAAAAAGCTAATCCTCAAATTTGGAAGCTTCTCAATAATTGTTTTGAAGGGTGAAATCAAATAATAGAGTATACTTTATTATTTGAAAAATATGAAAGCATTTGCTATAATATAGAAAAACAAATGGGGATATTGAATATGGTGACGATAAAAGATATAGCAAAAAAAACAGGTGTCTCCTATACAACAGTATCTAGAGCCTTGAATGGAAAAGCTGGGGTAAATCAATCTACCAGGGAACTCATACTATTAGAGGCAAAAAAAATGGGTTATCAACCAAATGGTATTGCCAGAGGGTTGGTTAATAAGTTTACAAATACGATTGGGTTGATCATACCGGATATAACAAATCCGTTTTTTCCTGCCATTGCCAGGGGCGTTGAGGACGAAGCGAGTAAGCATGGTTATAATGTATTCCTTTGTAATACGAATTGGGACAAGGGAAAGGAGCAAACCTATTTAGCTGCATTGCTGGAGAAACGTGTTGATGGCATCATCGTTAAACCAGCAGAGGATGACGAACAGGTTGGTGTGAATATAAAAGTGCCCATGGTGTTGATTAACACAAGAATATATAAGGGTAATGAATGCTATATTGATGTAGATAATGAAAAAGGTGGCTTTTTAGCCACGAAGCATTTGATTGAGTGTGGCTATACTCGAATTGCTTTTATAGGGGGTAAACCTAAATCATTTTCTAATGAAGATCGATTAGAAGGATATAAGAAAGCATTGAAAGCATTTAATATAGCTTTTGATGAATCGATTAAAGCCACTGGTGATTATACTGTTCAAAGCGGATACGAACAAATGCAAAAGCTGTTAAATTGTTCCTATCCTCCAGATGCTGTTTTTGCTGTGAACGATCTTATTGCCCTTGGAGCAATGTCTTGCGCTCAAGATCTTGGGTTTACTATCCCTAAGGACATTGGAATTGTGGGATTTGATAATATCCAGCTGTCAGAACTACCCCAGGTTCAGTTAACTACTGTGGCTCAGCCTATTTACGATATGGGTAGAATAGCCTTTAATCATTTGTTTGCACAAATAAAAGAAAAAGAAAGCTACTCATGTGCAAAGGCTGTCTTAGAACCTGAACTTATCATTAGAAAAACCACGGTTAATAAGTGCTTTAAATAAAATTCATCTAGAAAACTCTAGGTGAATTTTTATTTTTAATACTTGTATTTATGATTTTATGATTCTGCTTTTTAAAGATATGTTATGTTTTTAATTAAAGGCTTCAAGAGTAGAAACATTCGATAAGCCTGATGTTTCAATAATATTATACACAAAATAGAAAATTATAATAATCATAATCTTTAAAGAAAGCTTACATATTGAAAAGAATAAAAATGCAATACCACATAAGTAGTATTTCGATAAAACTACATAAAAATTATTTTATGCGTCAATAAGTAGAGGATAAACGATAATATTTTCTTAGTAAATGAATAAAAATGCATAAATTTAAGTAAATATTAAAAAATAATCAATTTGAAATTGTTAATAAAATAACGATAATATTCAAAATTTACTGAAGATTTAATATTGACAATAAAAAAAAGGTATAGTAATATTATCTTATAGATTTATGCAAACGTTTGCTATTAATAAAAAACGGTAAAAACTCTATTCGTAGAATCTTATCATAAATATTTCGACTCAATATTATAATAGTAATAATTAAAATTCGACAATAACTCATAGAATATAAACCGTGAAATATGAATAAAAATACGCATACAGAGAGAAGGATTTGACAGTGCAGAAAGTAAAAATTGGAATAGTAGGACTAGGTAGATTGGGAAGAAAGCATGCGGAGAATATTGCTTTCAGAACACCAAAAGCTGAACTGACAGCCATATGTAGTATTCTTAAAGAAGAAGTCGATGAAGTTAAAAAGAATTGGGGAATACCCCATGGTTATACAAGCTATGAAGAAATGCTTAAAAACAAAGAATTAGATGCGATTTTTATAGCTTCGCCTTCGGGTGAGCATTGTCATCAAATTGCAGAGGCTTTAGAGGCAGGATATCATGTATTTAGTGAAAAGCCTTTAGGTGTTTCCTTAAGTGAATGCAAATCTGCTGAGACAGCTGTTGAAAAACATCAGGATAAGGTTTTCATGTTAGGCTTTATGAGGAGATATGATCCTTCATATGCATATGCTAAGAGGAAAATTGAGGAAGGCGCTATCGGAAAGCCAATATTATTTAGAGGCTATAGCATAGATCCAGAATCTGCAATTGAAGGTGCTATAAAGTTTGCTCCCCATAGTGGAGGACAGTTCCTCGATATGGCCATCCATGATATTGACTTGGCACGATGGTTTCTAAATTCAGAAGCCAAGAGTGTTTACGCAATTGGAGGCTGTTATGCCCACCACGAATTTGGATTATATCAAGATGGAGATAACGTTTCTGCTCTTATGCAGTTTGAAAATGGTACAATGGCCTTCTTTCTAGCAGGAAGAACTGCCCCCCATGGATACCATATAGAAACTGAAATAATTGGAACTAAGGGTACATTGCGAATAGGTTCTATTCCACAGAAAAATATGGTTGAGATTTTAGACCAGTATGGTGTAAGAAAAGAATGCTCACAAAACTTTTTAGAAAGATTTGAACAGGCATATGTTGATGAACTACAAGAGTTTGTGGAATGTATATTAAACAATAGAAAACCTGAGGTAACCGTGTATGATGGAACAAAATCAACGATTATAGCCTATGCCGCCACTGAATCCTTTAAGGAAAATAGACTTGTATTGCTTTAATTGCTAGAACTTCAGATCATAAAATGACCTTTATAGGGTGGGACAATATGAGACAATACGGACAGTACCATGAAAATGACTGCATTATAGCCATTGATATTGGCGGATCAAAGCTGATGGTTGGAATAGTGGATAAACAAGGTAATGTAATATCTAAGGATAAAGAATTATTAGAGAAGGATACAAATGAAGACAAAGTAATGGAATTAATTCTAAAAATGGTTAACATCTTAAAAAGTAAAAATTCTAGCATGAACATTAAGGGTGTAGGAGTTGCCATACCAGGATTAGCAGATACAGAAAAGGGATTATGGATTTATTCTTGCTTCTCAGGCATTAGAAATTATAGTATAGGGCATTTGCTATCTTTAAAGCTAGAACTACCTGTGTTTATTGATAATGATGTCAATGCTTGTGCCTATGGAGAAAAGATTTACGGCGTTTGTAAGGAAGATGATGATTTCTTATGGGTTACGATCAGTAATGGCGTAGGAGGAGGAATCGTTATCAATGGAGATATTTATAGAGGTCCTTTTATGAATGCAGGGGAAATTGGACATGTTATCGTTGAAGAAAATGATCCTGCTTTATGTCCTTGCAAAAACAAGGGTTGTCTCGAGGCATATGCTTCAGGCCCTGCTATTCTAAGGAGATACCTAGAAAAGGCTGTTATAAGCAATGGCTTCAATGCACCTTCAAGCGCTAAGGACGTTGCTGAACTGGCTAAAAAGGGAGATCCAATAGCGATTGAAGTTTTTAAGAAAACAGGATTTTATCTTGGAAAAGCGATTGCCCATGCAGTAAATATCCTTAATCCAAAGAAGGTTGTCTTAGGAGGTGGAGTAACCTTATCATCAGAGCTTTTTATAGATATATTACAGGACACTGTTGACAAGTGGAGTTATAGCGAGGCTAATCCGCATCTTATCATTGCAAAGACAGCATCTGGCAGTGAGGCAGCACTAGTTGGAGCTGCGGCAATTGCTGAAAGGGGGCTTAGGAATAAAGACTATGCATGATGATATCTATAACTATTTAAAAAACTTAAAGGAATTAATCAATAATATAAAAGCTGAAGAGATACAGAAAATAATAGATGTGCTAGAACAAGCCCATAGCCATAAAAGAAAAATATTTATTATAGGAAATGGCGGAAGTGCTGCAACAGCAAATCATTTTGCTTGTGATTTTGGGAAAAATGCTATTCGAGACGATGAAAACAGATTTAAACTGATTTCTCTGTCTGATAGTAGCTCAGCAATAACTGCCTATGGTAATGATAACGGTTATGAAAATGTTTTTTCCGAGCAGTTGAAAAACCTCATGGAAAAAGAAGACATACTGTTTGCAATTTCTGCCAGCGGTAATTCACCAAACATCATTAAAGCTGTGGAGTATGCCAAGAAAAAAGAGGGAATAGTAATAGGGCTATCAGGTTTTAATGGAGGCAAGCTAAATGAATTGGCAGATGTAAATATCAATGTGGCATCAGAGAATTATGAGCCCATCGAGGATATTCACTTAATTATAACCCATATTATTGTGAGTTGGTTCAAAAAAAATTGCAACGAATAAACTATGTATAGTTCACTCATATTCTTAAATGATTTGAGTTAATTATAAAAAACTACTTAGAGGGGGAAATTTTTAAATGAAAACAAAAAGAATGGTAGCATTACTGTTGGTTTTATTAATGGGACTGGCTTTATTCGCTGGTTGTGCTCCAAAGCAAGAAGGACCAGCTCCGGCTGATGATCCTGCAGCTGAGGATGGAAAAATCGTAATTGGTGCTGCAATGCCTATCTTTGATGACAAGTGGCTGTCATATCTTTACGATGCAATCAAAGCTTATGACGCTGCAAATGATGATGTAGAAGTTATCATGGTAGATGCAAAAAATGACTCCAGTGTACAATTATCGCAGGTAGAAACGTTTATCACTCAAGGGGTAGATGCAATCTTAACAATTCCTGTTGACGTTGCAGCATTTGCTCCAGTAGCTGATACTGCAAAGGAAGCGGGTATTCCTTTAGTAGTTATTAACAGAAAGCCATTAGATGCTGATTTGGAAAACATAGCTTCATATGTTGGATCTGATTCCATCGACGCAGGTATAATGCAAGCAGAAAAAGTTATGGAAATGATTGGTGGAAAAGGTAACATCGTTATAATGAATGGTGAGCTTGGACATGAAGCTGCAACAATGAGAACTCAAGGAAACAAAGATGTCGTTGCTAAGTTCCCAGATGTTAAGATTATCAAAGAAGATACTGGTAAATGGCAAAGAGCGGAAGGTCTGACATTAATGGAAAACTGGCTACAAGCCGGAGAAAAAATTGATGCAGTTTTAGCGAACAATGATGAAATGGCTATTGGTGCTATCATGGCTCTTGAAGCTGAAGGAAAACTTGCTGATACAATCGTAGCTGGTGTAGATGCTACTCCAGATGCTCTTGAATTTGTTAAAGAAGGTAAGCTTCCTATAACAGTATTCCAAAATGCTGTTGGACAAGGTCAAGGTGGTATTGAAACAGCAGTAAAAGCAGCGAAGGGTGAAGCAGTAGAAAAGATCGTATGGGTTCCATATGAGCTTGTAACTCAAGAAAATTACGAGCAATATTTACCTAAATAATACTTTTTAGTAGAAGGACATTTAAAAAAAATAAGGAGGGGACGCTGAAGTGCAGTAGGCGTCCTTTTCCCCAAATAAGGTATGGGGGAGGCTGAAATCAATGACGAATGAATATATTCTAGAGATGGACCAAATAACCAAAATTTTCCCAGGAGTTAAAGCATTAGACAATATACAGTTGAAAGTAAGAAAAGGGACAATCCATGCCCTGATGGGTGAAAATGGAGCAGGAAAGTCTACTTTAATGAAAGTATTGTTTGGTATTTACACCCCTGATAGTGGTAAATTGATTTTTAAGGGTAAGGAATTAAAGCTTAAAGGACCCAGTGATGCATTAAATAACGGAATATCAATGATCCACCAAGAATTAAGTCCTATACCCTATATGTCAGTTGCAGAAAATATTTTTCTTGGAAAAGAACCTACCAGAGGAAACACTGGATGGATAGATAAAAAGAAGTTAGAAGCAGAGACACAAAAACTCTTAGATGATCTTGGAATTAAAATCAATGCGAATGCGAAGATGAGAGATTTAAGCATTGCCAATATACAGATGGTTGAGATAGCTACTGCGGTATCTTATAATGCGGACTTGATTATTATGGATGAGCCTACTTCAGCGATAACGGATAAAGAGGTTGAGCATTTATTTAGAATTATTGATAACTTAAAATCTATGGGCGTATCTATTATATATATAACTCACAAGATGGATGAAGTTTTCAAAATCTCTGATGATATTACGGTTTTAAGAGATGGTGGTTTTATTGGGACACTACCAGCCAAAGAGCTAACAAAGGATAAATTAATCGAAATGATGGTTGGTCGAGAAATAAAGCAGGTATTTCATAAGGAAGAAGCTGAAGTTGGAGAGGTTGCTCTTTCAGTGAAAAATTTAACAAGAAAAGGTAAATTCCAAAATGTAAGCTTTGATGTAAGAAAAGGAGAAATTTTAGGCGTATCAGGACTGATGGGATCAGGGCGTACAGAAGTAATAGAAAGTGTTTTTGGTATATACCCCGCCGATTCTGGAGAGATTTATGTTCATGGTGAAAAAGCTACTATAAATTCACCAAAGGATGCCATCAAATACAAGTTAGGTCTACTTACGGAGGACAGAAAGCTAACAGGATGTTTTCTTCCCTTGACAGTTAAAGACAATATGATTAATGCAAGTATAGACAATTATATTACCAATGGTTATCTTAATCAAAAAATGATCAATGAAAAATGTTTAGAACAAAAAGAAAAACTCGATATTAAAACACCTAATATTGATCAACAGATTATGTATCTGAGCGGAGGAAATCAGCAGAAGGTTCTACTAGCAAGATGGTTGTTAAATGATCCAGACATTTTAATTTTAGATGAACCGACTAGAGGAATTGATGTAGGTGCCAAAGCCGAGATTCATAAGCTCATGTCAAAGCTAGCCCAAGCTGGAAAAGCAGTGATAATGATTTCTTCTGAAATGCCTGAAATATTGGGAATGAGTGATAGAATCATTGTAATGCACGAAGGTAAGCTAATGGGCGAGCTATCCAGGGAAGAAGCTTCACAAGAAAAAATAATGCATGTAGCCACATCAGAGTATAAACAATAATAGAGTTGTTTTATAGAATATATATTGCAACACGTTGATTATAAAAAATCTTAGGGATTTGGAGGAAAATAAAAATGGCAACAAACTCATCTGAAGCAAATAAGCCAGAAAGAGACTTTAAACAAACTGCATTACGAATTATTAACAAATATGGTATTGTACTAATTTTCATTGCAATGCTGGTGTTAATGGCTTTCCTGTCCCCTTCCTTTTTAAAGGTTAGGAACTTGGTAAACGTTGTTAGACAGATTTCCGTAATTGGTATTGTGGCAATGGGTGTTACTATGGTTATTATTACAACAGGTATAGATTTATCCTCCGGTTCAGTAATTGCCTTGGTTTCCGTTGCTGTGGCAACCTTTGCACATCCGGGTGATAATATATTCATCGCAATTCTTCTGGGTTTAGCAGTGGGTGCATTAGCGGGATGTATAAATGGAACAATAAGTGCTAAGGGTAAAATACCTCCATTTATTTCTACTTTGGGTATGATGACGGTCGCAAGGGGCTTGGCTTTATTATTTAGTAATGGTCGCCCAGTCGGTAACTTATCGGATTCTTTCACCTTTATTGGTAAGGGAGATATTTTTGGAATTCCTGTTCCGATTATAATCTTTATTCTTGTGGGATTCATATCACACTTCCTACTTAGCAGCACAAAGTTTGGTAACTACACCTATGCTATAGGGGGAAATGAGCAGGCAGCCAGAATTTGTGGTATCAATGTCGATAAATATAAAATTATGATCTTTACCTATGCTGGATTATTATCAGGTTTAGCAGGTATCATATTAACAGCTAGGATCAGTGCTGGACAACCAAGTATGGGTGTTGGTTATGAGTTGGATGCAATTGCCTCAGCTGTAATTGGAGGAACCAGCTTAAATGGTGGAATTGGTACAATCGGTGGTACCGTAGTCGGAGCATTAATTATTGGAGTGCTAAACAATGGTCTTGACTTACTAAATGTGTCATCCTACTGGCAGCAAATATTAAAGGGTATGATTATTGTTAGTGCTGTATTATTAGATGCTAGAAAGAATAAGAAAAAATCATAATACCATACGTAGTAGTATTAAGAGAGGTGAAATAAATTGAACAATTTAAGCTTTGAAAGTCAGAAGACAATGGATTTTATAGCTCTAGGAAGACTTGCCATAGACCTGAATGCCAATGAGATTAATAAACCAATGGAAGAGACCATGACTTTTACAAAATATTTGGGAGGCTCACCAGCTAATATCGCAGTAGGTATGTCTAAGTTAGGGATGAAAACTGGGTTTATTGGAAGAGTAGCGGATGATCAGATGGGAAGATTTATAGCGAGTTATCTAGATAAGACTGGTATTGATTCTTCAAATGTCGTGATAGATAAGTCCGGAAGTAAGACGGGACTTGCATTTACTGAAATAAAAAGTCCTACTGACTGTAGTATACTCATGTATCGAGATAATGTAGCAGATTTAAAGCTGGAGCCTAAGGATATCAAGGAAGAATATATTAAAGGAGCAAAGGCCCTATTAATCTCAGGCACTGCTCTTTCTAAAAGTCCATCAAGGGAAGCTACATTTGTAGCTCTGGATTATGCTAGAAAGCACAATTTAGTTATATTCTTCGATATTGACTACAGACCATATACCTGGGTATCAGAGGAAGAAACCGCTGTATACTATAATCTAGCCGCTGAAAAATGTGATGTTATCATTGGTACTAGAGAAGAGTTTGACATGATGGAGGCTCTCACAAATCCGGGAAATAGCGATGATTATGTAACTGCAAATAAATGGTTTGACTACAATGCAAAGATCGTAGTGATAAAACATGGAAAAGATGGCTCGATAGCCTATAACAAAGAAGGAGAAACCTTTAAAGGAACCATTTTTCCTGCCAAGGTAGTCAAAACCTTTGGAGCAGGGGACTCCTATGCATCTGCCTTCATATATGGCTTGATGCAGGGTTGGGATATTGATAAAGCCATGGAGTTTGGTAGTGCATCTGCCTCCATTGTAATATCAAGTCATAGCTGCTCAGATGCTATGCCAACTGCTGAACAGATAAAACTATACATTGAAAAAAGTAGATAAAAAAATATTTTTTTTAAAAGTAACGCAAACGTTTGCGTAGATCCATAAAAGATATTATAATTAGGTTGGAACTGAAAATATTGGTAAAAAATTCGATTAGATTGCTGAATTATTTTAAGAACAGCGGAGGATGATTATGCTAGTAAATCTTAATCAGGTTCTAAATGGTGTGGCACAAGATAAGCGTGCCATACCAGGATTTAATGTGTTTGGTTATGAAGATGCCATAGCCGTAGTAAAGGCGGCTGAAGAGTTAAATGCACCTGCTATTTTAATGACCAATAAAGTGGCAATAGAACATATGCCAATTAACTACTTGGGTAAGCTTTTATGTGGGATTGCTGAGGATGCTAAGGTGCCTGTATGTGTACACCTTGATCATGCAACAGAGTATGAGGTAGTCGTTAAGGCCATTTTGGCCGGGTTTACCTCCATAATGTACGATGGATCTCAACTTTCACTGGAGGATAATATAAAAAAAACCAGCGAAGTTGTTAAATTAGCCCATGCCTGTGGAGTATCTGTAGAGGCAGAGATTGGTGCTGTTGGCTATAATGATCCTAATCTGAAAATAAAGGCTGTATATACTGAACCTGAGGAGGCAAAAGTATTTGCAGAAGAAACAAAGGTAGATGCCTTAGCAGTGGCAGTGGGAACACTTCATCGAATGGAGACCCAGGATGCAATAATTCAATATGAACGATTGGAAGCCATACAAAAACTTGTGAAGATACCCCTTGTTATACATGGTTCCACAGGGGTTACCGATGAAGACCTTGAGAAGTTGACTACCTATAATGTGGCAAAGGTTAATATAGGTACTGCCTTAAGAATGGCTTTTGGCAACAGTTTAAAAGAAGAAATTATTAAAAATCCTAAGGAATTCGATAGAATAAAACTGTTTAAAACTCCAATGATAAAGGTACAGGAAGAAGCTAAAAATAAAATGAAAATCCTGGGATTATAGGATGTAAAAACTTGGTTGAAGGTTGAAAGTGTGAACTGATAACTGACAACTTTGAATTTTTCAAAGGAGTGATCAAATGCGTATAAGACAAGACAGTCCGTTTCAATACGGATACAACAGCATTACAGAAATGAATGGCAAGCATAGTGATATGTTAATGGATTTCGGAATTTTAAGGATGAAGCATGATCAGCAGGAAGTTAATGCTGAGAAAAAGGAACGAGCTTATCTTTTAATTCAAGGGGAGGTATCCTTTGAATGGGATGGAAAAAAAGTTGAGTCTGCACGAAAAAATTGCTTTGATGAGAGTCCATGGTGTCTCCA
>JUEG02001297.1_pt1 | contig 19739 bp, 15 predicted proteins | sample 432341 | NCBI WGS metagenome assembly JUEG02 (sample SAMN02953476, study PRJNA257561) | rock porewater metagenome | biome: terrestrial; feature: Opalinus Clay rock; material: porewater; isolation source: Opalinus Clay rock BIC-A1 borehole | place: Switzerland: Mt Terri URL, St-Ursanne ...
CTGTACTTTGCCATATTTATCCTCCTCCGAGTCCTGTTAACTCACTATACTTCTCTCGGAGGTCCATGACAACTATTCTAACTCAGGGGGCTGGTAAGATTATTAACATTTCAAGTGATGCTGGCAGGGGGGGCAGTAGTGGAGAAACAGTTTACGCCGGCGCTAAAGGAGGGGTCATTGCCTTTACTAAGTCACTGGCTCGTGAAGTTGCTAGATACAATATCCTAGTAAACTGTGTTTGCCCAGGCCCCACAAATACACCCTTATACCAAGGACAACCGGAAAAAATGAGACAAGCTTTAGAAAAGGCAATACCCTTAAAACGGGTTGCTGAGCCAGAAGAGGTTGCAGGAGCAGCGGTGTTCTTTGCTTCTGATTTGGCTAGCTTTATTACAGGTCAAATAATAAGTGTGAGCGGAGGATTAACACTTTACGGTTAAGATTTTTCGAAGAGACTTAGGCTTTGTTGAAAACAGGAGGGTTACTTAAAAGAACTCCACCTACAGTAAATAACTAGCTTAGGTCTCTTTTGTCATTTTTTAATAGTGGTGGATTGTTAGTACAAATTCATAAAACCTTGTATTACGAAAGTGGGGGTAGTATTGAATAGCCAATTTGCTGAAATGCTTAGTGAAGAAGGGAATAACAAAATTATCCCTCTAGAACAAGCGGTTAGACAATTTATAAAACCTAAAATGAATTTGCATTTTGCCTTCGCCCATTCTAGGGCTCATGCAGTTGCGATGGAAATCGTAAGGCAGTTTAGGCAAAAGCCCATGCATTTTACTTTAACCGCTACGGGAATATTAGAATACGGAATTATGTTAGCGTGGGCAGGACTAGTTGACAAAATGATAGCAGGGTTTATTGGGGATACATACCCATCACCTGCACCGAATCGATTTCTTCAGCAAGCCTTTAAAAAGCGTGAGATTGCCTATGAATGTTGGACAAATCTAACAGCTACCCTAGGACTGTTGGCGGGCGCTCTGCATCTGCCCTATATAGGTAGCAATTCCTTACTGGGGAGTGAACTGATTAAAGAAAATTCCAATTCCTTCAGGATTACCACTGATCCTTTCACGGGTAATGAAACCGTAGTTGTGCGAGCTTTAAACCCTGATTTGGCTATTGTTCATGGGCTAGTAGCTGACGCCTATGGAAATACAGTAATTGGTCCTCCATTTGGAGAAAATATGTGGGGAGCTCACGCTGCCAAACAGGGTGTTATGGTCACTGTAGAAAAAATTGTCTCAACCTCAGAAATCCGTAAATTAAATAATTATGTAAAGGTTCCAGGTCATTTGGTTAAAAGCGTATCTGTAGTCCCTTTTGGCGCTCATCCGCAAGGAATGTCGGTTGAAGGTATACCCACGTTACAGGACCTAGGGTATTCCGAGGATTACGAAACTCGTCGTCAATTTAGGGCCGCCGCTTCAAGCGCAGAGACTCTTGATGTATGGATGAAAGAATGGGTCATAAATACTACACATCAATCTTATCTTAATAAAATAGGTAATAGGCGACTGGAAAAATTACGCTATTCTGTAAACAACGGCAAATTCTCTTCTGGTGATACAGTCGCTGCTAATGATGTAGTGATAGAGGAAGAACCCGTATCAAGTAGTGAATTACTGATCATCAACGCGGCGAGGGCAATTAGGGAAAAGGTTTCTTCTGGAGGGTTTTCTACACTTCTTGCTGGGATCGGAACAGCTCATCTAGCAAGCTGGTTAGCAAAATATTTAGATAAAAATGGGCCATTTCAATGGGAGTTGTTAACTGAAACCGGATTTTACGGTTACTATCCAAAATTAGGTGACTCGTATATTTTTAACTACGAGAATATTACGACAATCAAAATGCAATCTCATTTCCTTGATATTCTTGGATGTATTGTAGGTAGTAAAGATACTCAGTGTCTTGGTTTATTGGGAGCGGCTCAGGTAGATCAGTTTGGCAATATTAACTCTACCATAATTCCTGAGAAAAACCTTTTCTTAACAAGTGGTGGTGGATCAAATGATGTTGCTTCAGCTGCGGGTGAAGTAATCATTGTCATAACCCATTCTCTAAAACGCATGGTTAATAAGGTTTCTTTTGTAACCGGCAATGGAGAGAAAGTAAGAACCATCGTCACAGATAAGGGGATTCTGCAGCGTAGTGGAGCTGATGAAGCCTTTAAATTAACAGGCTGTTTTGTCCCGGAGGGCAAAAGCTTGAAGACAGCCGTTCAAGAGGCGAAAATCGAGTGTGGCTGGAATTTGAATGTTAGTGATACGGTGAAGGCCTTACCTGCGCCATCCAGCGAAGAACTAAAGTGTCTAAGAGCCTTAGATCCCAAGAGAGATATAATAAAATAATGTTGAGGTGGAGATATGAATAAAGTCGTTATAGTCAGTGCTGTTAGAACGGCAATTGGGACCATAGGCGGTACTCTCAGAGATATACCGCCTCAGGAATTGGGAGCGATTGTAATTAGAGAGGCTGTTAGAAGGGCCGGATTAAATCCGACAACGGTTGATGAAGTGATTATGGGCTGGTCGCGTCAGACCACGGAAGCTTCTAATATTGCTCGGGTCTGTTCACTTTTAGCAGGGATTCCGGAAGAGGCAGCTGCTTATACTGTACATCGTCAATGTGCAGCCAGTCTACAAGCGATCAGCAATGGAACTCAACAAATTCAGACAGGAAGAGCTGAAGTGGTTGTAGCCGGGGGAACCGAAAGCTTGAGCCGAGCACCCTATTACTTAAAAAATGCACGCTTTGGCTATAGTGCTGGGGATGGAGTATTAGTTGATTCCTTAACAGAAGCAGGTCCAGGAGGTCAACCCTCTTCAATATACGGCAACGTTTCGATGGGTGATACCGCAGAAAATGTAGCTGAAAAATATAATATTTCACGAGAAGATCAGGACAAATTTGCGCTTCAGAGTCAAGAACGTTGTCAAAGATCCTTAGCTCAAGGGGTTTTTGTAGATGAAATTGTTCCTGTTGAGATTAAGACTCGTAAAGGCACGGTAATTTTTGATACGGATGAAGGGCCGAGAATTTCCACGTTGGAGAAACTTGCAAGCTTAAAACCAGTCTTTAAGAAAGGCGGATCGGTAACGGCTGGGAATTCTTGTGGCCGCAATGATGCAGCTGCAGCGATGGTTCTGATGTCTGCTGATAAAGCAAAAGAACTTGGCCTTAAACCATGGGCTAGAATTGTTACGGATGCAGCAACCGGAGTACCTCCGCAGATCATGGGTATAGGTCCCATTCCAGCAGTTCGTAAGGCTTTGAAGCAAGCGGGGCTTAAATTGAGCGATATCGACTTGATTGAGCTTAATGAAGCGTTTGCTTCACAATCTTTGGCAGTGATACGTGAACTGGGGTTTGACATGGAGAAAACGAATGTTAATGGTGGTGCCATTGGTTTAGGACATCCTATTGGGGCAACGGGGGCTCGTTTAATGACGACCCTTCTTTTTGAAATGCGCCGTCGTAAGTCTAGCTATGGGATGGTTACGCTATGCATTGGTGGCGGACAGGGAATGGCAACCATTATAGAAAGATTAGATTAAGGATGGGGTTATGGGAGGAATAGCGAACCAAGATAACGTTTACTTAATCTATGTGTTCAGTCAAGGTTTGCGAAAAGATGGGATTTAGCCTAAGCCTTAAATATCCTATTACATTAGAACCGAGCCGTACAAAGCAAATCATTCATAAGGTATGGGTGAGGGATAAAATGAATGAATGCAGGAGGGATTGGAATTGACGAGAGAAAAAATAAAGAAAATATGTGTTATTGGGGCCGGAAATATGGGCCATCAAATTGCTGTATGCGCTGCTTTGTCCGGGTATAAAGTAACTTGCACTGACATCAGCCAAGAAATGTTGAATAAAGCGGAAGGTTTTGCTCGCACTTATTTACCAGAGCGAGTTGCAAATGGGAAATTAACTCAGACCCAAGCGGATGAGGCAATAGCGAATCTTTCCTTTACTCAAAGTTTAGAGGAAGCGGCTGGCGATGTTGATTTTGTCATTGAGGCATCTGTCGAGAAAATAGATATTAAGCGCAAGCTCTTCGCTGATTTAGACAGAATCACTCCTCGACATGCGATTTTAGCAACCAACAGTTCCTATATTGTCAGCTCGAAAATCGCTGATGCCACAAAGCGTCCAGAAAAAGTGTGTAATATGCACTTCTTCAATCCTGTCTTGGTCATGAAATTAGTTGAGGTTGTCCAAGGCCCACATACGTCCGCGGAAACAGCACAAGTAACTATGGATCTGTGTAAGAAAATGGGTAAGACCGGGATTTTGCTTCAGAAAGAAATCTATGGCTTTGTTGTTAACCGGATCTTGACGGCGATCTACAACGAAGCATTGTTTTTAAATGATATGGGAATTGCTAATCATGAAGAGATTGACATTGCGGTCACCAATGCCTTAGGACATCCGATGGGACCATTTCGATTAATGGATTTAACCGGAATTGATCTTGCTTACTATAAGGCCATGGAACGCTATCGAGAAACATGTGATCCCAAAGATAAACCTTCTCCAATAGTCGTTGAAAAATTTACTAAAGGAGAATGGGGTAAAAAAACAAAAAAAGGATATTATTCCTACGAGTGAAATAATCCGAGGACTACCCATTATTAGGTTAGTTCCTCGGATTATTTATGCAGGTAAGAAGCCGACGTCCTATTTCAATGAATTTTAAAATCAGGAAGCGTTCTTCAATAAAACGTATTAGAACTACATGGCTTTAGATCTAATCAAATATCCTTCATCTTTGAAACTGAGCTTCCTACAACCATCTTAAGCACTTCAGTGGCACCAACGCCAATATCCATTACACGGCCGTCTCTAGCATAACACTCTACATTGTTATATTGCATGTATCCATGCCCGCCAAATACTTGCAAGGCTTTATAGCAAACTTCATTAACTACCTCGGCAACAAATAGTTTTGCAACTGACGATTCTAAAGAATAATCATCACCGCTGTCGCGTTTTTTTGCAGTATCCTCAACGACTAGTTTTGCTGCTTGGATCTTTACATACATATCTGAAATCATTTCCTGTATGGAATAAAGAGCCATTAGTGGCTTGCCAAAGATGATACGTTGATTGGCATATTTTTTTGCTTCTGCATATGAAGCTTCGGCAATCCCTAAACCCATAGCAGCCATCTCCAATCGTCCTGAGTTTAGGGCATGCATTATTAGTTTGAAACCTCCATTAACGCTACCTACGATATTTTCAGCTGGGATAAGGCAATCTTTAAACTTTAGCCCTGTTATAACCGAGCTTCTACAACCCATTTTTTCCTGTGGTTCCCCAATAACAAACCCAGGGGTACCCTTTTCAACAATAAAAAGACTTATGCCTCTTGCACCGGCCTCTGGATCCGTTTTAAAGGCAAGTAAATAAATGTCTGCCAGTCCCCCGTTGGTACAGAACCATTTTAGTCCGTTTATTAACCATCCATCGTTATGTTTTATAGCAGTTGATGTAATTGAGGCTGCATCGGACCCGGCCTGTATTTCACTGACACAAAAAGCTGCGATTTTCTCACCATTTAAAAGGCTGGGATAGTATTCTTTCTTTTGAGAATCTGTTCCGAATTGAGTCAGTACATCGGTAACAGACCAATGACCATGAATACTCATGGCTACTCCAGCACTTACTTTGGCGATTTCTTCAATAACTTTACAGGCTTGCACGTTATCATACCCTCTACCGCCATATTCCACAGGCTGATTTATTCCCCAGAAGCCTTCCTTTCCCATTAAGTCAAGCAGCTCTGTGGGAAACCGATAATTTTTATCCAATTCCTTGGCGATGGGTTTAAGATGTTCCTTGCAAAATAGTTTTGTTGTAGCAACTATATCTGCATTTATACTTTTCAATAGTTTTCCACTCCTATTCAGTTAAAAGCACTTAAATAGACTATATCCAATAGTTTTCAGATAGATTGGGTCAGATATTAACTTCGGAATTTTTTAAAATTAGGTGGGCGTTTTTCTATAAACGCATTACGACCTTCCATAGCCTCATCAGTGTTGTAGTATAGATTTAGGGCTAGCCCAGCTACGCTATGAATACCCCACATGGATTCTGTATCAGCATTGAAAGATGCTTTTAACGCTGAAAGCGCGGTAGGGCTCTTACTCATCAGACTATCGCAGATTTTTTCTACTTCCTCGGCCAGTTTATCTGGCTCTACTACTCGGTTCACCAAGCCCATAGCTAAGGCTTCTTGTGCTGTGTATTCCTCGCAGAGATACCAGATTTCCCTTGCCTTCTTTTCACCAACAACTCTGGCTAAGTAGGCTGAGCCGTACCCCGCATCGAAACTGCCTACCCGTGGACCTGCCTGCCCAAACTTAGCATTTGCAGAGGCGATGGTTAGATCGCAAACAACGTGAATAACGTGCTCACCACCGATGGCATAGCCATTAACCATCGCAATTACGGGTTTTGGCATTGTTCTAATGGTCTGCAACAGCAGTGAATGATTGTTGGACAGGGGAGTTTACTAAGTCCCTGAAAACCCTCTCCGTTTTCCTCAATAGCGTATCCATCTTTACTTCTGATCGACTGATCTCCACCTGTACAGAAAGCCCGATCACCAGCACCAGTCAAGATGACCGCACCGATGGACCTATCCGTCCAGGCATCCATCATAGCCTCGATCATTTCTGGTAGTGTTTGGTTTGTAAATGCATTCAACTTTTGTGGCCGATTAATGGTGATCTTAGCTCAACCATCGTATTTTTGATAAATTATGTCTTCAAAATTCATAAATATATACCTCCCTCAATTATTTAAGGAAGTATAGAAGCAAGAATTGTACCAATTGTAAGAATAAACTAAAAAAACTAGTCATAAATAGTTGTTGTTGGCTATTAAAGAAGCGATTGAAAGGGGAACCATTTAAAGATAAGAACTACTTTCCTGAGGGGCAGTCCAGAAAATCGGACATTATTGTACGAAGATCTGGAGTCCGGACACGATAGAGACAGTAAATTTAGAAAATTCAAACTATAAGTCGAACCCTAACTAATTTAATAAAAGCCTGATGCGTTTATATCCCATGAATAATTCACTGAATAATTTACTAACATTTTGTATACTTAATCTTAGTGGCACAATTATTGCTTTAAAGTAGGATCAGAGAGTTATCTAGTTTTAAATGCATATAGAATATTAGTATAATACTAGCAAACTAAGTCGAATAAACAAAATATTATGATTTTACGATAGATTATAGCAATTCAATCTATTATAATTGGTTAATTAAAACGTTCTTAGGAAGTCAGAATCTCATTATTGCTAACTCTGGTTTGCAAGGGGGCTATATCTTATGCTACAAATGAAGGAGATTATGAATGCATCCGTTACCACTATTTCATCCTCACAATTAATAGGCCATGCCATTAAGCTATTTCGTCAAAGTAAGTTACATGCTATTTTTGTTGTTGACGATAATGGAATCTTAGTCGGAATGTTAACTCTTTCGAATCTATTTGATGCCTTGCTGAGAGGGCAAAGCCTTCAAGAACCTATTGAGGGTTGTTATCTTCCCAAGAACAAGATTGTTTTTTTCCCTAAAGATAAACAGTTTTCTAATCTTATTCAAGTACAAGAATGGTTGTTGAATGCTAAGGTGTCAGAAACGCCCGTTATCGATGATGATGGTCGCCCAATTGGAGTTGTTACTCAAGTTTGTGTAATAAATGCTTTGTTAAAAGAAATAATGGGATTGTACGATCAAATTTATTCTTTACTGAAGGTAGTGCCGACCGGAATTTTGGCAGTAAACGAAAGCAACGTAATTACAGTATGTAATAGGCTCTCCGAAGAGTTGCTAGGTTTAGAAGCCAGTAAGGTCATTGGCCGAAACCTTAAAGATATTATTCCTGAACTTAACTTAGACAATAGAGGGCCCCAAAAAATTAAACGGAATACTGCTAGTATTTTAGCTGCTTCAAGGCATATTTCTTTAGAGCCTATTTATGGACATATCGTGGTAATGTATGATGCCACTGAAGTTGAACGAATGGCACAAGAGGTCGAGAGTATTAAGAGATTGCAAAGTACCTTTGAAACAATTTTAAATACAGCGTATGAAGGATTATTGGTTGTGAACGATGAGGGAAGAGTCATCTTAGCTAATCATTCATTTGAACAATTGATTAAAATGTAAGCAGTCAAGTAAAACCAGCAACTTTTCGCCACAAACCATACAACATTTTATCGCTAGGTAATAGTCTTTCTGTGTTGAAGTCTGTAGCTATTGCCTGTCATGTTTAAAATCTCGCAGTGGTGAATCAGCCGGTCTAGGATTGCTGTTGTAATTGTGGCATCCCCTAAAAATTCAGCCCATTCATCAAAGCCCTTGTTTGAGGTAATAATGAGTGACGTTTTTTCAGACATTGAGGACACGAAACCGAAAAACAAATTGGCTTCTGTCGTCGACAGTGGCATGAACCCAATCTCATCGATGATCACCAGGGCTGCTGAGTTGAGTATTTTTATACGTCTTTTACTAGCTGTTGAGATTTGCGAGGTTTTTAGGGTAATCATAAGTTCATCTAAGGTGGTGAAAGCTACGGCATAACCCAGGTTTAAAGCCTGTACAGCCAATGCTAAGGCCAAATGCGTTTTTCCAATACCTGGTGGCCCTAAGAAACAAATGTTGAATGCTTGCTCTACCCATGTCATGTCGGATAGCCTTAGCATCTGTTCCCTGGACACGCTGCGTTGAAATCCAAAGTCAAAGGTTTCCAGTGTCTTTTCGGCGGGTAGATTAGCTCTTTTCCTGCGAATTAGATTTTGTTTTTCCGTCCGAAGACGTTGCTGTTCGGTAAGAAAAACTTCAATGCTTTCTAGAGGCGTCAGATTGTTCTTTTTAGCGAAAAGACTTTCTAAATCTATAGTGGGCAAGCGCAGTCCCGACACTAACGCATTGACGCGTTCAATCCGCTCATTCATGGCTGCCACCTGCCTTTGCATAAACGTCCAGAGAGCGCTTTTCAGTGGTTACGTGGTACTTGTTGTTGCTAACTGGAATAGCATTGAGGACAATTGTTTGCTTAGGCTTGGCATTGTACTCTAGAAAATCTTTCACATAGGTTGCTCCAAAAAGCTTGCTTACCTCGCAAAAACTAATGGCATTAAGTACATCGTCTATTCCGTACTTATCACATAATGTTTGTAGCAACCTGAACTGGTCACGGGCATATCGAGCCTTTTCTGTTCGAATGGTCTGCAAAAATGTTGTTGCCTTGAACAGAAGTAGCTCGTCAACAGTGTTTTGAGCTTTATCCATAGAGTTAGTAACATCTCTGGAATGACTGGTGCTTTTAGTTAATTGACCTCTGCCGGTTGAAATTGGGTGTTCACAGATAAACTCGCCAAATACAGTCATAATAGTTAGTTTCCCGCTCTTGGCCTCGATACTAACCTCTTTTTGATTGTTGTATGTACCGAGGGGTAAAGAGTATCGGTTACTGTTGTACACGATGGTGTTATCTTTTCGAACGTTTCTGTAGATGGTTACGTCACTGTTTGATTGGATGTCCAGCAGTGGCCGAAGGTGTTCACGTTCATCCTCAAACACCTTGGCCGGTATCTTCTTGGTAGTGCTGTGAATCTTGGTATTGCCGGTTCTATCCAGCCAAGCCAAAAATGAACTGTTGAGAATTTCCTCGTCGGCAAATAGCCTATTTTCAAGGAAATTATACTTGATGAATTTAACCACATTCTCGATCTTACCTTTGCTTTCCGGATCAGCTGCCCGGCAAAGGTAAACCTTAAGGTTGCATGCTTGCCGAAACTTTTCAAACTCAAAGGTATGAATAATGTCTCCATGGTTTTCTGAAACGCTAACAATGCTATCCTGATCAAAGACCAGTTCTAGTGGCATCCCACCAATATATCTAAAGCACTCATGACAGTTACGCACCAGATCACTTGTTGTGAAGGAACGGGTTTGAAAGAAGGCCCATTTATAACGGGCATGAGCGAGTACGAAGGCGACGAAGCGAATCTTTACACGTTGTCCATCGATGGATTGGAGCCACTTTTCACCAAAGTCCACTTGCAGTTGCTTTCCCATTGGAAGCTCATTTACGGCTTCATAGTCCCTGGGATGATTGGACTTCTTGAGGTTATATTTTTCTCGTAACTTTTTAACATGCCGGCTGACAGTGCGCTCTTTAATATCCTCTGTGTAATGCTCTTTGAGCCAATCGCATACTTGCGCGGCTGTCATCGTTGGATATTGTCTCAACCATCTGATGATAATCTCTTCATAGTTTGAAAGTAGCAGCTCCCGATTAATACTATACAGCTGTTTGGCAAATTCATCCGCCGTCATATTCCAATACCGTGTTACGGTTTCTCGATTTATATTCAGCTGCTTGGCTACCCGAGACCGAGTGAATCCCATCTCCTTAAGTTGCTGTATCTGTTTATACATCTTAAATCCTTTCACTTTAACAGCTCCTGACCTCTTTGCTAGTTCTTATTCTAACAGTCAGATAGCTGTATTTGATTTAAGTTGTATGGTGATTGGCAAAAAGTTGTATGGTTTGTGGCAGAAACCTGTATGCTTTCATTGGCGTAAATGTGTATGGTTTAGTTTACCATTCACATAAAAAGAGCAGCCAACAATTAATGGGGCAAGATGCATCGACTATCATAAAAGGATTTAACTCAATCTCAAAAATTAAACGGGATTTTGATATAGAAAGTATTAATGGACATTCGGTTATTACCTCATATACTCCTATTAAAGGTGCTCCGGAGGTTTCTGGTGGGGTTTTGCGAGTTATTTATCGGAATTTAGATCAACTCGAGGATGTAATGAGAGAGTTCCAAAAATTAAAAAATAGTCTTAGTTATTATAAGGATGAATTATATAAAATCAATGGTACTCAATACACATTAGACTCTATCATTACGACAAGTAATAAAGCTATGATGGAAGCCAAAAGAGTCGCTACTAAGGCAGCTGATTGTTTATCGAATGTCCTAATTTTGGGTGAAAGTGGAACTGGAAAAGAATTGTTTACTCACGCTATCCATAACGCAAGTGCTAGGTGCAAAGAACCTTTTATTAAAGTAAATTGTTCCGCCATTCCAACAGAACTTGCTGAATCGGAGTTTTTTGGCTATGCCCCAGGGGCGTTTACGGGTGCATCTAGACATGGTAAAATGGGAAAATTTGAATTGGCAAATGGTGGTACAATTTTTTTGGATGAGATTGGAGATATGCCCTTACAGTTACAAAGTAAACTCCTTAGAGTAATACAGGATCGGGAAATTGAAGTGGTTGGGGGAATCAAAACAGTGCCCATAGACGTACGTATTATTGCTGCTACCAATAAAGATTTGAAGCAATTAGTTAATGAAAAACTTTTTCGAGAGGATCTGTATTATCGTCTAAATGTTATCTGCTTAAACTTACCCCCCCTCCGCGAGCGAAAGGAAGAGATTGAATTGCTCGCCAACAGCCTATTAATGAAGTTTAATAAAATACAGAACAAACACTATAAAGGTATTACCCCAGATGTAATAGAAGCCTTTAAGCACTACTCTTGGCTTGGGAATATTCGAGAACTCCAAAATGCCATTGAAAGAGCAGTAAGCTTAGGAATGAATAACTGGCTTACTTGGGACGATTTTAGGGTTGTTTTAGAACAAGGATCAGATGCTTTTTCTTATGGCACAAAAAAAATTGATAAAGAAAACTATAAAGATAGTGAAGATAAGATTAAATTAAAAGAGAGCTTACAACTACAGGAAACGGAATTGATTCGTTGGGCTTTAAAAGAATGTCTTGGTAGCAGAGTAAAGGCTGCTAAGCTTCTAGGCATAAGCCGCTCTACTTTTTATGAAAAACTTAAAAAAACATGCATTAATTAATAAACGTTAGTTAGAATTACAAAGGCATCTGGAATTAAAGCCTAGGTGCCTTTATAGTTTAGTCAAAAGAAGCTTTGACCTTCCTAGATAGGAAGGCCAAGGCTTCTTTTGTGCTGAAATTCAAACATTTTTGTACATAAATTTCCGACCTTTCGGAATCCCGGACATTTTCTACAGCTTTTGTTTTTAAAATAGCTCAGTATTAGGCGGTTATATGGGCGGCATGTCCTGGCATATCGTTTGCAATAATAAGATTATTAATTAAATAAAAAATATTAAGAAATTTTGGAATAGTGAATGAGGTAAATGAGAAGTAATCAATACTATACAAGTTTTGATTGGAGTGGTTTAGCAATTGGTCAGATTAAATCAACAGGAGGATTGATTAAGATGCTAGAAAATAGGTGGGGGCAAGCGGTAAGAAAATATTGAATACTTTATTTGATGCCTGGAGTTGGCGGTGGATTGGATAAGGTGCCGCCTACTGTTGTCTTTACACTTGTGCCTATCGTAGGAGTGATGTACGGAATAGCGATTGTAGCAGGTTCGGTGTCAACTGCAGATTCGGCAATGCTAACTGTGTCTAGTCTGTTGCTCAAGGATATCTATCCAAGGTTAAGGAAGAAAGAAGCTTCCAACGCATATGCTTTGGACTGAAAGAATATGCACGCTATTGGTAGGATTAGTCGCGATGGCCTTTGCTGTACTCAATCCCGATTATATCGTAATCCTAGTTTGCATGTCGGCAGCTATGGGTGCAATAGTGCTCTTCTGCTTCCTGATGGGTCCTTTGGGAGTTAAGTGGGTAACAAAATCAGCCTCTATGTGGGCCAGTGTCATAAGCACAGTTTATGTAGTTTTAAGCCTCTTTGGTGTGCTTCCAAAGAAATTATTTGGATTACCGGCCACAACAATCGCAGTGTTCCTTTGCTTAGGATTAGTAGTAATTTTTAGTGCTGTTACCCAAAAAGTTAATAAAGATATTCAGTCTGAGTTTCACGGTTATCTCGATGATTGCCTAACCCCGCTTGAACAAAAGGTAGTGAGCCAAACTACCATCTCAGCGAATTGAGAAAATTGTAAATAAAAAAGGAGGGGAGAAAATGTCTGAAAATCCCCAGGTTGTTGTCATTACAGGAGCTTCTCGAGGAATAGGCTTCGGAATTGCTAGCCGCTTTAAAGAGAGCGGGGCTAAGTTAGCACTTTTGGCCACTTGCGTAGATCCTTTGCGTGAGTGGGCTAAAGATTTAGAGTCTGAGATATTAGTGATTGAATGTAATATTACTAGCAAAAAAGAAGTCTTTGCGGCCCGTGATCAGGTTCTCGCTTATTTTGGGCGGATTGACGTTCTGGTAAATAATGCTGGGATCTTTGGTCCTAGCGCTCCTCTAGAGCAAATCGAAGAAGCTACTTGGAGACAGGTGGTTGATGTCAATCTTACGGGTGCCTTTTTCTGTACTCAGGCCTTTGGTTCGGAGATGCTTGATCAAGGGGGTGCCATTATAAATGTGTCTTCTATTGCAGGCGTTGTTCCAACTCCATTCCGAGGCGCTTATAGTCCTAGCAAAGCAGGAATTATGATGTTAACTCAGCAGACAGCACTTGAATGGGGGCCGCGCAAGGTACGGGCTAACGCTGTTTGCCCGGGGCTTATCGAGACGGATATGACGGCACAATTTTACGCTGTTCCGGGTGTTCGAGAAGCTCGGACGGCTTTAGTTCCAACGGGCAGGATAGGATTGCCTGAAGACATTGCTAAGGTTGTTTGCTTTTTAGCTTCCCCGGATTCTGAATACATGAACGGCGAGTTTTTACGGGTCGATGGTGGGTTTACAATAACCCCATCGTTAAAATTATACTAAATCGTAATGGCTGTTAGGAACATCCTAGAGTTGATCAATGAACCTTGCTGGGCACCTGGTAGGTACCTGGTGCCTCAAATTATTTTGGCAGTTCGGAAATACGGTGACATTTTCGATGGGGCAATCAGTATAGCTCTGGTCTAGACTTTATATTTTAAAGGAGTGGTTAGTTTGAGGGAGTGGCGAATTTATAGACATCTAAAATCTTAAGAGGAATTAGTTATTGCAAGAAAATTAAAAAAGAAAGGACAAATGATGATGGAAAATGAAAAGAGAGGTTGGAACTATTACCATACTGTATGGTTGATATTTTTTTTGGCTTGGACGGTTTCATATACCGACCGAGCACTTATGACCCCAATAGTCGCCTGGATGATAGCTAACAAGGTTTCATTTTTTGGCAACGTCACGAATGCTTACACTCTCGGAGGGTTAATAGGGGGACTGTTTTTTGCGGGCTACATGCTCGTGCAGCTTCCTGCTGGTATATTGGGGGATAAGTATGGCAACAAGGTCATGGTTGTCATATGTATCGCATGGGCGGGACTAGCAACGCTCTTAACAGGGTTTGCTGGTTCACTATTGACGTTTGTGGCTTTTAGGGTATTTACTGGACTAGGAGAAGGAGCACTATACTCCAATGATAGGCCGATAATAGCAGCCGCAACTCCACCACATATGATAGGGCGGGGCATGGGGATAGCTATAACAGGCGTTTCAGTTGGTACAGCAATTTCTTTGTTTACTGGAGCTGCCACTGTGGAATGGGCTGCAAAGATTTGGGGAAATGAAATTGCTTGGCGTGTGCCCTTTTTCATCTGGGTCATACCAACGTTACTAATTGCCCTGTTGTTATATGTATTTATTAAAGATTCTCCGCCGATAAAATATGCTGAAATACTGGAAATAAAACCGAACTATCCTAAAGCTGTAGTAGACTTAACCCGTTATGCAGCAGTATTTTTAATCATAGTAATGGTCATCTATTATCTATCGATGTCAATGGGATTATCAAACTTGAGCATTGCCCTCATAGAGACGGGTGCAGCCGTTGCTTTGATAGCATTTATGTTTGTCCGCCAAGGGGATAAGGTTAAGGAGATAATGATAAATAGGAATTTGTGGTGTCTCAATATAACAGGTATAGCAATACTATGGAGCATGTGGTTTTATGGATTCTGGTCCCCATCTCTAATAAAAGAAGTAGCACATACAAGTTTTATGGTGTCAATTCTAACGGCATTATTTAATGCAGGGGCAGGTTTTATAGGCTATCCATTAGGAGGCTGGGTATCTGATATTGCAGTATCCAAAGGGTGGAGCAGAAAGCCAGTGTTGTTTTGTTTTACTACTTTACATGCCATAACGGTCTTTGTCTTTTGGGCGTATTTAGTAGGTGGCGGGAAGAGCCCATTTATTATGGGACCCCTCCTTTTTATATCTGGGTTAGGTCTATTTGGAATGCAGCCAATATGTCATGCTATGGTTAGTGAATATGCACCGGCAGATAAACGTAGTACGGCTTTTGGCGCATGGAACCTTATCGGAGAAATTGGTGCAGTGCTTTCGCCGGTGGTGGCTGGAGCACTCCGTGATACGTATGGTGGGTGGACACAGCCTGTATTACTGGATGGTGTAGTTGTGATAATTGCACTTATAGCTATTCTGACGCTCAAGAAAAAACCTAATGATATTTCGAAAACGAACACGGCAATAATGACGGATTAAAATATTAAACCAAAGGCTCACATAATCCGAGATGCCGGACTATGTACGGCTATAAGTCCGAATATTCGGATCTTTAGGACAGTTTAATCATAAGATAGTACTTTTCCAGTCAACGATAAACGGTTGATAATGGATAGCATTAATAAAGCATTCTAAATATTTAAAATTATTTTATTTAATTAAAAATACATTGGCATTAAAATTGCTTTATAACTAAATAAGCAAATAATTATTAGTGAGGTGATTAAGAATTAAGAATTGGTGTATCAGATTATTTGTTCAAACTAAAATGAATAAATAATACTCCTCTAACTAACCTGTATGTACTTCGTAGGTTTAGCAAAAATGAAAAAGAACATGGGGTGAGAATAATGACAAAGGTTAAAGAACTCTACCAAGAAAAACTCCGTACTTCAGAAGAGGCACTTAGTCTAATTCATGACGGGGATTTTATCGTTGTAAGTATTGGCGAAGCGCCAGCACTTTTGACCGCTTTGTCAGAGCACCGTCGAGAATTTAATGATGTGAAAATTGCCCAGATCCTTTCACAAAAAAAGTTTGACTATATTGATCCTGAAACGGTTAAACATGTTCGCCAAGTTTCATTATTCTTTGGGGCCGCTACAAGATTAGGCGGTCAGCAAGGGTGGATCGATTACATCCCAAGTTGCTTTTCTGAGATACCGAGCATGTTTCTAAATGATTTTTTACCCATTGATACCTTCTTTTCCTTAGCCTCTCCTATGGACGAACATGGATATTTCTCAATCAGTTTGGGAACGGATTATTCGATGGCCGCACTTGAGAAGGCGAGGACGATTATTTTAGAAGTAAATCCAAATGTTCCTTTTGCGTTCGGAAATAACTTAGTTCATATATCTCAGGTTACAGCCGTTGTGGAAGATAATTCACCGATATATGAAGTTGGACTTCCCACCATAGGTCCAGTCCAGGAAGCAATAGGGGGATACGTTGCAGACTTTATTAAAGATGGTTCGTCGCTTCAAATCGGCTTAGGAGGCATTCCAGATGCTGTTGTAATGCAGCTTACCCATAAAAATGATTTGGGCATTCATACAGAAATGTTTGGGGATGGAATTTTAAGATTGATCGAAAGTGGTGCAGTTACAAATCGTAAAAAGAACTACTTACCCAATAAAATGGTTGCAACTTTCGCGCTGGGTTCGAAGAAGCTCTATGATTATATGCACCGCAATCCCCAGTTAGAGATGCATCCAGTGGATTTCACAAATGACCCCTATCTCGCTGGGCTAAATGATAACTTAATTACTATTAATGGGACGATGCAAGTTGATTTTTTAGGGCAGTGCTGTTCAGAGAGTTTAGGATACGTCCCTTACAGTGGGACAGGAGGGCAGGTAGACTTTGTTAGGGCAGGAAACCGTTCTAAAGGCGGAAAATCCTTTATCGTTCTTCCTTCTACTGCAAAGAAAGGGCAAATCTCGCGCATTATTCCTACCCTAACGCCAGGGGCTGTTGTCACGACCTCTAAAAACGATGTAAACTACGTCGTTACTGAATATGGCGTAGCACAGTTGAGAGGAAAATCCGCCAAGCAACGGGCCCATGAACTGATTGCCATTGCTCACCCAGACTTTCGTGGAGAGCTTAAAGAAGCCGCAAAACAAATGAAGCTTATTTAAAATAGATGTTTAATTAAAATACTGCGAATCAGATTTTAATAGTGAAATAAATCACAATATAGGGGGATGTTGTTATGGGACATATATTAACCGATCAACAAAGAGAACTAGTTACTATGGTTAGAAACTTTGGACTTAAAGAAGTGAAACCGTATGTTAAAGATTATGACCGAACTGGAGAATTTCCATTGGAGCTTCTGAAAAAGGCCTTTGAGTTGGACTTACACCTCTTGGAAATCCCTGAGGAATATGGCGGTATGGGCTTAGATTACAAAACTTCTGCGATTGTGTTCGAAGAATTAGCAAAGATTGATGCAGGGTATGCAATTTCCCTTGTAACTACTTTTGTAGCACTAAGAGCAGTTCTAGTAATGGGAACGAAAGAACAGAAAAAATTATTTGCTGATATTATTCGTCCTGGAGCATTTGGAGCCTTCTGTTTGACTGAGCCGAATGCAGGCTCGGACATAGGCTCAATGAAAGGCACGGCAGTTAGAGATGGTGACGAATATGTAATTAATGCCCGAAAATGCTTTATTACTACGGGTGCTTACGCTGACGTTTACGTAGTATTTGTTTCCACAGATAAGAGCAAGGGTGTTAGAGGCTTATCCGCATTTATAGTGGAAAGAAACCGCCCAGGTATTTCTGTAGGCAAACACGAAGACAAAATCGGACTCAGATTATCAAATACCTGCGATGTTGTATTTGAAGATGTAAGAGTTCCTGTTGACCATTTACTTGGAGAAGAGGGAACAGGCATTACATCAGCTATGATTGCCTTAAATATTTCAAGGGCCTTTGTTGGTACTTTGACGGTGGGTATTTGCCAGGCTGCTATCGACGAAGCAGTTAAATATTCTAAAGAAAGAGTTCAATTCGGAAAACCAATTTCAGAATTTCAGGCAATCCAAATGCTTATTGCGGATATGGAAATTCAAACAGAAGCAGCCCGTCAGTTAGTTTATCAGGCCATGGTTTTAGTCGATCAAGGACTATCTGTCAAGAAAGAGGGTGCAATCACCAAATGCTTCTGTGGTGATACAGTAATGAGAGTAACTACAGATGCTGTTCAGGTTTTCGGGGGTTACGGTGTCAGCAGGGAGTACCCAGTGGAAAAATTGATGAGAGATGCAAAGGTATTCCAGATTTTCGAAGGGACAAATCAGATCCAAAGAATAGCCATTGCCAAAGCGGTGATAAATTAATTCTACCTCAAAGCAGAAAAGGCCATCTAATGAGTGCCTTTTCGTTTAATAACTCAAGTCATGATTTATTTTTAATGCATAAGAGCATAGAGTATATTGAAATTTCCTAATAAGATATATTGTACGGCGTGGCGCAGGGTGCCTGCATATCGCCAGTCTTAGCGAATATTTATTTGCACTATGCGTTGGATTTATGGTTTCAGATAATCGTCAAGAAGTCTTGTAGAGGACAGGCAGAGATAGTACGGTATGCAGATGACTTTGTGTGTTGCTTTCAATTAAAAGAGGATGCCGAAAGATTTTATAAGCCTTAATTAAGCGATTGGCAAAATTCAGCTTGGAAATCGCGGAAGAAAAGACCAAAATTCTAGCGTTTGGTCGCTTCGCGGCAGACAACGGCAAGAGACAGGGACTAGGTAACAGATATCTCCCTTGGATTCCTAAGCATGATGGAGATTTACAGCCCGTTGGACTATCGAAGTATTTTTCAAGGAAACCAAACAGTACTTAAAATTAGGGACTTGTAAATCTCGGGATTTTGATGCTCAGATTGCCCATGTAACAACATGTTACATAATCTATATTCAGCGCCGTTCGACGTGCGTTTTGGTGAACTAGAGCAAGAAGACGAGGAAATATGGAACGTAGTCCAACCAGACCTTACCGTTGTATGTGACGAGTCCAAATTAGACGATAGGGGCTGTTTAGGTGCTCCAGATCTAATACATTGAAATTATTTCGCCAACATCCATTAGTCTTGATTACGTAAAAAAATTAGCTCTGTATGAGAAGTACCATGTCAAAGAGTATTGGATTATTCACCCCATTGATAATACAGTGATGGTTTTTACATTAGGGGAAGACAATGAATACGGGAAACCAATCATTTTGGCGGAGGAGGGCCAACTAAACAGTAGAATCATTACTGATGTAAAGAAAGTTTTCGAGACATTATGATGATAGCTCCGTATTGTATTAGCTCAAATCCTCTATAAAAATACTTGAAAGGGACGAATTGTTTTGTTCAAGGCTATGATATAATCGAACATATATCTAGATAGAAAGGAGTGAAGGGATGGAAGATAAAATTCTCCAGGCGCTTGAAGGTTTATCACATCAAGTTACTACCTTATCAGAAAAAGTAGACAATCAGGCAAATCAACTTACTAAGTTATTTGAGAAGGTAGATAATCAAGGGAATCAAAATAAAGAAAATACACAGATATTAAAGGCGTTAGAACATTTAGCACAGGTTAGCAAAGCAGAACATGATAAAATGTCGTTTAATATAGCGGAGATGAGTGGAGAAATTAAAGCTATTAGAAAAGATTTGTTAAATGTTG
>JUEG02000351.1_pt1 | contig 19618 bp, 20 predicted proteins | sample 432341 | NCBI WGS metagenome assembly JUEG02 (sample SAMN02953476, study PRJNA257561) | rock porewater metagenome | biome: terrestrial; feature: Opalinus Clay rock; material: porewater; isolation source: Opalinus Clay rock BIC-A1 borehole | place: Switzerland: Mt Terri URL, St-Ursanne ...
CACATTCGTCAATATTGGGTCATTTATCTCACGCTTTCAAGTGTTTATCTTGCAGGTGTGGTGTTTGGGGCAGTCGGAGTCGGTGCCTTGGGAGCAGCTGAAACGACTCAATTAGGAAAATTCTTAGATACACTTTTAAAAAGTCAACCGAAAGAACTCGATCCAATATTCCTAGGGCAACTTGCTAGGGATATGTTTATTATGATGGCAGGAATTTGGATCTTAGGCCTCACGATTATTGGGGCACCTTTAATATATCTGATTGTTTTTACTCGTGGGTTTATACTAGGGTTTACGGTTAGTTTTATCATTGGGGTAAAAGGGACGCTTGGGCTCGGCTTGGTTCTAATGACCGTTGTTGTTCCCGCCTTTTTAGCTATTCCCTTTCTGGTTCTCGGGGCAGGTCTCGCTACCATTTTTTCGTTTCTGTTACTTCGAGGTAAGGCTAGAGGGGAATCCCTGCGTAGAGAGTTTTTATATTACACGGCTGCAGCAACGTTTGTTACTGTTGGAGCGGTAGCTGTTGGCGTTGTGCAAGGATATTTTTCAATACTTGGAGTTCGTTTTATTGGACTTTAAATAACTTTGAAATTGACTCCATATGGTAGAGACATATAGTATTTTGATTGAGGACAAGCTATTGAGAACACTAAACTGCTTGCGTACGGCGTAATACTTGCATTATAATAACAAAGACGAGTGTTAAAGATTAAGATGGAGGTATTATTATGCTGATTGGAATACCAAAAGAGATTATAAACAATGAAAGCCGGGTTGCGATTACCCCTGCGGGTGTCCATGCTTTTAATTTAACTGGGCATCAGGTAGTTGTGGAAATGGATGCCGGCGAAGGTAGTGGCATTACCGATCAAGAGTTTATCGAGGCGGGTGCCCAGATCGTTAATTCAGCAGAAGAGGTTTGGAAGGCTGACATGGTAATCAAGGTAAAGGAACCGTTAGCTGCTGAATATGCCTTTTTTAAGCCCGGACAAATATTGTTTACTTATTTGCATTTGGCAAAAGAACCGGAATTAACCAAAGCCCTCATGGAAAAGGAAATGGTAGCGATAGCCTACGAAACCATCCAATTAGATAATGGGTCATTGCCGTTGCTGACTCCGATGAGCGAAGTAGCGGGGCGGATGGCGATTCAAATTGGCGCTGAATTACTTGAAAAACCCAAAGGCGGAAAAGGAATTCTACTTGGTGGTGTTCCTGGCGTAACTCCTGCAAACGTCACCATTATCGGTGGAGGAACTGTGGGAACTAATGCCGCTAAGATGGCAATAGGATTAGGTGCTGGAGTTACAATTGTTGATAAAAGCGCTCAGCGGTTAAGGGAAATTGATGATGCCTTTAACGGTCGAGTAAGAACATTGATGGCTAATCCCTATAATATTGCTAACAGTGTGGCTAAGGCAGATCTGCTAGTTGGAGCTGTACTTATCCCTGGTGCCCGCACGCCGCATATAGTAACGGAGGACATGGTAAAAGCTATGACGCCTGGAAGCGTAATTGTTGATGTTGCAATCGACCAAGGCGGTAGTATAGCAACTATTGACAGAGTTACTACACATAGTGATCCGACTTATATAAAATACGGAGTGATCCACTATGCAGTGCCAAATATTGCGGGAGCGGTTGCCAGAACGTCAACCTTTGCCTTGACAAATGTGACGTTAGGTTATGCACTTGATATCGCAAATAAAGGCTATTTTAAAGCGATCCAAGAAAATCGTTCGCTGCGTAAAGGGATTAATGTCATAAATGGCAAGTTAACTTATAAGGCAGTCGCCGAAGCTCTCAATATTATGTACACCCCACTAGAGGAAGCGTTACTATAGTCGAAATTCTGTTTCTCGTGTCTATATTATATTCGAGTGGAATCCGTTGATCGGGTTCCACTCGTTTTTTCTGTCTTGCGTCTTATTAGGAGCATTAAATAAATCACATAAGCATCTTTTAACTTGTTATTTTCTTAATATGCTTTATAGGATAATGACAACCTAGAGATGCATAGGTTTTAGGGATAGGGGGGAGTGAAATGCTAACAAAACGTTGGCGGAAATTATTTTTGTATCTTGCAAGGGTGTTTATCCTCCTTGTATTACTTGCCTTACTCTTGCCAAAATTAGCTACGGTGTGCGACCTTTGGATGTCTTCTCGATTACATAATGAGCAAAGACCCTACGGAAACCCCCAGCGTGTTGAAGCAGTACCAGGGTGGAGTAAGTTTGTAATTCAGTTGTTCCCGTCGACCCAGAACGACCGATAATTTAACAGTTAAACAGCAGAAAAGGAAAATCCCCTTCCAGTGTAGAATGTCTTTAGGAAAAGGGGGGGGAATAGTGACCTCCATGGAACAACTTCTGAAACAATATCTGGTCTACCTAAATGTTGAACGGGGGCTTTCAGAGAATACTCGTTTGGCTTATGAACGAGATTTACGTCAACTAATGATCTTCCTTACACAACGGGGGACAGATTTTACCGTATGTGAGGCCAATGATCTATTTTTATTCCTTCTAAAATGGAAAGGGGACGGAAAATCACCTCGAAGTATCGCTCGATGCAATGCAACTCTACGAGGATTTTTTGCGTTCATGTTTGAAGAAAGGAAAAGAAATGATAACCCTAGTACTTATTTAGTCACTCCGAAATTAAACCAACCGCTGCCAAAGGTGTTGTCGGAAGCGACAATGGATAAACTATTATTGGAAGGTGAGGCATCGTATCTCGCTCCACGGGATTTGGCGATGTTGGAGGTTCTATATAGTAGTGGTCTCCGTGTTTCAGAATTGATTGGACTACGTTTGTCTGATGTATCGTTGGATGTCGGATATGTTCGCTGCCTTGGTAAGGGGAATAAGGATCGAATTATTCCATTAGGCGACCCGGCAGTACGGGCTGTGGAGGTCTACCTAAATTCCTTGCGAAAGCAGTTGTGCAGTAAGCAGGAAAGCGATATTTTATTTTTGAATGTGCATGGTCGTCCTCTCACGCGCCAAGGAATGGTGTACATCTTGAAAAAATGGGGAAAGAGTCATAAGCTCGAACGGACAATTTCTCCACATATGATACGTCATAGCTTTGCAACCCATCTCCTTGATCATGGGGCAGACCTGCGATCAGTTCAGGAAATGCTGGGACACGCGGATATCTCGACAACTCAAATTTATACACATCTGACACGGAAACGATTGTTAGATGTTTTCAGAAAATCGCACCCGCGAGCGGATTGAGACATATGAAGGGAGTGAAAGGGCAACATGCCAAGGAGAGTTATTATCATTGTATTAGATAGCGTTGGAATAGGGGAAATGCCTGATGCTGACGAATATGGAGACTCGGGGAGCAATACCTTGGGCAATATTGCGCATTTTATCGGGGGACTTCAGCTTCCCCATCTTGAGAAGCTTGGCTTAGGGAATATTGAATCGATCACTGGTGTTCAAGAAATCCCCGAGTCAGAAGGCAGTTTCGGGAAAATGGCGGAACGGTCCGTTGGTAAAGATACAACCACTGGACATTGGGAGATGGCTGGGGTAATTTTGGAGAGAGCGTTACCGACCTTCCCGGACGGTTTTCCTCAAGAGTTTATTAAACGCTATGAATTAGCAATTGGGAAAAGTGTATTAGGCAACGAAGTCGCCTCAGGAACTGAAATTATCCAGCGCCTCGGCGAAGAACATGTACGGACGGGAAGGCCCATAGTCTATACTTCCGCTGACTCTGTGTTCCAAGTAGCAGCCCATGAAGAGATTATTCCTCTGGATGAATTGATGAAGATATGTCAGATCGCACGGGGTATGCTCAAAGACGAGCTGCAAGTAGGACGAGTCATTGCGCGACCATTTCTCGGGGAAGTCGGACAATTTTATCGGACCACAAATCGACATGATTTTGCCATTGAACCCCCCCATAAAATTTTGATGGAGTATATTCAAGAACAAGGGCATGAGGTATGTGCTGTAGGGAAAATCCATGATATTTATGCAGGAAGAGGAATAACCAGCTCTGTACCCTCAAAAGGAAACATGGAGAGTGTTGATAGGACTTTAGATTTCATGGCAAAGGTAGAAACTGGTCTGATAATGGCTAACCTAGTTGATTTCGATATGTTACATGGCCATCGCAATGATGTGGAAGGATATGCGGGTGCTTTGAAGGCCTTTGATGAACGCTTGCCGGAGCTCTATGCTGCCTTGAAGTCAGAGGATATTCTAATCATTACGGCTGACCATGGATGTGATCCAACTAGGCCAGGAACTGACCATTCCCGGGAATACGTGCCATTATTAGTTTACGGGCCAACACTGAAAAAAGGGGTCAACCTGGGAATTAGGTCCACCTTCGCGGATTTAGGAGCTACAGTAGCTGAATACTTAAAGACCGATCCGATGGCAAACGGGGTAAGTTTTTACCCAGAACTTCAAGGAGGCTGATGATATGATTTCGGAAAAAGATTTTAGTGTTAAACTGGCGGAAGCGCGTGACTATCTTGTGGAGCGTGTTAGGACGTTGCCAGAACTCGGAGTGATCTTGGGTTCAGGGTTAGGTGCTTTTGCGGATCTGGTTTTGGACAAGCAGGTGATACCCTATAAGGACATTCCACATTTCCCTATTTCGACAGTGGAAGGGCATGCCGGGCAGTTAGTTTTTGGTAACGTAGAGGGTCGTAAGATCGTGGTTATGCAAGGTCGCTTTCACTACTATGAAGGGTACACAATGCACGAAGTGACCTTTCCGATTCGGGTAATGCAAGTATTAGGTGTGACCGGTATCATTGTCACGAATGCCGCAGGTGGAATTAATCCTGATTATCACCCGGGTGACTTGATTCTCATTAAGGATCATCTCAATATGATGGGTGACAATCCATTACGCGGTGCAAATTTGTCAAGTATAGGTCCACGTTTTCCGGACCTAAGCAATGCGTATAATAGAGATTGGCGTCAAAAGGCATTAGTGATCGCGGGAGAATTAGGCATAAACCCTCAGGAAGGGGTTTATGCAGCTATGAGCGGTCCAAACTACGAATCCCCTGCAGAAATACGTTTCTTACGTTCAATTGGCGCTGATATGGTCGGGATGAGTACTGTACCAGAAGTGATTGTAGCTAACCATGGAGGAATGCAAGTCTTGGGCATTTCCTGTGTGACAAATATGGCGGCAGGTATCTTGGATCAAAGCCTTAGTCATCTTGAAGTCATGGAGACAGCGGGACGAATTGAAAAACAATTTGTGCAGTTTGTTCAGGCGCTCGTCAAGACGCTTTAAAGAAAAGAGTGATTTCATATGAATATGGTCAACCTGATTGAAAAGAAAAGGGACGGTGAATCCCTTTCTAAGGCGGAAATTAACTTTATCATCAATAACTATGTCCAGGGCGATATTCCAGATTATCAAATGTCTGCTTGGGCAATGGCTGTCTATTTTAAGGGGATGTCGCTGGAAGAAACGGCCGACCTAACGCTGGCAATGGCTCATAGTGGGGATCAAGTGGATCTTTCCACTCTGGGGGGACGATTTGTAGATAAACACAGTACCGGAGGTGTGGGAGATAAGACTACATTGCTCCTTGGACCCATGGTTGCCGCTTGTGGCGTGCCTGTTGCTAAAATGTCGGGGAGAGGGCTTGGACATACAGGAGGGACCATTGATAAACTCAGTGCAGTGCCAGGCTTTCGGGTAGAACTTACTCAGGAAGAATTTCTGGCTCAAGTGGCGAAAATCGGTTTGTCCATCATCGCTCAGACCGGTAACCTAGTTCCTGCAGATAAATTGCTTTACGCACTTCGTGATGTAACTGCAACTGTAAGCTCCATTCCTCTGATTGCCTCTTCGGTTATGAGCAAGAAAATAGCCGCAGGAGCACAGGGGATCGTCTTAGATGTTAAGTACGGATCAGGTGCTTTCATGAAGACAGTGGAAGAGGCACGGATGCTGGCAAAGACTATGGTCAATATTGGGAAAACACTGGGACGTCAAACCATTGCTGTGTTAAGTAATATGAATCAACCACTAGGGCGTGCCGTGGGAAATAGTCTAGAGATCCTTGAAATAGCTGATGCACTCCAGGGTAAAGGACCGGAGGATTTAATGGAGGTCAGCTTAGAACTGGGCGCTTGGATGCTTGTAGCAGGAGACGCCGTACCCAATGTTGGGGCAGGTAAGGTGTGCTTGCGTCATAGTATAGAAAGTGGAGCGGCCTGGAACAAATTTCTTGCCTTCTTGACAGAACAAGGAGGGGATGCTCAAGCAGTCGCCGATCGTCGCCTTACGGTCGCACCGTGGAATCTACCGATCCTCGCCCAGCAGACCGGGTATGTTCAAGCGTTTGATGCTCATAAAATAGGAATCTTGGCTATGACACTCGGAGCGGGAAGAATTACGAAAAATAGCTCGATTGATTTGGGGACGGGGGTAATCCTGGCGAAAAAAGCGGGTGAGTGGGTTGCGGCAGGAGAACCAATTTTACAGCTCTATGGTAGTAACAAGAAGATGCTGTCTGAGGGGCTCAAGCTAGCTCAGAACTTAATAAAGGTGGGAACGGAAGTCCCTGAGATGCCACCGTTAATCGAAGAAGTTATCCAGTAGCACAATGAGAGAGTAGACAAGGGGACGGTTCCTGAGTCTGTAGACAAGGGCAAAAAGACACAGGAACCGTCCCCTTGTCTAAAATATGCCGATTAACATAAAATCCTTCTTCTTATCGTATGCATATACGAGAAATAGGCACGATGCATCGTGCCTATACGGAGGGGGAATTTATTTATGGTGCGAGAGAAAAAGGTTTACCCTTTGGCAGAGGGGTTAACGACTCAAGATACGTATGCAGTACTTGGGGATGTACTTAAACTCCAAAAGCACAAGCATGCCTGGAAGGTTTGGCGAGCTTTAAAAGAGTTCGGTTGTGTTGTCTATCCAGTAGCTGAGGATATAAATCGCTTAGACGGGATTAAGGTTTATCCGAATTTAGCACAACTCAAAGATAAGGTGACGGTTGTTATACCGTGCCTGCTCCCTGATGGGCTTAAGGCTTTAGTTTCGGATACGGTATCGACTGGGGCTAGAAAAATTTGGTTCCAAGAACAGACCTGGAACCAGGAGCTTCAACAAGAATGTGACAGTGCTGGGATTGAGGTGATTCGAGGGTGTGTCCTTCGGCATGTTGTTCACTCTCCGATTAGCATGCGTTATTTCAATCGCTGTTACTGGCATGGTCTCAGAGATGCTAAAGTGCCCGGGAAACAATTTAGGCGGTAGAAGGAATTTTGATAACCTGACCAGCAAAGATGAAAGCCTTTGGTTGCGAAACCTAAGGCTTTTTTCTGTTGCACATTTTCATTTCATTTATTCGATATAATTTTTCATTTTTGGGGATAATAACATCACACTTATTTGAGGAGGGTTCAAAATGCAGAAAAAATTAGCGGTTGTATTAGGCATGGTGCTTGTGCTCGGAAATATTGGCTTCGGTAACGTGCAACCAGCACAGGGCGTTGAAATCGAGACAGAAGCCACAAGTGCCATTTTAATGGACGCAGCATCTGGTCGAATATTCTATGAAAAAGAAGCGCATAAAGAATTGCCACCAGCAAGTGTCACGAAAATCATGACATTACTTGTGGCAGCAGATGCTGTGACTTCTGGTAAAGTGAAATTGACGGATAAGGTGACTGCCAGCGAGAATGCTAGTAAACTCGGAGGCTCCCAGATTTACCTTGAACCAGGAGAAATTTTCACGTTGGAACAGATGTTGATTGCCATCGCTGTTGGCTCAGCGAATGATGGTTGTGTCGCAGTGGCGGAACATATTAACGGAACCCATGAATCGTTTGTAGAAGAAATGAACAATAAAGCCCAAGCACTAGGTTTAAAAAATACACACTTCGCAAATGCCTATGGTCTTCCGGCAGAGGGACATTATACGAGCGCGTATGATCTAGCAGTCATTTCCAAAGAGGCCCTTAATTACCCACTAGTTCGAAAGTTGACTAGCATAAAAGAATATGACCTACGAGACGGGAAGTTTAAACTTTGGAATACGAATAAATTACTATGGTGGTACCCTGGTGCGGATGGCTTCAAAACAGGGTGGACGAATGAAGCCAAGTATTGCCTGGCTTCGACGGTTGAGAGGGATGGCTTACGATTAATTTGTGTCGTGATGGGTGTACCTCAAGTCAGAGGTCACTTTGCAGAATCTATGAAAATTTATAACTATGGATTTGCTAAATATGAATTTAAACAGTTTGCGCCTGCAGCAGAAAAACAGGGTGTTGTTAAGGTTGGTAAAGGTATAGAAGATGAGGTTGTTGCGCTTACGGAAAAACCCTTAGGTGCGACTGTGGAAAAAGGAAAAGATAAAAACTTCTGGGTCGAGACAAAGCTTAATCCAGAAATCGTTGCTCCGATTCTGAAAGGACAAAAGGTAGGAGAAGTTTTCCTTTACCATAACGATGAGATGCAAGCCAGTGTAAACCTAATTGTCGATCACGACGTTGCCAGGGCAGGTTTAGGTGATCAGATAACACGCACTCTGAAAGGAGTCTTCGGATATTAGCCTAAAGGGTTAGTCCGAGTTATCAATGTCCTCAATGTCCAGGTCGGAGCGATCATTGACCTTAGAAAATTCACGGATTCTAAGGAGAGCAGCCCGTTCGATTCGCGAGATTTGTACCTGAGAAAGATTTAGTTGACTAGCGATTTGACTCTGAGTTTTATCTTCGAAAAATCGCATCAACAGTACACGCTTTTCACGATCAGATAACTTGTCGAGGACTTCGTTAAGAGCAATCTTTTCTAACCAGACGGGGTCCAGGTCTTTTTCCGCAGTTAGTTGATCGAGGACGTAGATGGGATCGGAGTCGTCTTGGTAAAGAGTATCATAAATTGAGGTTGGACTTTGGATTGCTTCAAGAGCTTCGACGATCTGTTCTCGATTGACACCAATATTAGTAGCAATTTCTCCGATAGTTGCTTCTCGACCTAATAAACCAGAGAGTTCATCGCGAGCACGGTTTACTTTGTAAACGAGTTCCTTGTAAGAACGGGGAACCTTCACAGGATGATCATCACGGAGGAAACGCCGAATTTCACCGATAATCATGGGTACAGCGTACGTAGAAAACTTCACTCCGTAGCTGAAGTCAAATTTATCAATGGCTTTGATTAGTCCTATCGTTCCGATTTGAAAGAGATCCTCCATCTCATAGCCACGATGAGTAAAGCGTTGGACCAAGTTAAAAATAAGCTTGAGGTTGCAATTGATTAAACGCTCTCGGGCAACGGTATCACCGTCCTTTGCAGCATGTAGGTTTAGCATCATTTCCTTATCAGAAAGCAGCGGGAAGTGGGGAAGATTCATTTCTGTAAGTCTTTGAATCATAGTGCGCCGCCCCCTAATGCGACGGGATGGGTGTTTGCTTAAGATGCTTAATCATGGTTACTGTAGTTCCCACTTCAAGTGTTGATTCTACTCGAAGTTCGTCCATGAAAGTTTGCATGAAGACAAAGCCCAGGCCCATTCGTTCCGGATCCGTACTATAAGCAGGCTGCATGGCTTGCTCAATATTCGAGATTCCACACCCTTCATCTTTTACGACAATTTTAAGGATTCCGTCAGCGATGTCTAGGTCGAGGTAAACGATGTAATTTGGATTGTTCTGGTATCCGTGGATGATGGCGTTTGAGACAGCTTCAGAAACAGCAACTTTGAGTTCTTCGATGTCATTAAGTGAAAGGTCTAGTTGTGCTCCTAATGAAGCGATTAGTAGACGGGTAATGCCTACATTTTCTGGGATACTTGAAAATGTGAGGTTTAATTGATTGGTTTTCATTATGCTCCCCTTCCTTCCTCATATGCATGGGCTTCATCCAAATAAAAGCTAATGATATTTGGTAGTCCTGACAATTCCATGATCTTAAAAATATGTGGGGGTACATTCGTGATTTTAAGCTTCCCCCCCACTAGAAGTAGTTTTTTGTACCGACCAATGATAACCCCCAGGCCGGAACTGTCGACAAATCGAACGTCTTGAAGATTAAGAATAACCGTTCGAATTCCTCGTTTCTCGATTTCGAGGTCAATCGCTTGCCGTACGATTGAAGCGGTGTGCATATCCAGTTCTCCGTCTAAGCGCAAGAATAGGGTCAGGCGCTCTATCTTTTTCTCAAGTTTCAAGACCATTCCCCCTAAATTTATCTCAGTACCTAATATATTCGGTGTAACCCATAATTTTCCTGCTTGAAATTAAATGAATCCTTGGGAAACTGTGTCGAAATTAAACAAATCGTTCAACAATGGTCACTTAGTATAATTCTGATCGTTTAGATGGATACTATATTAGCTGTTAATTGTAAAGAAGGAGTAATAAAAATGGCTAGTAAAAATCTACGTAAGCCCACGATCGCGGTAACCCCCGAAAATTATAAAACACTCACTCAACAATTTACACCAAAGCCTACGATTGTGAAAAATGTTGTGCGGGCCTTTGTGGTGGGCGGAATCATATGCGCAATCGGTCAGGTAATTATTAATCTCTTTGTCACCAGCGGGTTGTCCCGTGTTGAAGCTTCGACTGCCGGAACTGCGACGATGATCTTTATTGGGGCTTTGTTGACGGGTTTAGGGATTTATGATGAAATTGGAAAATTCGGAGGAGCCGGATCTATCGTTCCAGTCACTGGGTTCGCCAATTCTATAGTTGCACCGGCGATGGAATTTAAGAGGGAAGGCTATGTGCTCGGGGTAGGTGCAAAGCTGTTTACGATCGCAGGTCCTGTGCTGGTGTATGGTATAGCGACCTCAATCGTGGTGGGATTTATTTATTATTTCTTACAATAAGTCATGTTAGCACACGTAATTATTGAGTTACTTAACACGTTGAATTAATCTTTAACAGATGAATGGGGAGATTTAAAGGCATGGATTTGAAACGAATGGGTAACCAGACTATAGTGTTTGCTAATCCTCCGGTCATTTTAGCTTCGTATTCTGTGGTGGGTCCTAAAGAGGGTCAAGGCCCTCTCGGTAAGACCTTCAGTAAGGTCTGGAATGACCAACTTCACGGAGAAAAATCCTGGGAGGTCGCGGAGACCAAAATGCTCCAGGAGGCGATGCAGGGGGCCATTGATCAAGCTGGTATTCCTAAGGAACAAATTGATTTTGTATTAGCGGGAGATTTACTCAATCAAATCATCTCCTCTGGTTTTGCCGCGCGTCAAATGGCTTTACCGTTTATCGGTTTATATGGAGCATGTTCTACAATGGCTTTAAGCATGGCAGTCGGGAGTATGTTAATCGATGGAGGATTCGCGCGTAATGTTCTTGTCGGGGTATCTAGTCATCATGATACGGCAGAGCGGCAATACCGTCTGCCGACAGAACAGGGTACACAAAGGGCTATGAGTGCACAGTGGACGGTGACCGGAGCAGGAAGTTTGCTGCTTGGAAAGAGTGGAACTGGGCCGCGAATTACATCAGCGACGATCGGTAGGATTGTTGATTATGATGAAAAGGATGTCAATAATATGGGAGCAGCCATGGCTCCGGGGGTTGCGGATACAATTCTCAATCACCTCCATGATTTGCAGCGCAAACCAGAGGACTATGACTTGATTGCCTCGGGTGATTTAGGTGCAGTCGGATTATCACTCGCTGGGGAAGTACTTAAGAAAAGCGGTATAGATATGGGTACTCGATTCACGGATTGTGGAGTGATGATTTTCGATGCCAGCCAGGATGTCCATGCCGGAGGGAGCGGATGTGCTTGTTCCTCAGTGGTTTTCTCTGGGAATATAATGCAAAGGCTTAAAGTCGGAGAGTTAAGCCGGGTCTTACTAGTAGGCAGTGGCGCTTTGCATAGCCCAACCTCTTCACTACAAGGAGAATCCATCCCCGGGATAGGGCATGCAGTGGTGATTGAGGCATGAAAGGAGCGAATGTGAATGCCTATTTATGAAATGATTATTCCAGCCTTTCTTGTAGGTGGGGCGATTTGTGTTATTGGACAGCTGCTCATGGATTTGACAAAACCGAAATTTACACCAGCACATGTTCTCGTCGCCTTCGTGACAGGTGGAGCGATCCTTGGGGCGATGGGGCTTTATGAGCCCTTAGTTAAGCTGGGAGGAGCCGGAGCAACGATTCCACTATCGGGTTTTGGGTATAGCCTTGCCAAAGGCGCCATGGAGGCGGTTGCCGAACGGGGAATTATAGGTGCGTTCTCTGGCGGTGTGGAAGCAACTGCAGTAGGAATTGCGGCGGCGGTCTTTTTTGGTTACCTAATGTCTGTCGCGTTTAGACCTAAAGGATAGATCGATATTTGTTTGTTCAATACTCGTTGTTCGAACCATGATTAGGCCGGAGTCTCATTTGTGCTCAAAGTGCTAAGTTCGAACCACGAACCAGGACGAATATCGAAAAGGGAGTTGAGAGGGTTGGATAATAATTCAAGTGAAAAGAACATTCCAGTAAGTAAATCTTATCAAAAAAACGTGGATTACATCAATCGGGAATTAGGCGTTCCGGATTGTTTCGATATTGTTCTGCGGGAGATGTCCATTGGTGGAAAAAGGGTAGCGATTTATTCTGTTAATGGAATGGTCGATTCGAATGTGGTCAGCTACATATTGGCAGTGCTTGTAAATTTAGAACGATCGGACTTGATTGTCAATTCACTTGAAAAATTGGTCAAAGGAAGTATCGTCAATTTACAGGTTTCTGAAGTTGAAACAATGGATAAGGTGTTCTATTTTGTTTTGTCAGGCCCAATGGCAATTTTTGTGGAGGGGCAAGATAAAGCTATTATAGTAGATGCCAGGTCATATCCCGCTCGGCAGCCTCAGGAACCAGATATTGAGCGCGTTACTCGAGGATCCCGAGATGGATTTACGGAGACCCTAGTTGTGAATACGGCCTTGATACGACGGCGCTTACGCGATCCGAAATTGCGTATGAAACTGGTCCAAGTGGGAGGGCGCTCAAAGACCGATGTTTGCATTGTGTATATTGAGGATATAACTAACTTAGATATGGTTGATAAGCTTCACAAAGACATACAAGCCATCAAAACGGATGGGATTCCCATGGCAGAGAAGAGTGTCGAAGAATTCATCCTAGGTAGTAAGCTCTGGAATCCTTACCCACGTGTGCGTTATACGGAACGTCCCGATGTTGTAGCGATTCACCTACTTCAAGGGTATGTCATCATCATTGTCGATACTTCACCCTCAGTCATGATTGCGCCTGCGACGTTTTGGAGTCATGTCCAGCATGCCGAGGAATATAGGCAAGAGCCGATCGTGGGGGCGTATCTTCGCTGGATACGATTTGGGGGGATCTTTGCAGCACTCTTTCTACTTCCTCTCTGGCTCGCAGCAGCCTTAAATCCGCAATTATTACCAGAGTCGCTTCAGTTTATTGGGGTTACTAAACCTGCAAAGATACCCTTGCTTGCGCAAGTCTTATTGGCTGAGTTTGGGGTGGATCTCTTACGTATGGCTACCATTCATACGCCGGGTCCCTTGGGGTCGGCATTGGGTTTGATCGCCGCATTCATGCTTGGAGATATCGCGGTCAAAGTGGGCTTGTTTACCCCTGAAGTTGTGATGTACATTGCCATTGTTGCGGTCGGAACGTTTGCGACCCCTAGCTATGAATTGGGATTGGCCAATCGTTTGGCGCGTTTGTTTTTAGTATTAATGGTAGGTCTTTTAAATTTTATAGGGTTTTGGATTGGCGCGGCAATGCTATTCTTTCTTTTATGGCGGACAAAATCGTTTGGTGTACCGTATCTCTGGCCCCTCCTTCCATTGGATGCCAAGGCAATGTGGTCGATTTTAGTGCGTTCTCCTGTACCCCTACAAAATCAACGACCGAGCATTTTAAAGACACAGGATGAAGACAGTAAGCCGAAATAGAAGCGCATGCATGAAGCATGACATGAAATAAGAAAGGATGCCTGTATAGTGAAAATTGGGTTTCCTCGAGCTCTTTATTATTACGATTATTACCCATTCTGGGCTGGTTTTTTTCATTCACTAGACATTGAGGTTGTGACATCTCAGCCGACAAATAGAAAAATCATGGAGCAGGGGTTAAAAAAAGCTAGTGACGATACTTGTTTACCCCTTAAAATTCTATCAGGACACATACAAGCCCTTGAAAAGGTCGATGCGATCTTTCTACCGCGCATGGTCAGTGTTGAGGCAGACACCTACAGTTGTCCCAAATTCTTAGGAATTCCTGAAAGCCTCCTCCCTGCCGTTCCTATTGGAATGCCAGTTTTAACCGTAACAATTAATTGGCGAAAGGGTCAACGTCAGGTGCTGAAAGATCTTCAAGTTTTCGGGCTACAGCTAGGGAAGGACAAGGCGGAAATTAAAAAAGCCTTCACCCTAGGTCAAGAGTGGCAAAAACGCTACCGAGATTCTAGTGGTGCGAGTTGGGATTTTGAGGAGAGTATTCGTGAGATTGAGGATGTTACCCAAGGCATTGCGAACTCTCAAATGGGTAAATCAATTCCGACTATCCCTATTATGGTTCAAGATCCAGATCGCATGAGAATCGCTCTAGTAGGGCATTCCTACTTAACTCATGAATCCTATGCAAGCCAAAATCTTCTCGGGCGACTCCGCAAGAAAGCGGAGGTTGAATTAGTCCAACATGTCAAGCAAGAAGAGGTCGATACTCATTTGTTAGGGCTACGTAAAAAAATGTTCTGGAATCACGCTAAGCAAATTTTTGGGGCGGGAAATAAGTTCGCTACTGACAAAAAAATTGATGGAATCATCTATTTATCCTGCTTTGGATGTGGGACAGACTCCATTATTCAAGAACTTTTAGCGCGGTTTGCTCGGGAGCAGCGCAAACCCTACATGATGATCACCCTTGACGAACACAGCGGAGAAGCGGGTCTAGTAACTCGTCTTGAAGCCTTTTTAGATATGGTCGAAAGGAGGAAAGTCCATGAAGGTTACGTTTCCGCACATAGGGAATGCTTGGATCGTGATTCAAACGCTCTTTGAATCCCTCAATGTTGAAGTAGTAATCCCTCCCATGAACAGTAAACGAACCTTGCAATTAGGTACAAGGTTGTCGCCAGAATCCGCTTGTCTGCCTTTGAAATTAAATTTGGGCAACTATATCGAAGCGATGGATGAATGTGCGGACACAATTGTGATTACTGGGGGGATCGGTCCCTGCCGTTTTGGCTACTATGGTGAAATGGAACGACAGATCCTTAGGGATGCAGGATATAAGTATGATTTGGTGACTCTTGAGCCACCTGACGGAAGTTTGCTTGGTCTGGCAGGGCGAATCCGTTATTTAGCTGGCAGGAAGAATTCCTGGGTTAAGATCCTCAGGGCCTTACGATTCGCCTATATGAAGAGTGTTGCATTGGACCGAGTCGAAGATCTTATTCATGCAGCAAGGCCAAGGCTATCTGATCCGAGGGGGACAGAGAGATTATATGAAGATGCTAAGCTACGCTTAGCTCAGACAATGACGGAAATTGGGGTTAAGGATACAGTCCGTTGGGTGCAAGAAAGTATACGTGAACGGCAAGGAGAGTCAGACACTTCCGGGCAGTTTTCCAAACCTCTACGCATAGGCATTATTGGAGAAATTTATACAATTCTTGACCCTTATTCCTCAGTAGGTATAGAAGAGGAACTAGGGAGGCTAGGTGTTGAAGTAGATCGTTCAATTTATCTTTCGGGGTGGGTTGGAAAGCATTTGTTTCAAGGGTGGGCCCCGGGATACAGGTCGATTAAATCCTATCCAAGTTATGCAAAACCCTTCTTACCTCATTTTGTAGGGGGGCATGGTCAGGAAACCGTGGGAGCTGCCGTGAAATTTGCGCAGGAAGGGTTTAATGGAATCATTCAAATTTTCCCGTTGTCTTGTATGCCAGAGATTGTAGCAGCCAGTGTTTTACCAAAAGTGCAAGATGCGTACAAGATTCCGATCATGTCACTTATCGTCGATGAACATACTGGACAAGCTGGAATGCAAACTCGGTTAGAAGCGTTTGTGGATTTACTGGAAAGGGCAAGACTTGAACCAAGAACTGGACAAATAAGAGGGGACGTGCTTAGTGTTGGGGGAAGATAAGTACTTTCTAGGGGTTGACGTTGGGTCAGTTAGTACGAATATAGTTTTACTGCGACCAGACAATACATTGAAAGAGGCTCTATACCTGAGAACACAAGGCAGACCTATGCAGACGATACAAGAGGGCATCAGACTGTTGCGGTCTAAGATGGGGAACTCTTCCGAAATCATTGGTGTTGGGACGACGGGAAGCGCACGTCAGCTCGCGGCGACCTTATTAGGAGCCGATGTCGTGAAAAACGAGATTACCGCTCATGCTGTCGCTGCTTCGCGTGTGAATCCTGAGGTGCAGACGATTCTTGAGATCGGTGGACAAGACTCAAAAATCATCATTCTGAGGGATGGCGTGGTATCTGATTTCGCTATGAATACCGTCTGTGCAGCAGGAACGGGGTCGTTTCTAGATCAACAGGCAGCAAGGCTGGGCATTCCAATTGAAGAGTTCGGGCCACTAGCCCTAGAAGCAAAACATCCAGTGCAAATCGCTGGACGCTGTTCTGTCTTTGCAGAATCAGATATGATCCATAAACAGCAATTAGGACATTCACTTCCAGATATTTTGGCGGGCCTTTGTCAAGCGATGGTGCGAAATTATCTTAACAATGTAGGTAAGAACAAAGACATCCGAGGTCCAATCTTCTTCCAAGGAGGAGTAGCAGCAAATCCTGGAATACGTAAAGCGTTTGAAGTGGAGTTAGGACAGCCTGTGATTGTACCTGAACATTATGGCGTTATGGGTGCGTTAGGCGCAGCGTTCTTAGCCCAAGAAAAAGTGGGTATACAGCTAGAAACAAGGACCAAATTCCGCGGTTTACATTTAGGAGAGACTCAATTCCAAGCCAAAAGCTTTGAATGTTCTGGGTGCGCAAACCGTTGTGAGATTGTTGAGATCAGGCAAGATGAGATAAGTTTGGCAAGATGGGGAGATCGATGCGGAAAGTGGTCGTTTGCTACCCCTTCTGTTGACAGCGAGATAGCAGAACGCCTTGAAAAACGACTGGAAGCTTAAGTGGGCTTTGCAAGGTTTTTATTGACCCGCGTCGATACTTATGGTATCATTAACAAAATTTAATAATGCCTCATCTCTTTAGAGGTGCGGTAGAGGCGCGGATGACAAGAGTACCGTGGAGAAAGTTGCGGAAACTGATGAGCCCATGGGAAAGGGAATTTCGCCGAAGCCCAAAAATACGTAGTTTTTGGCGCTGGGTCTGTAGTAAACAACTGCAGGACTGTCACATGATGTGTTAGACCAAGCATTATGTGGAGAGCTACTCCCAACAGGAGAAGAGGGTCAATGTTTACGTGCAGATTGTACGGTGACAGAGGATCTCCTTCTGTTGCCGTTTTTATTTTTTTGAATAACTTATAGTGAAAGGGAGGAAGAGAAAATGAGGCTGCACGGTACACAATTGGTAAATGAGAAAGGCCATTTGGAGATTGGCGGATGCGACACCGTAGAATTAGCCAAAGAATTTGGGACACCCCTATACATCATGGATGAAGCCCATATTCGTGACATTTGCCGACAGTACCACAGTTCGTTTGTGGAAGGCATGGAAAATACGGAGGTTATTTATGCTTCTAAAGCATTTTCAACACTGGCCATGTGTCGAATTATTGATGAAGAAGGACTAGGCTTAGATGTTGTCTCCGGAGGAGAACTATATACAGCCCTTCAGGCTAATTTTCCAGCTGAGAAAATTTATTTTCATGGTAATAATAAATCTCGAGAAGAATTGGCTATGGCAATCAACGCTGGGGTTGGTCGGATCGTCGTCGATAATTTTTATGAGATGAGTATATTGAATGAGCTCGCTGAAGAAATGGATCAAAAGGTTGACATCCTCCTTCGATTAACCCCGGGGATTGAAGCCCATACCCATGAGTACATCCAGACAGGTCAGATAGAGTCTAAGTTTGGTTTTACACTTCCAGACGGCACAGCAGATCGGGCACTGGATTTAGCATTGTCCTGTCCCTTTCTCGTAGTAAAAGGGATTCATGCTCATATAGGGTCTCAAATTTTTGAATTAGAATCCTTTCGGCATGAGGTTCAGATAATGATTAATTATATGGCAGATATTCTGAAGCGAACTGGCTGCCTCCTTCAGGAATTGAATCTTGGTGGAGGATTTGGAATTTATTATGCATCCGGAGATGATCCTGCGCAGATTGCAGATTATGCTAAAACAGTTCAAACTGCTTTGGAGATTGCTTGTCAGGATCAGCAGTTTCCACGTCCCAAAATTATTGTAGAGCCAGGACGTTCGATCGTGGGAACCTCAGGAACTACACTCTATACCGTTGGTTCTATTAAAGAAATTCCCGAGATCAGGAAATATGTTGCAGTGGATGGTGGTATGGCGGACAATCCACGGCCTGCACTTTATCAAGCACGTTACGAAGCTGTGCTTGCTAACCGCGCTAACGAAGAAGAAGTTGAATCTGTTTCCGTTACTGGAAAGTGCTGTGAATCCGGAGATATGTTAATTTGGGACATTGATTTGCCTAAAGCAGTATCTGGAGATTTACTGGCTGTTTCTTGTACAGGTGCTTATAACTACTCCATGTCCTCGAATTATAATCGACTGACAAGGCCTGGGGTGGTTCTAGTGGCAGACGGTCATGCTGATGTGATCGTAAAACGTGAAACCCATTCGGACTTGTTGAGAAATGATATTTTGCCAGCGCGCTTAAAGTTTTTACAAATGGCGAGTCGTTAATTATCCTCCAGAAAGGCCCGTATGCGGTTTTAAAACGCTTGCGGGCCTTTTTTTGTCCTTTTTTGGGGGCGAACAATCATAAGATCTATTGCAACTAATATTAGAGTCGCGATTAGTATGAGGGATAATCCTTTCGATGAGACGGTCGAAGAAAACGTTACTGGAGGGATAGGATAGGAATAAGAAGAGAACGGCACTGGTGAAGGAACTATTGCTTGAGGTATAGAGTAGTAGGGATAAGGTTGGAAATTATAAGGCGACGAGGGTTGAATCGTATATTGAGATTGGGGTCTATAGAAAGAAGGAGGATGGGTGAAGTTTGAGTTAAAGGATGATGCAGCGCCCCTATGCTGGGCAGGATTATAGTTGGGATAGGAAAGTTCAGAATGATGACGAAAGAGTAGAGGACTTCGTAATACCGGTGCATAGACACGAGAGTATCCAGGATTCAAGGCCAGTGCCCCCTTTCTTCAAAAAGCCCATATAAATCCCCTGTTTATTGGTAGTATATGTAAATATTTTTGTGGTGTACCTAAGGGAATGATTTCTAATAATTACATTGTCAGTTTTTGAATATTTCTATGAAGATTGATTGATGCTATATAAAAGAAACATATAAAAACAGTTTAGAGCTAAGAGTAAGCTTGGAAATGGAGTGACTCGGATGAACGTAAATAAATCTAATGACCGAACGATTCTCCGGGTCTTAATGACCTACAAAAAAGTCATGCTACTAGGTCTAAGTCTAGGGATCAGCTTAGTTTTAGGT
>JUEG02000696.1_pt1 | contig 19498 bp, 19 predicted proteins | sample 432341 | NCBI WGS metagenome assembly JUEG02 (sample SAMN02953476, study PRJNA257561) | rock porewater metagenome | biome: terrestrial; feature: Opalinus Clay rock; material: porewater; isolation source: Opalinus Clay rock BIC-A1 borehole | place: Switzerland: Mt Terri URL, St-Ursanne ...
TCAAGCCTTCTCAGAAGTCTCTTTTTCTTTAAGTATGAAGCCTCTTTCATATTCTTTTTAGTAGACTTTCTAGTTAAAAAATACATCATAATAAAAAAGAATCCCGACGCTATGAAGAGTATTAATGTTGTATAGGCTAATATATTTCTCACCTCCTAGTTCTTTTTTAAAGTCATTATGGCTATATAAAAGCTGATAATCATATCAAATACAAATACTGCCTTACCCCAAAGACTCCCCATGACCTCCCTTTCATAGGGACTCTTTAAAATCCAAGCTAGAATAATAAAGTTTAAGAAGATTAAAACATAAAGACCATAGTTTAGCATTCTATCTTGGGTATCTTCCTTATCATCATCTTCTTGAAGGAGATAGATCTCCTGGATGAAGGCTTCTGTTAGTTCGACCGTTCCTCCGCCCCTAGATTGACAAATGGATAGATTTTCAGTCCAAAGCCTTAATTCGGCAGTTCCTAGCTTTTCTTTAAAATTCTCTAGGCATTGAAACTGATTAATTTTCCCTTTATGTTCTTCAGATAGGATTTCCACATAGGTCCTTAAAGGCTCAGTTACATATGGAACCATCTTTTCAAAGGCTTCAAAAATATCATTCTTTCCTGATATATAAAAGTTCTTAAATGTGGTTAGAAAGTTTGCTGCATGTTTACTTTCTTTTTTGGCTACAATATCGCAGATTATCGCTAAAACCATGTATGGTAGAGTCATCGTTGGGACAACAAAAGCTAATGAAGTATATTTATCCAGATAGTTAATAATCCAGTTATATCCCATAAATCCAATTATCAACGTAATTAAAAAATGGCCCCAGATATTATAGGCCACATACATTCTTATGTTCGATTTTTGAATGAGTTGTTCAGTGTATTCTATTAGCTTTCCAAGGATGCTCCCTCTACTACTATCCGCTGTTTCTTCAAGTTTTTTAGTACTCTTCTTCGCTCCTAACTTTATCCTTACATATAATTCCTTAAGGTCGATGCTGATTACTAATAGAAATATCCCTAGAAATACGCAGAATGTTATGACTACCAGTATCAATTTGGACATTGATTTCCTCCTCCCTCAATAGATCCTTCTCTTCTAATTTTCTGAGCATATCACTGGATCTTATATGACCAAGCTTTTTATGCTCCCCTTCGATAAAGGTAGTATGGCGTTTTATTACGTTAAACCTCCACAAATCGTTATATTCTACCTTATCTCCGTCAGTAAAAATCTCGACAACTTCAGCAACAACAAAATTATCTAGATATATAATTATATTGGTGGACTCATATAACATTTCTAATAGCGTATTTGAATCTATGGTGGTCCCAGACATCTTCATCATAATCATTGCCTTTTTGATTGCCTTTCGTGCCGAAGCTGCATGTAGACTTGTTATACTTACATTTCCTGAAAAGGCTCCATAAAAGTAAGACATGGACTCCCCAGCCTTCAACTCTCCATAGGCATATCTATCCATAGTCATAGTCAGTCCCTCCGCAGATATATCAGAAATGTCGAAGGTCCTTCCACTTTCACTCCGTTTTACTTTTAATTGTATTGCATTGGGATGCTTTAAAAACCATTCAGGATCCTCTTCCATGGCTAAGGTCCTTTCATTATCTTCTAAGTCATCTAATAGGGCTCTAATAAGAGTTGTTTTTCCTGCTCCACCTTTACCACAAACTATTATATTTGCTCCAGCTTCATTGAATCGCTTCAAGTCATCCAATAGCTCTTCAGTCATCATTCCCAACTTAACTAAATCATCAAGGGCAAAATTCTCCTTATTATGTTTTCTAAAAACAATCATTGGACTCATATGGGCCATAGGAGATATAGCACAAACAATTCTAAGTTTGTTTTCTTCGTCATGAAATCTAGTCAGTGGTACATTTTCATTTATTTCTCCACGAAGCTTTGCTTTGATGGTGTAAATGAAGGATGTTAGATTCTGAACACTTCCAAAGCTAACAGGCATTTTCTTCATTTTCTTTCCAATCTTAGCCCATACATTGTCAGGACCATTAATAAAAACTCCACTGCATTCAGGAATGTCTAATATCTTCTGTACTAAACCATACCTGAAGATATGATCTAGTACCTCCTTAACCAGCTCATCACGATTCTTATTTAGGATCTGAAAGTTATATTTGTTTATAATCTTAATGATAACTGCCTCTAATGCCGATTCAGGTATTTTACCAAGCGTAATATCTCCCACCAGGTCTCTATTTGTTTGGACCACTTCAGTAGTTACTTTCTCAATAACCTCATAAATGGATAAATAAGTATCTGTCTCTACCTCCACTCTATGATTAGCCCTTTTATCTATTCTATTAATTATCAACTTCTCACCTCCCCATAAAAAAAGTTGGGTCTTACGAGAGGGCACTGAAAAAGTCAAATAATATGGCAAATAGCCATGATTGTCATTGTTAGCGTAGCGAAGAATCTTAGCATTTAAGCGGCTTTAGAGATTCTTCATTTCACTTCGTTTCATTCAGAATGACACGTCTAGACTTTTTCAGTGGCCTCGTCTTACGATATTTTCTCTTTTTTTCTAAAGTGCTTTAACCATTCTCTTTTCTTCTTCGCTTCGATATTCATTGACTTTAAAACATCCACATATTCATTCATAAGCCTTTGATTCTTAAAAGCATTCTTCTCATCATACTCCTGGTGTTTCGATATATAACCTAGAATTGGATACTTGGACTGAGCAGAAAGCTCTACTGATGTTAGATCTTTTCCTGAGTACTGATTAATAACTAATCCAAACTTTTTTACATCAAAGTCATTATATTTTTCAAAGGTTTCAAAATATCGATGGGCTTCCTCTAGGGAGTACCTCCTGCCTCTTATGGGTACTAAAACCCTATCAGCTTTTCTTAGAGCTGCATCAGTGGGCGATACATCAAACCATGAATGGGTATCAACAATAACATAGTCATAAGTAAACTTTAATCTTTCTAAGATCTCGTCATAGTACTCAGTCCTTGATGAATAATAATCATTTAAATCATAGATTCCAAATAAAATATCTAGATTCTTTTGGTATTTACATTGCTTTGTAATGTTTTCTATACTATCCGGTGTTAAAGATTTTCTCACCACCCCGTCTAAGGCATCGGATAAGGAATGTTCAAAGGACATATCAAAGATTTCTTTCTGCCTTGGTTTTAAAGGATTAAAATCCACAAGACAAACCCTACAGTTTATAGCCCGGGCTAATGCTACAGCAAAATGGGCAGAAAAAAAACTGCTTCCTTCGCTGCATGGTGAATATACTGTAATAATTTCTTTAAAAAGGCTTTTGACTTTATCCTTTGTCTCTTTAGCCTTATCAATAAAAAGGCTGAAATCAAACTCTTCAGGATAGTTTTCAAAAGTATCTTCTATAAGTTTTGCAGTTAGATCTTTAAAAGAAATAAAAGCCGTTACTCCTTCGTTAACCAAGGCAGTAATTAGCTTTCTTTCTTCATAATCTTCGTAGTCATCCATTAGGATTATGACTTTAATATTTTTGGCAAAGGCTCTTTTAGCAATCCTTAGGATCCTGCTGCCATTATCGTCTAATAATCGATTTATAATTAGGCCATCTACTTCTATGTAGTTTAAAATATCTTCTATTACCGAGAGCTCATCGGCTGCATCTACAACATCATAATTACCCTCTCGAATCATATCCTCACAATCTTTGTTACCTATTCCTAAAAATATTTTCAATTTCTCACCTCCAGTAAATTATTCTATTAGGGTTACTCTGTACTGGTCTAAAAACTTTACAATTGGATGTGGATTAAGCCATGTATAGTCCTTATCCTTCTTATTTAACTTAATCCCTATCTGAAGATGAAGGTGTGGAGCAAATTTTCCCCGGGTGCCAGGTGGTCCATAACCTGTATCTCCAACATAGCCAATTACTTGCCCTGCTTTGACTTTTTTGACAAGTTCTATTCCTGGACCGTATGCATCAAGGTGTCCATAATAAAAGTAGGCTCCATTATTTGTGGTTATTCCAATTCGCCATCCTCCATAGTCATTCCATCCAAGATTAGTTACTACCCCATCGGTTATAGATGTAATAGGTACCCTTATATCAACCATTAGGTCATTTCCTTCGTGCTTTCTATCTCCGCCATAGGTTCTTCCTGTTCCAAAATCATCAAATGAAGAATAATAGTACTCTGTAAATTTTACCTTTTCTTCACCTGTTTCTTTATCTATTGAATATCGTTCATTAGCCATGGCGATAGGTCCTGCCTGTAAGTCATCATATACTTTTTTTAGAATGTTTTCATACAGATACTTTTCAAATGACTTTAGACGAGCTCCGCTTTGCATTCTACTCAGTGACTTATTTAAAGTCTCCCTAGTGTACTCTTCTTTATCTAACCCAGCTTCACCCATGCTATAGGCTAAAAGCTTAGAAAATTCTAAGTCCCTAGATATGGCTTCACTCTCTGCCATTATTAAATAATCCTCAGGAATCTCAAAGAGCTTCATCATTTCAATAGGATCCCCTGTATTAAATTTCAAAAAGAATAAAGAAAAACATGAAACTAGAAAAAGGGGAGCCATAAAGATTATAAGCAGTACTGAGATAATCTTTAGTTGAATTCCCCTTTTTATCTTTTTAACCACCTTATTTTTCAAAAGGATCCTCTCCCTTATTCCCTCGCATTTTCACCTGATCCCTTTGATTATTCTTAAGAGCCTGAGTTAAGTATCCAGCAGGGTTATTAATGGTTCCTTCCTTCACCTGTATAGCTTTCATACGGTCAATAATCTGACCCACTTGCTCTTGACCATATTTCTTTATAAGCTCCTCCATAAACTTCTTATCATACTTAGTGTTATAATCCTGATTAAACTCATCTACATAGTCCTTGGACTTATCCTCAAGAATGATCTTTTGAGCCTCATCCTGATCGAAGCCTTTCTTTTGACCATCAATAATGATATCAACAACACTCTTTGGTCTTTGCACTTCGTTGTAATGAACCTTTTGAGCATCCTTGCTATAAAGATCTTCAGCCTGTCCTCCGGCTCTTACAACCCTTTGAAGCTCCTGAGCTACGGATACAATCTCTCTTTGATCAAACTTTGGTGCTCCCAGTTCCTCACGGGTTTGAACCTTATAGACAAAGGGTGTATACTCTGGTTCTTTCTTTAGGACCTCAGCCTTCTCATCGGCAGCCTGCTTAGATATTTCATATTGCTTTTCTAATATCTCTTCTGCCTTTTTCATGAGATTTTTAAAGTTTTCATTATCATTGTTGGTATCTTCCTGGATCTCATTATAGAGCTTATCAACGGATCCTGATTCTGACATACTAATCGACGGTGATTCCACTCTCTCGACTGTTCTTGAAAAGCTTTGCGGTCTATAAGAATCCTCATATCCCTTATCCTCTGTAAATCCATCTCCACCATAAGAATATGCGTATCCATAATCTTTATTTTTTCTCATTCCCATATTCCTAGAGTAGTCTTTGATATATGACTCAATATTGGTATCCTTTCTAATTTGCTTGTTTAAGGCTCCTGCATTTTGTGGTGCTAAACGCATGGTGGTGAAAGTATCAAAGATTGCATCCTTTTTCCAAATAATAACTACAGCCACGGCAATCTGCATGAATAAAATCACGAACCATCCATGGGCATCCATCAGTTTAAATAATGCAGAGTTAAAAGCCATTAATATCCCAAGACAAAAGGCCACAATAACCTTTATTCCTCCAGTACCGACAAGCTTTAAAAACCAGCTTTGTATAATCCTTGTCCCAAAGAAGGGAATCAAAGCTAGGATGAATATAAATACCCCTCCGAGAGCATAAAACAAGGTTAGTATTTGATACGCTATCATTAGGGCACTTAGAAAAATGATCACTATAAACATTAGAGCCATGGGAATAGTGTATAAAATCATAAAGCCTAGCCTTTTTAAGCCCCACACAACGGTAAAATGCTCTTCATCCTTAGCTATATCTTCAATAATTTTCTTTCGAGCCTCTGATAAAGGTGATAGTGATAATATCCGATTCTCATAATCCTTGGCAAGCTTCATATTTCCAAATTCAAGTAGTTGCCAAGGTTTGTGTACAAACATCTGCCATATATCATCGGCTGCAGCAGCCACCGCCGAGTTTGGATTTTCCCCCTTGTTCGATGCTTTATAGGATCCGGCTAACACTTTGGTTGAAATATCCTTAGAAAAACTATCAATACCATTGAGCATTTTTATAGGCTGTGTAAAAAACATCATGGCCAGAGCAACAATAATTATGGTCTGAACAATGGCTACCCATATCTGAGTTTTTTGATCCTGATACATCTTAATTACAAAGTACAACCCTAAAAATGAAATAGCTAACAGTGAAAGTTCATCAAACAGGGTAACTTTCATCTCCCCTACGAAGGTTTCAACAACCCCAGAGAATATATCATATATAGGAAATTCGAAGGCATAATAAAAGGCTACTACTAAAATATAGCCTGCCAAGCTCTGTACTAGAAATAAGAGGTTGGCCAGCTCATTAAAGGCTCCTGTAGGTTCCATTAAGCTGTTGTACTCCACCATATCCAAATAATAGTTCATCCTATAGGTCGTTAGATATGGGGTTTTTATAACCCCTTTAAACAATTCATCTATAGATGGAAGGGCAGCTTGTCCAGGATCATCGGCAAAAGCAACCTGTGGCATAAGAAAACATAGAAGAAGCAGGAAAGCAATTAGTCTTCTATGCTGTTTTCTCATTCTCACCACCTTCTTTCTTCTTGCCCTTTGGTGTTGTCTCAAAAGCCTTATCCAAATGTTCAAAGACCACATCAAACTTAAGCTTTCCTACCCTGCCATCAAGATCCTGGAATAAACATTCACCATTACCAAGGTTTCTAACCTCGTTGATGTTTTCATCGGTAATCTCTAAATCTAAAAACTGTAATACCCTTTTGATTTCTTCTATCTCTGTGGTCTTAAAGCAAAACTTATATGTTATTGCATTCTTTATACCATCGCCCTTTAAATCCGTCACGGAGTGGCCAATAAAAATACAACCAGCGTTTAAGCTTCGCCCCATCCTGGCTAAGAAATTAAAAAGCTTTATACCCATTGCAGTTGAAGACAATGCCCAGGATTCATCAAACAGAACTAACTTAAATACTGCGCTATCTGACATGGCAAACTTCTTAGCAAAGGATGCAATGGGTAACATCAGTACCGTTGATAGTGTCTCCTCTTGAGTATAATCTTCCTTTGGAGTTTCAGGACTTGGCATTACAAGATTTTGAATTTGTAGGATATTTAATCTGTTTTTAAAATCAAGTCCCTTTTCATTACCTGTACCAAATAATAGTCCTGCCATACCAATTTCACGGATATTTCTAACCCTTCTGGCTAAGGTTTTTGCCACCTTGCTAAACTCATCTTCTTCAGGAAACTCGGCCAAGTGATTAGCCAATAACTCCATACAGCGTTTAGGCTGCTTCTTCATCCATGAACATGCCTCTGTTAATACCAGGTGTTCATCGTCTTTAGGATTTAACTTAAAGAGCTCAGAGATAATATTTATTGTAAGTTCTCCAGCTTCTTCAGGATTATCTCTATAGATGATCCATGGATCCAGCTTACCCTTATCCTCTTCACTCGAAGATAATGTGGTGATTTCTATATGATCCTGAAGCTCTGGAAGATATCTTAACCATTTAGTCCGCTCACCCTTCGGATCAAAGACAAGACCGTAGCCACCGTATAAAACATTTAGATATAAAAGGAGGTTAGCATTATATGACTTGCCCCCTCCTAAGGTTCCTAAAAAGGCAGCCGATGCCGATCGATTTAGATGGCATGCTCGCCCTAAAAATAAATACACAAGTTTTTCTAATACCCCTGTAGTTCCTATATAGGGTCCAACGTTATCCCCTAATAGTCTTGTGGCTCCTATCATACCTCCAGCTAAAGTTCTTGGTGGCAGGGGCGGTAGTATATAATCATTAAGATATCGACCTGCTCCAGGAATAAACTCCATAAAGAGCTTTAACTGATCTGAAATAGGTCTTTCTATTATGAAATTTAAATCCTCATATATTTCTTTAATAAAATTCACCTTATCCTCCAGCTCATCCTTGTTGCTAGCTGCTAAACATAGAGTAATTGAAGCATAAGTCAGTGGAGCTCTCGTTGCTCGAAGCTCAGCCTCTAAGGCATCGGCTGTTTCTTTCGAATCAAAGAGCTCATCAGGAATCTCTTCATAGCTTTCTTGAACATGCTCAATTTGACTTTTTATCTCCCGTTTCTTACCTCCAATGTTTTTGATACTCTGTTTATGCTCCACTATATTAATATGGATGCAAACTTCAGTTTGAATAGGAAGATCCTGAAGAAATAAAAGCCACTCATTATCCGGAAACTCAATTCCATCAGGAATATGTGTAATCGGGAGAAACGCCTGATAGGACTCAACATTATCTCCATGGACAATTTTTATGCAGCGATTTTCCGAAGTATCAATTAGTCCGTCACTAAGATTAATAACATCTTTTCCATGGGGACGAATTGCTGCTTCCCCGTCACGAATAACCCTTTCTGAAAACGGAGTCCAGGGGAGCTCTTCATAATTTCCTTCTCCCCTTTTTGTACTAAAGCCTTTACCCTTTTTATGACGAAGCTGCTTTCTTAGTGCTACTTCACCAAGTCCCCTTCTAGTCATTCTCTTATACAGCCACTGAGTATCTAATGCATCAGTGGGAGTGATTCTTACTCTCTTATTTTGCTGTTTCAGGTAATCGGTGGCCATACGCTCAAATGCTTCAAGCTCTCTCTCCAATATATCCTTAGTAGTAACAGAAAAAGTTTCTTCAATACTTTGGATTGGCCGTCTTATGAAATTTACTGCCAGATCCTTTAGATCCTTTAAAACTTGGTCACTACATTTCAGTTTAGTTATTACATAGGTTACATAGTCATTGTTACTTCCTTTCCTTTCTATCTTATTTTTAAGATACACACCAGTACCCTTTGCATGGGCCTGAGCTTTATCAAATAGAATATCACTTCGATCCATGTCCTCAACAAGTCTCAGAACTTGTTTATCGACATCCTGAGAAACAGGGATTATTAAGATCTTTGCTTCAACACCAATATTTACAATAAATCTTGCTAGTCGGTTTAATATTGCAATCTTGTTTTCCCTGGATTTATAGTCATAATTAAAGCCTTCCATCTTGAAGGCTGCCCAACATACTTTATGACTTGCATTGAAAATCAAGTTCTTTTCATAGTATTTAACAGGAAACTCGTACATCTTATGCCCCCTTTCCCATGAACTTTTTAATCCTGCCATTTTTCATTTTCTTTGAATTTTTCTTCTTAACAGTACTTTTCTTTGAACTTTTCCCCAAAGCTATCTCAGTCTTATTTATAAGCTCAATATCACGACCAACAATAGGTGTGACAAACTTTATTTTCCCATAGCTTGCAACAGCTTTAAAATGTTCATATTTCTTTTGTGAAAGTTTATATATAATATAATCTAAAAAGAATTTATGGGGAAACTTTCCGTCAAGTTTTTGTTTAGTAATAAATTTCATCACTCCATAGGCGGCTGCAGCTTTAAAGGCAAAAGGAATTCCTCCTAATATAGGGACTATTTTAATAAGCCCCCATATTAGACCTACACTGACAATAAAGTATAAAAGCTCATCTGGATTAACAGGAATTAAGAGCTTAATGTTTCCAATAGAGTATATTTTCCTTTGAAACTTCCATACAGGACGATAGGTCCTTAATATTACCGTATCCTTTTCCTTCTCATCCATTTTTCATCATCCTAATTAACCTCCAATAACTATATTCCAAAGAGTTAGACCAAGGCTCTTAAGCTTTTCTGGTCCATCCACAATAACTAAAACAATGCTTCCTAAAACCACAAGACCTCCTAGCTGTACCCACATTTTCTTTGCAAAGAACTTTATGGCAAAAATTATAATAGCCAAAAGCGCTATGTACCAGAGCTGATTCTTTCCCCATTCAAAGACATTCTGACCATAATTACCCTCAGCAAATACCACAGTTGTGGATATAATCATAATTAAAACTAGCATTATTGCAATTTTCTTTTTCATACCTTATTCCTCCTCATTTTCATCTTTGATTATTTCATTTGTCTCTCCACCATCATTTTGATTTTCAATGTTTGCTAGGTTTCCAACTCTTACATCAAATGTATCAATATAATACCTTGAATCCTTATTGACTACCTTCACATGAAATCTCTGCTCCATGTTTTGTCTATTGATGTTATCCTTTATAGTAAGGGTAACTAATGCTAAATAATCTTTGCTGTCCTGGGTTTTTGAGTAGACACTGACAGAATTTAATTTTACAAATTCAAATCTTTTCTCTAGACCCTTGACTTCCTTCGTTGTATCTAACATGTAGTAAGCTATCTCTCCAGGGTTGCCACCATAATAGGTTTTAAAGAAGTTTTCTAAGACTCCGCCAATATTCTTAGAGAGCTCAGTGGATACTTCCTTACCTGAATAAAAACTATACTCAATTTTTCCTTTCTCAGGTTCAGGAATAAAACCAGGATAATCCTCCACTAAATATTTCCCTTGTTTTTCTACTATGGGTACTCTTAAATATGTATCCACAACTTTAATTTCCTCTTGAGGTTTAAGCTCCACTACTTCCTCTGAATCTGTTTGAGTTTTGTTTGTATACTTTACCTTAACTCTTACATCTACATTAACTTGATTATCTGATCTCCATACTAACTTAATAGCATCAGCACTTAATGCTTCAGCTTTAACATTTCCGCTTATATTCACTCCAATGTTCCCAAGATATCCTGGTATATACTTTTTAAGCCGGTTGCTATAGTCATCATAGCTTGCTGATTGATAGGTTAAGTACTCTCTGCTCAATCCTTCCGCAAAAGAAAGAGCTTCCTTTTCCACCTGCTCCTTATACTCTCTTGACCCTATATAAGCGTTAATGATTTGCTTTGCTGTCCCCACATCATTGGGTCTTAAAACACTGCCTATTCCCCTTATAATTAAAAAGACTACTAAGGTCCATAGTAGTACCTTCCCAATCCTTTGAAATATGATAGTGTTTAGTTTGAATTTTGGCTTAGGTATTTTCATAATTCACCCCCTCTCTAAAAGCCTTCATACTCTTCATGAGGTTTAAAATCCTCGACCACAATATTCTCAAATAAAAAGCTCTTGTCTTCCTCTGTCAGCTCAGTACATGTTGGACTTACATATTCCTCAGAATCTTCCTCAGTATCCTCTTCATATTCCTCAGTATCAATTTCTTCAATATCATTTTCTTCAGAATCTTCCTCGTCATCATCTATCCTTGGTTTAACCTCAAAGCCCTCATATTCAAAATTAAACAAGCCAGATACTTCATCATCTTCTTCATCCTCTAATTTGGAATCTACTTTTTCATTTGCCTTCTCTAAGTCTACAGGCTTGGCTTTTGGTTCCCCAGGGATCCTGATATCCTGAGTGAGCATCTTCCCGATCTGATAATTATCCTCGATAAGCTGACTATCATCAAAAACGTAGGCCTGAAATTCCACTGTGTCTGCTCCAACGGTGTACATAAAGCGACCTCTTGTATCGCTTATCTTTGTAGCCTTTGTATTTCCAAGAACCATCTCTGATGCCTGTTGATCTACCATCCTGCCAGAAATACGTATGGGAAGATTATTTTTTATCTGACCTGGAATAACCCTAGCATCAGGTCTTTGCGTAGCCAAAATCATATTAATCCCTGGTGCTCTAGAAAGTCTCGCTAGAGTCGACATTTCCTTTTCAATCTCCCCATAAACCTGCTTATCTTCTTTAGATAACCCTGTCTTGTCAAGCATCTCCCCAACCTCATCACATACTAAGATGATCCTGCATAGGGGTTCTTTAGCGATTTCATTGTACTCAGCCAAGTTCTTAACACCGATTTCTCTAAATTTCTTAAGTCTTTCTGAATTCTCAACAACCAACTCCTTTAAAATTTCAACAGCTCTCTGTCGTTCAGTAACAACCTCACCAAAATATTCATAGACGGTACCAAACTCGACACCACCCTTAAAATCGATCATGAAGATTCTTGCACCCTTTTTAATTGCCTGCCAAAGCATGCAGCGAAGCAACACTGATTTTCCCGAGCCAGTAACACCAGCAATAAGGGCATGGGGAACCTTGTTAAGGTCAAAGCTTACATCCTCCAGCATGGCAGCTCCTACAAGAATTTCAAAATCGCTGTCCTTAATATATTCATCTGACCATGGAAGATACTCTGATAAACCTTGGTCTGTAGGTACTACATGAAGCCTGATAACCTGCTTAGTTGTTTTAGCATTTTCAATTCGAACAATATTACAATCAAGGGCAGATTCTAACTCTAAATTTCTGTTTTTCCATTCGTCCAGTGGAATCAATGATCGAAAGGAGTATATAACCTTTTTCCCTTCTTTTTTCGCTCCTAAAAATCTTGGATAATCCTTTGATTCAACAATCTCACCATTCAAGTTTCTCTTTTTCTTCTTTCCCTTCCCAAAGAATCCAATAGATTCAAACTTATTGTCAAAGTCAGCTATAAACTTTGCATATTCTTCACCCAGCCAATATAGATAAAGAAGCGGAAGTCCCGGAACTCCATAAAAGGCGTAACGAAGGTGCTTCATTTTTTCGTGATCTATCGGTAGAGCTGGCCAAATTTTTTGTCGCAATAAAAAAAGCCCTATTCCAATGGCTGTAGTGACTCCTAAAACTATTTTGTTGCTTTTCTTATCATTTAGTTTTCGTATCCCATAGTATGAAGTCTGAAGAAAGTTAAATATTCCTTTAAAGATATTTATAAAGATCATTCCTATCATTTCAAGTTCTTTATCTCCGTTCCCCTTTGAACTCAATATTCATCCTCCTTTTTATTGAGTTTGTCATTATTTTAATAATATACACTTTTGTTGATGCGCGACTTAAAAGAATATCGTATTAAATAAGAAATATTAGAAAATTAAGTTGCAACATTATCTTGAAACGCGTATTAATTCTTATATTAACGACTGATATTCAACTTCTCATCCCTTTTTTTAATCCATTCAAATACTTCTTTCATTTCTTCTTCTAAACTCCTAACATTGCATTCTGCCCATTCTATATAATCAGAGTAATGACTATTCAATTCATTTTGAGAATCTTTCAAATCAATCTTTAAATCTTCAATTTCTTCTTTGGTAAACTCTGTTGGTTCTTCATTTGAATATTGAAGTTCTTCTTTAAAAACTTGTATATCCTCGTGTATTCCTATAACATCTTCTAAAAAGTCATGTTGAAGAAGATAAGTCAAGAAGGTTTTGTTATGCATCCACGAAAATCCACATCGTTCAAACCAATTTTCAGCACACATTCTTTCATCAGAGCCATTAGAATATGTACCAGAAATAAGATCACCTATAAAATTTTCAAGCAATTCCTCAACCGTAATGTTACAAGCACCAGCTTTTTCAAATAATCTTTTCACATCAGCATCAGAGAGATTCAGACTACACTGTCTCGGTTTAATCGTTTCTATTTCCTTTTTTTGTGTTTCTCCATCGAAACAATATCTCATTTCATCAACCTCCATAATATATTAGTTACTTCGCATAATTATGATACTACGCAAAACCTCCTGTCTCTATATTGAGCCTTATATTTACAGATAAATTCATTTTGTTTTAACCCTTGCACTAATATAAATATTGGTCATGCTTGGTAGCTCATGCCCTAACTCTTTTTGAACAACCTTTTTTGCCTCTGTCCTCGACTTTCCATTTCTCATCTCCTGTTTTAATCTTTTTTGAGCATTAACCCTGCGAAGATCATGGGTGGCTATCCCATATTCACTTGCCTTGATTCTTAAATAATCTCTTGAATAGAAAAGATTTTCTCCAGTGCTTTCTTCTATGTATTGAGGAAGTCTCTTATAAAGATATGCATCCTCTAGGACACGAACATCTCTTGCTTTACCACCCTTTCCTTCTCTAACCTGAATCAAAATCTTACCATCATGAAATTCAATATCCTCGCTTCTAAGCTTTGATATTTCACTTACCCTTAACCCACTTTTTATTTGCAGTCTCAGTGCATATTTTAACTTCTCGTTTCTAAGAGCATTTATCTTTTTTTCAATAGTCTCCTCAGTAAGCTGCATCTCATAAGGAGTATTAACTTTCACCTTGAATTTTTTAAAAAGTTCTACTTCGGGTTCACCAAATAGTAGCCCTTTTGTCTGTTTCAACACATAAGTCTCATACTTTCTAATAGCAGCTACATATTTCATAAGCTGCTTTCTATTATTTAATCTACTAAAGAAAAAGTCTTTTAAAATATTAGGATCTACGCCTTCAGTATTATCACTAATAACCTTCATGCAAGAATAGTAAGTATTCGATGTATCCTTGGTTAAAGTTTTAGATTTCACCAGCTTATCTAATTCTTTTTTATATAATAATAGATCGATAATTCTAATCATGATACGTTCCTCTTTTTATCGTATAATTCCCTAAGAACTTCTAATACCTCTCCATCCACAGTTATTACCCTCATAACTCGGCTCTGGATTCTTTGAATATTGCTGAATTTTCCTTCAGTATTAGTCACAATCCAGCGTAAGGATCTGAAATATCTCATAAGTTCTTTAATATCAGCCTTCTCCCCTACCACATCCTGAAGCTTTTTCTTGAAGCTGTTGGGTCTAAAGTTAATGTGTCTTCCGTCTTTTGTCTCCACATATATTATTCGATCGCCCGATAAACGAGTGTTCATCAACCCGTCCACAGTAGTTAAAAATATCCTAACGACGTCTAAAATATTCACGAGCATCTCCCCCCCTCAGACAACGAGTGTTACCCTGAAAAATGATACAGTAATAAAAATAATACAAAAACAAATACCGCTAAACCTACGCCAGCGACTAACCAAGCTAAAAGCAGTAACCATACCCGTAACCCAAACACACACTAAACACTTTCTATTCTCGTAGGTGTAACAAAGTAGAACTTTATAAAGGTCTCTACATTATATACATCAAAAATAATATGGGGTAATTTTGAGCAGAGTAGTTTTTGCTCGTGTTACCCCTTCCAAAAACTATCATCGGGCGATTGAATTCATCATTTTTCTTAAGCTTTTCATATCAATACCATCTGATAATGATAGCATTTCATCTTCATTATCATCAAAGATATCAATTGAATCCATACTCTCAATCTTGTCTACAGGGAGGGTTGCTTCAAAGTCAGTGTTTGCTTTCTCAACTTCTTTCTCAACTTCCTTCATAGTATCAAGCATAAATTTCACCTTTAATGCTTGAGTCATCAGGCCATTAAAACTGCTGCATTTGTTTAACCAAGTATAAAACCCCTTACTTCCAGCTCCTTTAATTACAGGAACCTTATAGCTTGTTATGCTACCTGGACCAAGCTTTTTTCTTTTTCTAGGCACTATAAACCACTTCCTTTTATTTACAAGTCCGTTGTACATACAAACAGTCTTTGCTACTATGGATCGATAGAGCCGCGCTAGTAACCTAGATCATATTTTACTGCGTTGGTTACATACAATTCATTTTCGAAAGCTATATTATAGATCATGCTCTGCATATAAGCCTTAGGGTTTTGAATTTTAGTCATGGTTGAAAGCTCTTTATATTTACTTATGAGTTCTTCAATATGGAAATATGTAAGTTTAGTAATTGCTTTTCTAACAATGGTTTGAGGTTTTCTGTCTCCCTGAATGGTTATATACTCGCTAAAGTACATATCCAAAATAATAAGTTCAATTTCCTCTATTAACTTGATATCCTGAGAATAGGCACTTTTTACATTCTCAATATCCAGTCTTTTAGATATTTCCTCAAAAGTTTTATCAATGTGCTTTACATTCGATCGGTCGATCTGTCCTTCTTCTTTATTGATAGACTGACTGATTAAATCTTTAGTAATCTCTGTAGTAATCTCTGGTAATGGTTGGGTCAAAGTGACCCTTTGCATTGGGTCATTGTGACCTAATGCATTAGAACAGTTTGACCTATTGCATTGGGTCATATTGACCCAATGGGAATTTTCAACGTTTTCAGTCTTTTTTTCACTTTCAGCATCTTTTTTCATGCTGTCAAGCTTATCATAATTTATGGTATACCAAAGAGTCCTATCAATCTTTAGCTCATTAAAATTATCCGTAATGAGAATATTTGACTTTCTCAATTTAGTCAAATTTCGCTTAACTGTTTCGTAGCTCCAGAAAGGAAATTGCTCTTGCCATTCTTGAACTGAATTAAAAGTCCAATATCTACCTTTGAAATAATTTCTCTTTGCATTTTGATTTATTGTTAGCCAGTAATGTATTTGTTGAAGAACTATAGCCTCATTTAGTCCAATTAAAGCCGCTAAGTCCTTATCAATTACAAGTGGTTGTTCATTAAATAATAATTTACTCATATTTTCTTCTCCCCCTTGAAAAATGGGCTAATTAAAATTCATTATTAAAATTCCTCCTTCACATTTTAAAAAAATCGCTGACACTGTTGATTAGTATTGCGATTTTACTAAACTATTTATAGTCTTAAGGACTTTAGACCACCTCCTCAAAATCTTCAGTTGTGTCTATAAAAACCTCACCTTCTACTCGTTCTTCTAACAACTCATTGATTTTTGCTTCTAGAAAATATCCCCGGGCATCTTCAAATAAAGGATCCATGGATATGATCGTGGGAACCCCTATGAGAAAATTCCGAAGCTTGTCCATCAAATGTGTTGCCCCTCCACCTGATACATAAACAGCTCCTGCCTCACCAGGAATTATTCCCTTCATTTCCAACTGATCAAAAAACTTGGTTTTCATTAATGCCAGCATATTCTCAAAAGGTTTTTTTTGAAGACTTTCAACATCAATAACTTGTCCTTTGTAACTCACTTTTTTGTATTTCCTTATCATAAAGTCAAGCTTGACCTTTGAGATATCATATCCATTGTCTCTATATATCTGGCTCCTCATTTGATTGAGGGCATTTGAAGTTCCTACATCCAACCCGAAAAAACCAGCGGGATCAAATGTCATATCAGGATTTAAAATTGCAACGTCTGTTGTTGAAGAACCAATATTTATTCCAATGATTTTTAATCCTTTGTCCAAAATCTTGTTAATTTCATCTTTTCTTCGTAAATTATCGTCATAGGCCATTGAAATCATAGAAGCTGTTCCCTCCGGTTTAAAATGCATCTTTGGGATAACCACCTCAATTTCAGCACCTCTAAATAACGGATGTAGAAATTTTACCAAATAAGGTTTTCTTAAGGCTTCAGCGAATTTAGCGAGGGCTTCATTATTTTCAAAATACTCTTCTGTAGGTGAGCCTGTACCAAGACGAAAAAAAGCCTTTTTCTTTAAATCCTTTAGGTCAAACTGTGACAGCGCCAAGTGAGTTACCATCCTGACTATCTCATCAAAGTTCGAAAGGTCTTCAAACTTTGGTACTCCGTTGGTGGCCCATCTTAGATCTCCTCTATGATGCTTATATGCCATTCCACCTACAAAAAATCTTCCGATAAAATCTTCTCCTTGATAAATCTCAACATCTAAAAAATTTACGAGCTCTCCATCTTCCTGCTCCAAAGTTCTTCTTTCATATCCTGGACATATTGCATTCATATTTATTATTTTTGTATTCTCCAGATACAACTTGTTATTTAGTCTCCCTGGATCCCACCCTGCCGTAATTAGATTATTCATAGTTAGCCTCCTTAGCTTAAATTTTCTTTAGTTTTCTGAGCTACCCTCTTAAAAACAATGTGTTTGTCATTTCATCAAACATTGAACATTGAATATATTCCGTTGTTTTTATATCTCTGTTATCCGGTTGAGGTTTTTTAGGTATAGTACTAATTTCTTCAATAGACCTATACAAGGGAACCACAGACTTTTTGCCTACATATTCGACTGCAGCTTGAAAACCACCTAATCTAAAAGAATCCCTTATTTTCAATGCCGTATCTTCTTTGATAGCTCGAATATTAAAATTCATAACGTTATACTTTAATTCATTCATAGTCACAATAACACGGCAAACCGCCCTATCCTGATCACTCACTACCTCTTCAACAGCATACTTAGCTTTAATCTGCTCTGCAACAATAATATCAGTGCTTTTTAATAACTCACTTCTTAAAAAATCTATTTCCTCCCTTGATAAGCGGTAAGACGATGATCCATATTTAGATCTTTTGCCAATGAAATAAGCTCTATTTTTAAGTAAAATAAAAGAGCCCTCTATCATAGGCTCATTTACGTTAAAGAAGTTTATTCCCTTTTCTAACTTATTCTTGTAAGTACACTCTTCTCGCAGCTCCGGATATATATTTACACAATGCATCTTTTCTGAACAGACCCTATAACTGCTGCAGCAGTCAAAGCCCATACTTTCACCCCCAATCCTACTATTCATATAATATTAGAAGCAATTTAACTTATAGTTAAAAGGTATTACCTTATTAAAATCAACATATAAGGTAATACCTTTTAGCATTTTAACTCGATGAATATATGTAAAAAACAAGCTTCAGCAATAATACCTTTTTTTTACTTAGTCTAATAGTAATCAATAAAATGGGAATAAAAAGTAATACCTTTTCAGTACCAAGTTCTATTCCCAGTAACATGCGGCCAACTTTTTCTACCGTAAATTTTATAATCAAAGCGTAAATATGCTTCTCCCGTCTTTTCCTTTACAAATCTTACACTTATCGGTTCAATGGTATTCCTAGCTTCAGTACCCCATGCGTTATAAAAATTATGCAAAAAACCTCTAAACATATCTGCATTTACAGCCAACTTTTCAAAACCTTTTATCGTTTCAGCTTTCAGCATATAAATATTCCTCCTTAAAGTATCTTTCATATTGCAGGTACATACAGCTAAACTATATTCATGAAAAATAAAAAAAGTACTCTTTAAAAAGCACTTTGTATGTGATGAATTTAAGCAATAAATTTATAATAAAAAAGTACTTCTTCATATGATTACCTTAATATTTATCATTCCCTTAAATAATTGGTTTTTTTTCAAGAGGAATCCCCTCATGGGTTCCTTCCAATGACTTATGTCCAATGAAATATCTTGTCATGTAAAAAGTGGCGATAAAGTTACAGACGCCTTGACCTCTGCAATAGCCAGTACCGAAGGTTTTACCTTCGTATCTAAATACATAAATCCATAAATTAAAAAGACAATTATAACAACCAAACTAATAAATGCTTTAAAGTTTCCTTTCTTTCGACCAAACCTCTTTTTCGGGAACAAAAAAATCACCCCCTTCTATATATAGTATGATTCAAGGGCTGATTTTGTGAATTTTATTTTTCATTTAATCTCTTTGCTGTTTCAACAGGACATTTGAATATTTTTAAATTCCATCATTTTCACCTCATAAAATAGCA
>JUEG02000011.1_pt1 | contig 19457 bp, 18 predicted proteins | sample 432341 | NCBI WGS metagenome assembly JUEG02 (sample SAMN02953476, study PRJNA257561) | rock porewater metagenome | biome: terrestrial; feature: Opalinus Clay rock; material: porewater; isolation source: Opalinus Clay rock BIC-A1 borehole | place: Switzerland: Mt Terri URL, St-Ursanne ...
CCGCCGCCGATACACCTGCCGGGCCTGCAAGACAACATTCAGGCCCCAGCTACCGGAGATGGTGGACGGATTCCGTATGACACTGCGGCTGCATGAGTACGTGGAGAAGGAATCCTACAACCACCCCTACACCTTTGTGGCGGCACAGACCGGCCTGGACGAGAAGACGGTGCGCGACATCTTCAACGCCCGCGCCGAGTTCCTGGGGCGCTGGCACCGCTTCGAGACGCCCCGCATCCTGGGCATTGACGAGCTATACCTGAACAAGCGCTACCGCTGCATTCTAACCAACATTGAGGAGCGAACCCTGCTCGACCTGCTGGCCACCCGCCGCCAGGACGTGGTGACCAACTACCTGATGAAGCTGAAAGACCGGCAGAAGGTCGAGATCGTCAGCATGGACATGTGGAACCCCTACCGGGCAGCGGTCAAGGCTGTGCTGCCCCAGGCCCGTATCGTGGTCGATAAGTTCCATGTGGTGCGCATGGCCAACGATGCCCTAGAGAGAGTGCGCAAGGGCCTCAGAAAGGAGCTGAAACCGTCCCAGAGCCGGACTCTCAAGGGAGACCGGAAAATCCTGCTGAAACGCGCTCACGAAGTCTCAGACCGGGAGCGCCTCATCATGGAGACCTGGACAGGCGCGTTCCCGCAACTGCTGGCCGCCTACGAGCACAAGGAGCGCTTCTACGGCATCTGGGACGCCACCACACGGCTCCAGGCAGAAGCCGCCCTGGACGAGTGGATAGCCACCATCCCGAAGGGCCAAAAGGAAGTCTGGAGCGATCTGGTCAGGGCAGTGGGAAACTGGCGCGAAGAGACCATGACCTACTTCGAGACGGACATGCCCGTCACCAACGCTTACACGGAGTCCATCAACCGACTGGCCAAGGACAAGAACCGTGAAGGGCGCGGTTACTCCTTCGAGGTGATGCGGGCACGAATGCTCTACACCACGAAGCACAAGAAGAAGGCACCGACTGCGAAGGTCTCTCCTTTCTACAAGAAAACCATCGGTTACGGACTGCCGGACTTCGCAGAGGAACTCAACTACGGAGTCGATCTATCAACCATCTGAGGGTGGTATCAGATTGATGGGGTGAAGGTGCCCCATCAACCATTAAATCCGTATACCCATTTAAGAATGACATTGCGAGCAATCATTTCGTCAAGACAGGTGTGACAGCCCACTGTCATTGAAATCCACCGCCATGCGGCCATGTCGGACGGAATGTAACCACTTGGTTTCGGCCACTGCCACCAGCCGCTCAAGTGGGCAACGTCCAGCGGCAGACGCGCAATGGCAATTGGCAGCAGCCACCAAGAGATACAGAGAGTTCAAGCGTATGAGAGCAGCGTGCTTCATGCTGCTCCACCCGAAGCGATGTTCAAGAGCACGACCCCTGCGACAACCAAAGCAACACCGATTCCTTTGCTGATGCTCGCAGGCTCGCGCAGCGCCAATACGCCAAGAAGAGCGACGCCCGCGGTACCGGCGCCCGCCCAAACCGGATATGCGATGCTTACTGGGAGCGTTTTCATCGCAACACTCACGGTATAAAAGGCCATTCCAAAAGCTACGATGGCCAAAACGGTCGGAAAAACCTTGGTGAAGCCATCGCTAAAACGCAGGGCGATCGCAGCCGATATTTCACAGATGATCGCCACACCTAAAAGCAGCCACGCCGAATTCATGGATTACCTCCATTGACGGTTGCTTCCCAGACCTTGGGCAACGATTTTGACATTAGCAGCCGCTCCTTTTTTCAGATGCGATGTTGAGAATAACGACGCCAGCAACAACCAGTACGACGCCGAGACCCTTTAGCGCTCCGAGCGACTCGCCCAGTTCAAGCACGCCGATTAGTGTCACCCCAGCGGTCCCTACACCGGCCCAGACCGGATAGGCCACGCTAACCGGTAACGTGCGCATGACGCGGCTCACCAAGTAGAGCGCGAGTGCAAACGATGCGAGCGCCACGGCCGTGGGAAAGAGTTGGGTGAAGCCTTCGCTGAACCGAAGGCTGATCGCGCCAGAAATCTCGCCAAGGATCGCGACGCCCAAGAGCAACCACGTACCGCGCCCCGCCGGCGCGGCAATCCTGGCGTTTCCCGGCGACCCAGAAACACAATTGTCCACACGCCCGCAAGTGGGTGCGGCGATGGTCTCGACATCCGACGTCTTACTCATATTGGTCATACCCCGTCCTCGTGAGGCCCGATTTCCGTACAGCCAATCACGCCACGGGCCGTATCAGCCAGAAGTTCCTCGGAAAGGCGCAGAAGCATCTCGACACGCGGATCGCTCAGGCGATAGCGCACGAAACGTCCCTCCTGATCGCGGCGAACCAGACCGCAGTCGTATAGACCGCCCAAGTGGTTCGAGACATTGGACTGCGTCATGCCGGTCGCTTGGACGATTTCGCTGACGGTGAGCGTCCCCGAACGCAATGCCTCAAGGATTGACAGACGGGATGGGTCCGACAGTCCGCGGCAGAGCTTCGCCATGTGTTCAGCTTTGCGGCGAAGCGCGCTTGGGCTCACCGTTCGTGGGTGTAAAGCTCCCTCATTCAAAATATCAGTTCCAGCCTTCTTCATATCATCATATTATCCAATGATGATGTGTTTGTAAAGACACCGCCCTGCCGGCGTTCCTGCTGCAGTGGATCGGGCAGCAGGCTACATGCGAGTATCGAAGTCGGACGGCGCGCTGAGCGTTAACTTGCAACGGGACGCGCTTATTGCCGCTGGCGTCAACCTGGCGCATGCCTACGAGGACCACTCATCAGGGAAGAAGCTTGATGCTCGGCCTAGCCTGACGGCGATGCTCAAGGCGCTGCGCGAAGGCGACACCCTGGTAGGGTGGGAACTTGACAGGCTCGGCGGGAATTTACGCCATCTCATAAACACAGCGCATGACCTGACGCAACACGGCATCGGGTTCAAGGTGCTCACGGGTCATGGCGCTTCCATCGACACCACGACGCCTGCCGGCAGGCTGGCGTTTGGAATTCTTGCCGCCCTTGCGGAATTCGAACGGGAACTGATCTCGGAGCACGCCAAGGCTGGGCTGGTAGCGGCCCGGGCACGGGGTCGCAAAGGCGGTGCGCCATTCAAGATGAAGGCGGCGAAAGTCCGCTTGGCGATGGCGGCCATGGGCCAGTCCGGGACGAAAGTCAGTGAGCTATGCCAGGAACTCGGCATGATTCGTCAGCCCCTTTATCAGCACGTCGGGTCTGACGGCTCATGGACCACTTCACTATCGTTCTCGTGCGAAGAAGCGGCGACGTGGGCGCGGCAGTCGCACATGCCCTGTATAGCGCGGTGTCAAGGTGATTGTGCGTGACGGGTCGCCGTGGGCGTAGACGTGGGCGAAAAGCAGTCGAACATCGCCCCCAGAATGGTTCTCATCCCTATACAGACGTGACTCATCCGCACCTATGCGGCTCCCTACGATCATATGGACTGATTAAATCAGTAGGGAGCAAGCATGAACATACGCCATCTTCGCTGCTTCATCGCCGTGGCAGAGGAACTGCACTTCGGCCGAGCCGCTCGACGGCTGCACATCGAACAGTCTCCACTGTCGCGCACGATCCACCAGATGGAGGCGGATCTAGGGGTGTCGCTGCTCGACCGCTCGCCACGCGGTGTTCGTCTCACATTGGCGGGACAGGTCTTCCTAGAAGAAGCCCGGCGCGTACTGCTGGCCTTCGAGCAAGCTCGGACCAAGGCACGCGCCGCGGCAAAGGGGTTTGGGGAGCAACGGAACAGTGCGACCTGAGGTCGTCTGAATTTCTGTTTTACTGGAGAGTTTTCTCCCGATGAAACCGGTTGTTCCATCAACCGTTTCCTACCTGGACATGCGGGGCCGGTAACAGCCCGGTGTGAAGCTCTGGGGACAATGTACCCGCCGATTTTCGGTACGCCTACCCGCGAGGGGAAGCGGAATCTACCAGCACAAAGGTGGCGAGGGGCTAGGAACGAGCGGCTACGACCAACATATGTGAACCTCTGTTAAACGTCGTCATGCTCAACAAGCCAAATGTGCTGACAGGCTTGAACCAAAACGGTACGCGGCCAGGTATGAACCCCTTGATTCCTGGGTCATCATGGACAGTAGGCCGCCGGCGAACAGGAGGGGTCCGCCCCGCTCAGAAATTCAGGCGGAACAGGGTAAGCCCGTAGTGCCGCCGGAAACGGCAGGCGAACCGTAAGGAACGCTGTGGGTGCTGCGGGTAGAGGAATGCGGAAAAAGCGAAGGCCGGCCTGTAATGGGCGGGATACGGGCTGAAACATTGCTCGACGCGAAAGTGGGCAGACTTCCGTATGGTCATTCATGGCGAGAGAACTTGATTAATCGTTACTCGAAGGAAAGCAGATGACGGCTATTGGTAGCGCTGCGAAAACAGATGCGATCGGTACTGGTGCACCTTCGCACGCTGAAAGGATGTGGCTTCAGGCTAACTGGGGCCTCATCAAAGAAGAAGTGAAACGACTCCAGGCGCGTATCGCTAAGGCAACAATGGAAGGCAGATGGGGCAAGGTGAAAGCCCTGCAACACCTGCTGACCCGCTCGCACAGCGGCAAGATGTTAGCTGTCAAACGAGTGACAGAAAATCGTGGCAAGAGAACGCCGGGCGTCGATGGCAAAATCTGGTCGACCCCGGCGGCCAAGTGGAGCGGGATGGAGTCAATGCGACATCGCAGCTACCGTGCGTTGCCGCTTCGACGTATTTACATCCCCAAGAGCAATGGCCAGAAGCGTCCGCTCGGAATTCCCCGCATGCTCTGCAGATCGATGCAGGCACTGTGGAAGCTGGCTCTGGAACCTGTTTCAGAAAGCTTGGCGGATCCAAACTCTTATGGGTTTCGGCCCAACCGCTCGACCGCTGACGCCATCGAATATTGTTTCATCACGCTGGCCAAACGTACGTCGCCAGTGTGGGTACTTGAGGGTGATATCCGTGGCTGTTTCGATAACTTTAGCCACGAATGGATGCTCAAGAACATACCGATGGATAAGACGATCCTGCGGCGATGGCTTCAGGCTGGGTTTATCGATGAAGGAACTCTGTTTGCGACGCAGGCCGGTACCCCGCAGGGGGGAATCATTTCGCCGGTGATCGCAAATATGGCGTTAGACGGACTGGAAGCGGCAGTGCATGCAAGCGTGGGACCGACGAAACGCGCGCGCGAAAAGTCCAAGATAAACGTCGTCAGATATGCTGATGATTTTGTTGTGACTGGAATCTCGAAAGAAATTCTAGAGCACAGCGTTCTCCCGGCGGTCAGGCGGTTCATGGCCATCCGGGGACTGGAACTCTCGGAAGAGAAAACCAAGATCACTCACATTGCTGAGGGTTTTGATTTCCTTGGGCAGAACGTACGCAAGTACCAAGGTAAGCTGCTCATCAAACCGGCCAACAAGAGCGTGAAGGCGCTGCTGGCCAAGGTTAGGGAAGTCGTAAAGAACAACAAGAGTGCCACACAGGCGAATCTGATCCTACAGCTCAACCCGATCATTCGCGGTTGGGCGATGTATCACCGCCATGTGGTATCCAAGTCTCTATTCTCATCGATAGATGCTCAAATTTGGCGTCTCTTATGGACATGGGCCATGCGTCGGCATCCCAATAAAGGCTCGGGCTGGGTAAGACGGAAGTATTTCCACACCGAGGGGTACCAAAACTGGGTATTTGCAGCGCAAACCAAAGTCGGGGGCATTGTCCAACGATGGTGGCTTTTTCGCGCTTCGACGATTCCAATCGTTCGGCACGTCAAAATACGTGGTTTGGCTAACCCGGATTTCTCATGAGGCCGGCAGGCGTGGCCGGTGAAGCCTCGGTGTATCAACAACCTGCCTTCCACCGCTAAAAATTGATCGTTTTTTATTCAATTCCCGCGTATGGGGCGCACTGCCCCCTTTCCCCCATTGAGCCGGGCCGGGGGCGCCCGCCTGTTCAGGTCGGCTTGAGGCGGGCAACCAGCCCCGCAAAGAGTTCCTGATGCGGATAGGCCTCGCTGATCAGCACGCGGATGCGCCGGCTGTTGCGAATGATCACCGCACCGATCTTGAGCAGTTTCAAGCGCAGGTTATGGATGCTCATGCGCGCCAATGCGGTGCCCTGGAGATGATCGCGTAGCCGTTCGAACAGCACATAGGCAAAGGCCGACAGCATCAGCCGCCACTGGTTGGTCCACCAGCGTGGGCTGGAGGTGCGGTCGGCGAACAGATCCAACTGTTGGTCCTTGATCCGATTCTCCATGTCGCCACGGCCGCAGTAGTCTTCGTAGTACTGCTGGGCAGCATCCTCGGCAAAGCGGGACACGACGATGAAGCGTGGATTGGCACCCTGCTCGCCATGTTCCAGGCGCGACACGACCAGGCGGCGCCTACGCCAACTACCGGCCTGATAGAGGAAGCGATACACGCCGGACATCTTCTGCCCGGTTTCTTGGTAGGCCTCGGCGACAGCTTGCATGGCCGGCGCCGCCATCCGCTGCAGGCGGGTGTTGCGGGCCAGACCCACCACATAATCCACCTGCTTGCGGTCACACCAGTCGAGCATGCGATGTCGGCAAAAACCGCCGTCACCGCGGAACACGATGCGGGTCTCTGGCCAGAAGCGGCGAATGAACTTGACCAGCAGTGCCAGGATGGCCCAACTGTGTCGGGCGCCATCGATGTTGCTCGGGCGCAAATAGCTCACCAGCAGATGGCGACCACAGAACACATAGAGCGGCAGGAAGCAGTAATGGTCGTAATAGCCATGGAAGAAGCGCCCTTCCTGATCACCATGCACCGGCACATCGGTCGCATCGAAGTCGAGCACGATCTCAGCCGGCGCCTGGTCATGCTGGGCGATGAAGTGCTCCCACAGCAGGCGATGGGCTTGCACCACCGTTTCGCGATCGGCTTGCTGTTCCAGGCGCCCCAGAGTGGATTTGCCGGCCAGCGGTTGCAGGCGGTTGACCGCAGTCTGCAGCGCGTAGTCATGGCGCAGGCCGTCATGATCGTTGAGATCCTCGTAGCCGGCGGCCAGTGCATAGATACGCTGGGCGAGCAGTGTCTGCAGTCCGTGCTGGACACGCCCAGGATCACGCCGATCGGGAACGATTTTGGCCAGGCGGCGGGTCAAGCCATGTTGCCGGTCGACCTCGCGCAGCAGCAACAAGCCCGCATCCGAGGTGATGTGACCACCGGTGAAAGAGGCCTCGACGAGGCGGCGAGAGAGGGGGGAAAAGTGGAGTTTTTCTGGTAGCATTTTGTGCGCGGCTGAAGACTTATGGGGCTTTTTTTGGCGACAAGAATCATAAGGCTTTCAGCCGTTTTTGTTTATGCGGTCATGAGAAATCCGGGTTAGCACTTGCATATTCATAAACGGTTGCCAACATTTCTCTATCGCTTTTCGTAAGAAAGCTATAGACACTGGCTGAAGTGTTGCTTGTGGTCGTCGTGGTTTCAACTCTTGGCTCCACAGAGCCATCCGAATTAAAAAGGCGAGAAAGCAGTATTGCCGTCCCACTTACATTATCTTTCTTGAAAAAAGCATCCAGGACGTAGCGATTCTGCTCCTGGCCAGTTGAAGCAGTAGCCATGCGCCCAGACTTGCCGATCACGTCGTCCAGTGTGATACCCGCCGCAGCCCCCTTCTCGGTTACCGTCCAGACGCCGTTGACATTGGTAATATCCGGCTCGAAGGGCTTGAGCTTCACGTCCTCGGAGGCGTTCAGGACGATGTTGTCCTTGATGCTGATGACCGGGGTATAGGTAGCGTATTGGCTACCGAGCGAAGAGTGTGTCGCGCCTTCGGCGGAAAACTTCGTCACCATCTGTTCGAGGAAACCCAGGTCGCTGGTATTGCTCAACGCGCCATAGCCTGGATCGAGGATATGGCGCAAGAAGCCCTGATCAATACGAGTACTGCCGATCGCCGATCCATTCAGGATGCTTGAAGCGGTGGCAGTGTCCTTATCGTTGAAGCTGACCGTGAGTTGGTGCCCTTGGGCGTCGTAGTTGTGACCGTTATTGAAGTTCGAGCGCAACCGCCCATTGTCGTGCTGACGGTAGTCGCCAAGCTCTTCGGCCAGGCGATCCACATAGGTCAGATCGGCGCCTTCGTCCTGCGCATAAGCGTACATGTCCGACAGCAAGGCACGATCTTCGTAGGTGAGGAAGTCGTAAGCGCTGCGACCGATGTTGTTGGCACTCATGCCTTGGGCGCCGTTGGCTACCGCAGGCTCTTTCCCGCCGAACAGGCGGGAAACCATGAGATCGTAGCCATTACTGGCGGGGCCGGCTGTCGATGCCGTGGTGTTGGCCGCGCTGGCGGACTGCGCAGCGGAGATGGATTGCGATGCCGTGGATGAAGAGGCGCTAACCTCCTCTTTGCCAGCGTGAGGCGCTGACGCGAACAACTGGTCGATCAGATTGGCAGGACTACTGCCCTTGCCCTCGGCCCGATGAGTCATGTAGTTGAAGTCGAGGTCGATCAGCTCTTGCAGACGAGAAGCATAGTCGTCCGGGTACTGCGCCTGCTCGATGGCGGGCAGCTCATTGTAGTAGGCAAGCACTTCTTTGAAGAAATTGGTCATCTTGCCGGTTCGGTTGTACTCGTCCATCGCCTGGGCTACAACCTTCTGACGCCATGCTTCCTCTTGGCTGTATGCCTCTGACCATGCGGCCCGCCGCTCGTTAACAGTGAAGCTGCCGCTGTCATCATAGGCAATCAGTGCCAATTGATCGCGGGACATCCCCTTGAAGGGATTGCTACCTGAACCGTTGACGAAGCTGGTAGCTTGTTTGGCACGGGCCAGCAGCTCAGGGTCGTCGGTATTGGGCACCTCAGCATCGTGCCGCTCCTGATTCAGGTAGTAATCGTAGCCAGTGATCTGATCAAGCTGTGCCGTAGCCTTCTGGCCCAGCTCCTTACGGCTGAGGCTGGCATCACGAGCCTCAGCATGCGCAGCCGCCTCACCCAATTGGCGAGCCAGGTTAGAGACCGTGCTGGTGCTGCCTGCGGGGGGCGTGGTACTGGTCTTGCCGTCGGCGGAAACGTCCTGGGTTTGGCCCGCAGCACCAGTGGCATTGCCTGTCAGGCGACTGATTAGAGAGGTGTAGGTGGTGATGCCGATCATGGCGAGCCCTTCTGCTCAGTCCGTATCCGCCGCCTTGGCGGCAAAATCCTTGTCCCTATAGGGACCTTCGCCCAGCAGCTGTTCGATCAGGCTAGCCGCGCTGCCCTTGCCCCCGACCTGATGAGTCATGTAGTTGAAGTCGAGGTCGATCAGCTCTTGTAGACGGGAAGCATAGCTTTCTGGGTACTGCGCCTGCTCGATGGCGGGCAGCTCGTTGTAGTAGGCAAGCACTTCTTTGAAGAAATTGGACATCTTGCCGGTGCGGTTGTACTCATCATTGGCTTTGGCGATGACTTGCTGCTTCCATGCTTGTCGTTGGTCATAAGACTCCTGCCATGCGGCCTGCCGCTCGTTAACCGTGAAGGTACCGCTGTCGTCATAAATGACTAAGGTCAATTGATCCGGTGATAAGCCGGCAAAGGGGTTCTTACCCTGACCGTTGACGAAGCTGGTAGCTTGCTTGGCGCGAGCCAGCAGTTCGGGATCGTCCGTATTGGGTACCTCAGCGTCGTGTTTAGCTTTGTTTATGTAGTACTGGTCACCAATTATCTGATCAAGCTGTGCCGTGGCCTTTTGGCCCAGTTCCTTGCGACTGAGGCTGGCATCGCGGGTTTCAGCGCGTACCGCTGCTTCGCCCAACTGGCGGGCCAGGTTGGAAACGGTGATGGTGGGGCCGGTGCCTCCTGCTGGGATCGTGGCACTGGTCTTGCCGGCAGTGGAAACGTCCTGGGTTTGGCCCGTAGCAGTAGTAGCGCTGCCAGCCAAGCGGCTACCGGATAGGGATGTGTAGGTAGTAATACCGGCCATGACTGTTTCTCCATCGCCTCAGCTGCGGCTTGGCTTCATACAAACTTAGGGTATACGGATTTAATGGTTGATGGGGCACCTTCACCCCATCAATCTGATACCACCCTCAGATGGTTGATAGATCGACTCCGTAGTTGAGTTCCTCTGCGAAGTCCGGCAGTCCGTAACCGATGGTTTTCTTGTAGAAAGGAGAGACCTTCGCAGTCGGTGCCTTCTTCTTGTGCTTCGTGGTGTAGAGCATTCGTGCCCGCATCACCTCGAAGGAGTAACCGCGCCCTTCACGGTTCTTGTCCTTGGCCAGTCGGTTGATGGACTCCGTGTAAGCGTTGGTGACGGGCATGTCCGTCTCGAAGTAGGTCATGGTCTCTTCGCGCCAGTTTCCCACTGCCCTGACCAGATCGCTCCAGACTTCCTTTTGGCCCTTCGGGATGGTGGCTATCCACTCGTCCAGGGCGGCTTCTGCCTGGAGCCGTGTGGTGGCGTCCCAGATGCCGTAGAAGCGCTCCTTGTGCTCGTAGGCGGCCAGCAGTTGCGGGAACGCGCCTGTCCAGGTCTCCATGATGAGGCGCTCCCGGTCTGAGACTTCGTGAGCGCGTTTCAGCAGGATTTTCCGGTCTCCCTTGAGAGTCCGGCTCTGGGACGGTTTCAGCTCCTTTCTGAGGCCCTTGCGCACTCTCTCTAGGGCATCGTTGGCCATGCGCACCACATGGAACTTATCGACCACGATACGGGCCTGGGGCAGCACAGCCTTGACCGCTGCCCGGTAGGGGTTCCACATGTCCATGCTGACGATCTCGACCTTCTGCCGGTCTTTCAGCTTCATCAGGTAGTTGGTCACCACGTCCTGGCGGCGGGTGGCCAGCAGGTCGAGCAGGGTTCGCTCCTCAATGTTGGTCAGAATGCAGCGGTAGCGCTTGTTCAGGTATAGCTCGTCAATGCCCAGGATGCGGGGCGTCTCGAAGCGGTGCCAGCGCCCCAGGAACTCGGCGCGGGCGTTGAAGATGTCGCGCACCGTCTTCTCGTCCAGGCCGGTCTGTGCCGCCACAAAGGTGTAGGGGTGGTTGAAGGATTCCTTCTCCACGTACTCATGCAGCCGCAGTGTCATACGGAATCCGTCCACCATCTCCGGTAGCTGGGGCCTGAATGTTGTCTTGCAGGCCCGGCAGGTGTATCGGCGGCGGACCACCCAGAGAGTGACCCGCTTGCCGTGGATGGGCAGATCACGATAGGGAACGTCACGCTTGCCGAACCGTACGAACTCACCCTGCACGCCGCATTCCTCGCAGGCGATGGGATCGGGCACGTCCACCTGGAAGTGCATTTCGTCGTCGGTTGATTTGCAGCCCAGTACTTGGTATTGCGGCAGGTGAAGGATGTTGTCGGGAAGTTCGGTCATGGTGTTGTATAGGCGTAGGTGTCAGTCAGATCCATCCGACTCGGCATTGGTGTTTGCTTTTTTACCCAACAAGCTGCTGGAAACGAAAAGTAAGGCACCGAGGACAATTGCAATATCAGCCAGGTTGAAGGCCGGCCAATGCCAGTCTCGCCAATAGAAATCAAAGGAATCCACAACATAGCCGCGAAAGACCCGGTCAATCAGGTTGCCCATGGCCCCACCGAGGATAAGACTGTAAGCGATGGCTTCTCCTTTATGACGATTTTCAAGGATCAGCTTGATCAGAAAAATCGAGACCACTACCGCGATTCCGATAAAAAAGTAGCGCTGCCAGCCTCCACCATTCGCAAAAAGACTGAATGCGGCACCGGTGTTCCATAGGTGCACCCAGTTAAAGAACGGGGTCACCGAAACATACTCGCCATAGGCCATTGATTGCTGCACCAGCCACTTTACAGCCTGATCAGACGCTGCCAGCAGGCCCGATATGGACAATAGGGCATACGGCGAGAGCTTTTTGCCAATAATGAGCATTATTTAACCCTTCAACGCCAAAATGCGTCTGGCACCGTTAAGTACAATGCCCCCCGCGATGGTGCCGATAATCAGATCCGGATAATTGGAACCGGTCCACGCGACCAGGGCGCCGGCGGTGATGACCCCCAGGTTGATCACCACGTCGTTGGCCGAGAATATCCAGCTTGCCTTCATGTGCGCCCCGCCTTCCCGATGTTTGGATATGAGCAGCAGACAACTGGTATTGGCAATCAATGCGACGAATGCGATAGCCATCATCACCAGCGATTCAGGCTCACTACCGAATACAAAGCGTCTCACCACCTCTACGAGCACGCCCACAGCCAAGATCAGTTGCAGTACACCAGCAAGATGCGCGGCACGTACCTGCATTTTCACGCTATGTCCAACCGCATAAAGGGCAAGCCCGTACACCGCCGCATCGGCAAAATTGTCCAGGGATTCTCCAATCAGGCCGGTGGACCGGGCGATCAGACCGGCAGTCATTTCCACCACGAACAGAAGTGCATTGATGCCGAGCAACCAGCGCAGGGTCCCGGATTCTTGCTTAGCAGAAGCTGCCGAAAACTCGGCGGCCTTGATGGTCTCCGGATTTGCAGCGACGGTTTCCTGAAGCGAGGCGCCTAGCCCCAAGGTCTTCAGTTTCGAGGTGACGGGCTCGACCTCGCCGTCATGCACGACCTTCAGCCGGCGGTTCGACAAGTCGAAGGACAGCGCCCGAATCTCCTCAAAGCCGTTCAGGGCTAGGCGAATCATTCGTTCTTCTGATGGACAGTCCATCTTCGGCACGGCATAAACACTGACCCATCTCCCTGGCGCCTCGGAGGAGGCCTGTATATCGGTATCCGCTGCGGACGTTGCATCACCGCCACAGGCGCCACCACAGGATTTGCTCATGATACGACTCCACTTGAACAATGTTGTGGTACCATTTAAAACTATAAAGCTACTATAAGGTCAATAGAGTAAAGAATCCGTTGGGGAGGAGGCTGATGCGCATTGGTCAGTTGGCGCAGTTGGTAGGGGTCGAAACACAGACGATCCGCTTCTATGAACAGCAGGGCTTGTTGCCGCCGCCTGATCGGCAGGACAACGGTTACCGTGTCTATACCGAGAAGCATGGTGAGGGGCTGGCCTTCATCCGTCGCTGCAGAATCCTGGGCCTGTCACTGGCTGAGATTCACGAACTACAGAGCTATGAGGACGACCCTCATCAGCCTTGTACCGCCGTCAACGCCTTGCTCGATGATCACATCTCTCATGTGCGGTCGCAGATAACCGCTCTGCAAGCGCTTGAGAAACAACTCGTTTCACTGAGAGCGAGTTGCAACGATGACCGGGAAGTTGAGGCGTGTGGGGTTCTTGCTGGAATTAGCGAAGGAAACATGCACCAGCAGTAGGTGAAGCATCAACCAGATAATCCGATGAGATGCCGGTCTGTCTCACTCTCATGCAAAGGTAAGATCAACCATTTAATCCGCTTACCCATTGATCCGAGGGTGTTTTTTCAGTGTCTTCAGCTTCCCTGGCTGTTCGGTAATGTACCAATCCGCGCTGACATCTTTCAGCTTGTCTCGCTTTTCGGCGCCCCGGTAACCCGCATCAGCAAAGATGAATGTTTCTTCACCGTGCAGAAGCTGGTCGGCTTGATTGAGGTCGTGTTCGTTTGCCGCAGTTGTCGTGAAACTGTGCGTGATGCCGGTGCGGGCATCAACCCCGATGTGAGCCTTCATCCCGAAGTGCCATTGATTCCCTTTTTTGGTCTGGTGCATCTCGGGATCGCGTTCGCCCGTTTTGTTTTTGGTGGAGCTGGGAGCTTCGATAATGGTGGCATCGACCAGTGAGCCCTCTTTCAGCAGGACTCCGGCTTCAGACAGCCATTGGTTTACCTCTTCAAAAATCTGTCGAGCCAGACCGTGGCGCTCCAAAAGATGACGGAAGTTCAGGATAGTGGTGTGATCGGGGATGGCCTTGTCCAATGACAATCGAGCAAACAGCCGCATGGACGCGATCTCATACAGCGCATCTTCCATGGCGGGGTCACTGAGGTTATACCACTGCTGCATGCAGTGAATGCGCAACATGGTGGACAAGGGGTACGGCCGACGGCCGTTTCCAGCCTTGGGATAGTGAGGGTCGATGACGGCTTCGAGACGCGCCCACGGGATCAGCTTGTCCATTCGGCCCAGAAACTTTTCCTTGCGGGTTTGACGGCGCTTGTTGCTGAACTCGCTGTCCGCGAATGTAAGTTGCTGATCCATCGGTGCGTCCTCAATCGTATGCAGCGGGCATTATCCCATGCGGCGGACTTATTCGCAGCTTCCTTAGAATACTGCGCATGCGCATATTTGCTCTCAGTCGAAGACTGTAGAGCTGTTGTAGGTACCTGAAGAGAATGGATAAATCGAGATATCACAGTCATTCTCTTCCGGTGAAAACGAGCATGCGCGTTTTGCAGCTATGCCGTGCGCAGTATCCTGCAACGGCCGATCCATAGTTTCCTGATACTGAACGATTTTCCCGCCTGTTGCCAGTCACAAATAAGCACAGTCACGTGACAAAACAAGCACCATCGGCTCAAGGCCTTCAATATATTGTAGGTAACCACAGAAACTTAGGGCAGCTTGTCCACAGGTACCGTGGTACTCGGAATGACTGGCCAATTCCCGCTACCGTCCGCAAGGTGCGGAGTGTTGCAATGACCCGTTGAACCCTCAGTGCAAAGGGGGCTTTTGCCAATAACCAGTGTGTGGTCGTATTGGATCAGAATTAGAGGCACAGGGCTTTCAGCCAAGCGGCATGCAAGAGAAGAACAACGAAGTGTAAGGGTGCCCGGCAGAGGTGTGTGGTCCTGCTGCCGGGCGGTCGGGCTTTAACAGGTGAGCGCTTATTTCAGCTTGATCGCAAAGTGCTTCACGATCGGGGCGGTAATTTCCCAGGTGCCAACAAAATCCTTTTCAATGACGAAGGCGTCGCCGGGGCCCACTTCCACGGGCTCGCCGCCTTCTGGCGTGATGATCGCCGAACCTTCCATCAGGTGAATGAATTCCCAGCTCTCATGTTTGGCATGCCAGGTGCCGGGGGTGGCTTCCCACCAGCCGCTGATCATGCTGCCGTCATCGGCGGTGTATTCGATCCAGGTGGTCATGCTGGGGTCGCCGGCCACGGCGGTCCAGCCCGGCAAGGTGTCTGTGATCGACTTGGCCTGGCGGTTGGGCAAACGGGTAACGGGGGTGTTGCTCATGTCAGAGTCCTCTGTGTCGGTGTTGTGGTCATGGACAGCGACCGTGAACAGTTTGGTGCTGTCGTCATAGCTAACGTTGCGCACCGGGGTGTTGAAGCGGATGTATTGGCGTACATCGGCCTTTTCGACACGGCCTTTTATGTAGTCCCAAAGCACTTCGCGCGGCGGATAGGAGGCGATTATGCCTGAGGTGCAGGCGCAGCTGCAACAGTCGCGCCCTTCGGGTGACAGGCTGCGGCAAAGATTGCTGGCATGGGGCGTTAAGGAATCCCATCTGCAACGCGGGCTTCATCTGGATGCGGAGCAGTTGCCGTGCATGATTGAAGCCACGGAGCGTACAGGGGCCATCCATCTGGTGCTGGCTGCGCCGGGGGCTGACATGATGCCTCAGGAGCAAACGACTGCGACAGAGTTGAATGTTGCCTTCTGGCGTTTGCCGGGCGAGATGACTGAGCTGCCCGATCCGCTGAGTGAGCCGGTGCAGGAGGTGCATGTCCCACACAGCAGCGCACGTGTATACCGCGTCAAGGCGGGTGAGTGGATTCAGATTATTGATGTGGCGGGCAAGCAATGCTCCGACTTCATCGCCTTCGATGCCGAGGCGCTGGAAAGAGGCGAAGAGATTACGCTGGATGCGGTGGCGACACGGACCCTGGCGGGACACGCCTTGCCCCAGCCGGGGCTGTACTCACGATTTGCCGACAACCGCCTGCAGCCGATGCTGGAGCTGGTACAGGACACGGTCGGTCGTCACGACAGCTTCCTGCTGGCCTGCACGCCCAAGTATTACGAGGACAGTGGCTACTTCGGTCATGTCAGCTGTACGGACAATTTCAACCGTGCATTGAGGGAATATGGCGTGGCGCCCCGCGCTGGCTGGCCCGCCATTAATTTTTTCTTCAACACGCTGATCGAGCCCTGCGGCACGGTTGGCGTGGATGAGCCCTGGTCGCGTCCCGGTGACTACGTCCTGCTGCGCGCGAATCGGGACCTGATATGCGCGTCTTCAGCCTGCCCTGATGACATTGATCCGGCCAATGGCTGGATACCCACCGATATCCATGTCCGCGTCTATGGCGCGGAAAACCAGTTCGAGCGCGCCATTGCCCATCGCGTGGTGCCTGAGGAGTTGCCGCGCATGACCAAACAGACCGCGTTTCACAGCCGTACTTCGAAACTCACCAAGCACTTTGATGAATACCGCGGCTATTGGGTGCCGACTGAATTTGAAGGTTGGGGCGCGCGTGCCGAATATCTGGCCTGTCGTGAGTCCGTCGCTGTCATGGATCTGTCGCCGTTGCGCAAGTTCGAAGTGGTTGGCCCCGATGCCGAAGCGCTGTTGCAGTATGCCCTGACCCGTAATGTGCGCCGGCTTGCGGTGGGTGAAATTGTCTACTCGGCCGCCTGTTTCGAGACCGGCGGCATGGTCGATGATGGCACATTGTTCCGCATGGGGGAGCAGGCCTTCCGCTGGGTATGTGGCGATCCCTGGTCTGGCACCTGGCTGCGAGAGTTGGCAGCACAGCGCGGTGATCGGGTCAGTATTCGTGAGTCGACTGACCAGCTGCACAACCTGGCTGTGCAGGGTCCCAACAGCCGAGCGCTGCTGTCGGAGCTGGTTTGGCAGCCGGAAAACCGGACACCGGTGAGCGAATTGAAGTGGTTCCACTTCACCATTGGCCGTTTGGGCGGGCCGGAAGGCATACCGCTGATGGTTTCGCGAACCGGCTACACCGGTGAGTTAGGGTTTGAAGTGTGGTGTCATCCTGATGACGGCGCAGCGGTATGGGATGCGATTTGGCAGGCTGGCCAGCCCCATGGTCTGGCGCCACTGGGGTTTGCCGCGTTGGACATGCTGCGAATCGAGGCGGGCTTGATCTTTGCGGAGCACGAATTCTGCAACCAGACCAACCCCTACGAGGCCGGCATCGGCTTCACCGTGCCGATGAAAACCAAGGAAGAAGATTTCAGCGGGCGAGCGGCGCTGCAGCGGCAGTCGCCTGAGAGCAGACAGAAGCTGGTGGGGCTGGTGCTGGATGGCAATGAGCCTGTTCACCACGGTGATCTGGTGTACGACGGGCGCATGCCGGTTGGTCAGGTAACCAGCGCAACGGCCTCGCCCTTGCTGGGCAAAATGATCGCACTCTGTCGCGTTCAGCCTGCCTGGTCTGAACCGGGTACCCGACTGGAAGTGGGTCAGCTGGACGGACTGCAGAAGCGGTTGCCGGCTCAGGTTCAGGCACTGCCTTTCCATGATCCGGAGCGGATCAAAGTGAGAAGCTGATACCCCTGAAAATACCTTTCATGAAAGCGCCCTTTGTGGGCGCTTTTTTTGTGCTTGGCTACTAAATGAACAATACGGGTGCACGCAAGTGCGAAAAAGCCCTCGTATAAAGCACGGTAATTATCCACAGGGTGTTTTATCCGAGAAAATAATTTTTCAAGCCAAGAGTTAATTGTTTTTAAGCCGTTATAAAACAATATGTTATAAATATTATCTCTATATTTTATGGGTTGTGGATACTTTTGGCACATGGATTGCTTTTTCTTATCAGGAAACAAATATCACTGAAGAGTAAGGGTGCTCCGGCTTATATGCTGCGGTGCAGCAAACAAAAAGCGGACCCTTTCCGCATAAACGAGGACAAGCCTATGACTGTGGAAACCGTGGAGTCGCTCAAGGCGACTTTCGAAATGCACCAAGCGATGAATGTGGAAGTGTTCTATTAACCTGGCAAATAAATAGGGCATATTAGATAATCTGTCTCCATGAAAATAGATGCCCGTAAACTCAGCCCCCAAGAACAACGTGAAAAGCGCTCCACGGCCCTACGCATGCGTGAGCAGGGTTACACCTACAAGGCTATTGGCGAAGCGGTTGGTGTTCACCCCCGCACTATTGCTCACTGGGCGCAGGTCGCAGAACATAAAGGCGAAAAGGCTGCCATTGCCGGCGGCCAGCGTGGTGTGCGCCAGGGTGATCGCCGCAGTTTGAGCTCCAGCCAGGAAGTGCTGATTCGCACCTTGATGACCGATAAGATGCCCGACCAACTCAAGCTCGGCTTTGCGCTCTGGACGCGTGATGCGGTGCGAGAACTGATCCGCCAGCGCTGTGGTTTTCTCATGCCGGTTCGAACGGTTGGTGAATACCTCAAGCGTTGGGGCTACACCCCGCAGCGCCCACTGCATCGGGCTTATCAGCAGAAACCTGAAGTGGTTCAGCACTGGCTGGATAATGAATATCCACGCATCGCACAGCGGGCCAGGGCTGAGAATGGTGAGATTCAGTGGGGCGACGAAACCGGTATGCGCAGTGACAGCCATGCTGGCCGCAGCTACGCCCCTATTGGCGAAACGCCGGTGCGCCTGGTCAGCGGCAGTCGTTTTTCCACCAACATGATTTCCACCGTGACCAATCGGGGCAAACTGCGCTTCATGCTGTATCGGGAAACGCTGACAGCCCCAGTGCTGATTCGCTTCCTGAGTCGCCTGATTCGCGATGCTCAGGGCCGCAAGGTGTTCCTGATTCTCGACAACCTGCGCGTACACCACAGCAAAAAGGTGAGCGCCTGGGTTGGCGACCGCAAAGAGCAAATCGAACTGTTCTTCTTGCCGGCCTACGCCCCGGAGTTGAACCCTGACGAGTATTTGAATTGTGATTTGAAACATCAGGTTCGCACGGGCTTGCCGGCGCGTAATCAGGACGAACTGGAAAGGCGTGTTCGCTCGGTCATGAGACGATTGCAATTACGCCCTCAAAGAATCCGTTCTTATTTCCGGCATCCACGTATCGCCTACGCAGCATGATTTGGTGTATTTGATTGCCGGGTTAATAGCGGCAGATGAAAGCGCTTTACCGACTTGCCTTAACGTTAGAGAAGAGATTGAAGGCAAACTCGGGCTTTCTTGCGGCCTCTCCGCATGCTCTAACCACTCCAATTTGAATGGATGGTTTTCGCATGCCTGTTCGTCAGACATATCTATGCCTGTTAATCCTCGGAACCGCGTTCTGGGGGATTTCGTTTGCCTTCACCAAAGTGGGTGTTGCGGACGGGTCACCCTTCGTATTCCTGGGGTACAAGTTCGCACTCGCTACGCTAGTGCTTTGCGTGATCTTTTTCAGACGGCTGAAACTGATCAACAAAGAAACGCTCCTGGCCGGCGTGGCCATAGGTCTACCCTTGTGTTTGGGTAACATTTTCCAGACTGTCGGGCTTCAGCACACCAGCATCACCAACACCGCCTTCATCACTGGCCTGGATGTATTGCTCATCCCGGTCTTCAAGTGGGCTCTCTTTCGGAAGCGCGTCGAGCCTCGAATCTGGCTCTGCTGCG
>JUEG02000562.1_pt1 | contig 19330 bp, 20 predicted proteins | sample 432341 | NCBI WGS metagenome assembly JUEG02 (sample SAMN02953476, study PRJNA257561) | rock porewater metagenome | biome: terrestrial; feature: Opalinus Clay rock; material: porewater; isolation source: Opalinus Clay rock BIC-A1 borehole | place: Switzerland: Mt Terri URL, St-Ursanne ...
AGGGTTACAAACCCTTCACTACATTTTATGTTTGCTGTAGTCGTAGGGAAGGGTCTGTGACCCTTCCTTGTTTATTAATATCCCAACGCTATGAAGGGTTACAAACCCTTCACTACATTTTATGTTTGCTGTAGTCGTAGGGAAGGGTCTGTGACCCTTCCTTGTTTATCAATATCCCAACGCTATGAAGGGTTACAAACCCTTCACTACATTTTATGTTTACTGTAGTCGTAGTGAAGGGTCTGTGACCCTTCCTTGTTTATTAATATCCCAACGCTATGAAGGGTTACAAACCCTTCACTACATTTTATGTTTGCTGTAGCTGTAGTGAAGGGTCTGTGACCCTTCCTTGGTTTTCTCTGCCACCCATAATCCTACGTCCCATTATTCTACGCATGTTCATTCGTAATATTATATAATATCAATATTATTAAAACCTAAAGTAAGGCATATAATAAAGGCAGAGGTGATTGGCTTGAAGAAACAAATCTCTTTTATATTCTTGGCAATAGTACTATTTATCACTACCAGTTGTCAGATGAGGCAGGAGAAAATAAAGAGGATTCTAGATAACCCTATTGTTAAAGAAGAAAAGAACGTATATGACCATAGTAATATGGAGAAGGATTTAATTGCCTTAGTAGAAAAATATCCTAGCAAAATGGAACTCCTTACCCTAGGCAAATCGGTGGAGGGACGAATACTATATGGTGCTAAGCTTGGAAATGGCTCCAAACAACTTTTAGTTAGTGCTGGATTTCATGGAAGGGAATGGATGACTTCGTACTTGATTGTTAATTTTATTGAACTATATCTACGGTATGGAGAAGAAAACAAAAAGCTTGATGGCTATGATGTGGGTAAGCTAATGAAGGAAACAACCTTATATTTTGTACCTATGGTAAATCCAGATGGTATAGATTTGGTGCTAAATGGTGTTGGTGACCGAGACAGGACTAGGCTAGTAGAAATGAATGAAGGGAGTGAAGATTTTTCCAGATGGAAAGCAAATATTAATGGTGTAGATCCAAATCGTCAATTTAATGCAGATTGGGAGGAAACGGATAGTAAGGAGAATCCATCCTTTGAGAACTATAAGGGCTCTGCCCCTTTGAATCAGCCAGAAAGCAAATACCTAGAAAATTTTACTCTAAAAATAAATCCAGATATCGTTCTTGCCTATCACTTAAGCGGATCCGTTATTTTTTGGTTTTATAACCAAACTAAAGACCAATATAAGAGGGATTACAAATTAGCAAAAAAAATAGGTAAAATCACGGGATATAAACTCGTTGATGAAACAGATAGTGATAATATTGCAGCTGGTTATAAGGATTGGTTTGTAAAGGATTTTCAGAAACCTGGTTACACTATAGAAATTGGAGATAAGAAGTATGACAGGATAATCATGACAGATATCGATCAGTATATATTAGAAAACAGAGAAGTGATTTTGTACTTGGGCAAGTATTTAATAAATAGAATGCCTACATAAAATAAGACCAGAGTATGGTACTCCGGTCTTATTCAAGTTCATATGGCCATTTATCCAAACCGCCGTTCAACATATATATCCTGGAAAATCCACTGCTGGCCATGGTTTCTGCTGCCTTCTCTGTTTTTCTATTGCTACTCCCATATATCATATAAATATTTTCCCTTTCATAGTAACTCATATTTTTCTTTAGTTCAGTTTGAGTAATTTGAAGGGCACTGGGAAGGTGACCCATATCGTAATCCTTTTCTGAACGCACATCAAAAATAATTAGTTCAGGGTTTTTTTCAATAAGTACCTTTGCTTGTTCTGGCGATATCTTCTTGTAAGCATACTTCATTGTTTCTGAAAAAGTTTCATCGGAGCCCGTCATAGCGAGAAACAGAGTTGTACCAACAATTATGACGGCCAGTATGGCTAGAACAATGAATAGAGTACGTCTTTTGAACACCAAAATCTTTAACATGTTATATCACCTCGCTACTTACCTCGTACTACTAATATATTTGTAAGGAAAGGGTTTTATTACTTTAAATTTTATATTTGGTTTAGGATAGATATGATCACTTTACAACAAGGTACATATAATAAAGTAAAACTTAATTCAAATATTCAAGGGGGAAATAAAATGTATCCTGAACATTTATATGATCAAAATTATTTAAACTACTGTATGAGAGAAGCTGACAAAATGTATCCCGACGTATATCATAAGATTTACCTTCATGTCCGCAGAGTATGTGAGAGAGAAGACCATGCATATAATCAAGCAATGCATCCATTTCCTAAAAAAGAAGTGGTTGATAGAATGGTAGATGAAATTTATGAAAACATAAGAAAAGATAGTATGTACCGTTCACCCGTGGGATATGTTGATTCGGGAGATATATTAAGAGCCTTTATAGGAGCACTTTTATTAAGAGAACTCGTTGACAGAAGAAGATTCTATCCAAGAAGGAGACCGTTTGGATTTTATTAAGTGAAAAGATAAATATAAAATGGGAGGCGAGGTATGAATTATACCTTGCCTCCCATTAATTTTAATAACATTGTTGACTTTTTGTCAATTTCATACTATTATTTTAATATACCCCCAAGCAGGGGGAGGGGGGATAATTCAAATAGGAGTGTGGATATTATGTTGGAAAAAATATTGGTGATTGGTGCCGTAGCATCTGGAACTAAAGCAGCAGCAAAAATTAAAAGGGAAAATCCCAATGCACAAATTAAAGTAATAACAAAGGATGAACATATTTCCTATGCAGGCTGCGGACTACCCTACTTTATAGGGGGAGTCATTGAAGAACAGAAAGAGCTTGTAGTAAAAGCACCAGAGGATTTTAAAAATTTAACGGATATTGATATTTATATAAAAAAAGAAGCTATATTAATTGATTCATTAAAAAAGTTAGTAACAGCTAGGGATTTAGAGACAGGAGAGGAAAAAATTCTAAATTATGACAAGTTAGTTATAGCTACTGGAGCATCTCCTTTTATTCCACCAATTGAAGGAAGAGACCTTTATGGAGTGTATCCAGTTAGAACGGTTAATGATGCAACTGCAATCCGTAGCTTGGTTGATGGAGGGGAAATAAAAAAAGCGGTGGTTGTAGGGGGTGGATTCATAGGGCTGGAGGTTGCTGAGAATCTACATGAAAGAAATATCGAAGTGTCTCTTGTAGAATTGGTCGACCATATCCTACCATCCTTTGATGAAGAAATTGCTCTTTATGCTCAAAATTACATGAAGGATGAGGGCGTAAATATTTATACCGGAGAAAAGGTGCTATCAATAAAAGGGCGGGATGGAAAGGTACAGAAGGTAGTAACAGACAAGAGAGAAATAGAGGCAGATTTAGTTATAATGTCTGTGGGAGTTAGACCAAACACTGAGCTGGCGGTACAAATTGGTGTTGAGCTAGGAGTAACTAGAGCTATTAAAGTAAATGAATATATGGAAACTAATCTAAAGGATGTTTATGCCGTTGGAGACTGTGCTGAAAATGTTAACCTCGTCACTGAGCAACCTGCATGGTACCCAATGGGTTCTACTGCCAATAAAATGGGAAGAGTTGCAGGGATAAATATGACGAATAGTGAAAAGGACGGCCTAAAGGGTGTACTAGGAACAACTATCGTTAAACTATTTAAGCTAAACGCAGCCAAAACAGGATTGTCTGAGAGGGATGCCAAGAAGGCTGGATTTGACGTGGAAACTGTATTGGTACCAGCCAATGACAGAGCCCATTATTATCCAGGGTATCGAGAAATAATAACAAAGCTTATTGTTGATAGAAAAACCCATAAAGTATTAGGAGCTCAGGTTGTAGGTGAGGGAGTTGTGGATAAACCCATAGATATTATTGCTACAGCTATAACCTTTAATGCCAAGGTTGAGGATCTTGAAAAGTTAGATCTTGCCTATGCACCACCCTTCTCCATGGCCATGTCTTCTACGATCGTATCAGCTAATGTCATGAGAAATAAACTGACAGGTAGAGTACATGGAATTAATCCTGTGGAGTTAAAAGAAAGATTAAATGAACTCCAAATCGTAGATACAAGAGATGAGGGCTCCTATATGATAGGAACTATTCCAGGTTCAATACACATTCCATCAGAAGAATTAGTCTATAGAGCAGGTGAACTGGATAAAGAAAAGGAAACCGTATTGGTATGTAAGATAGGAAAAAAAGCTTTCCTTTCATATTTAAATTTAAAAAAATGTGGTTTTGATAATATAAGAATACTGGAAGGTGGAACGAACGCATATCCCTATGAAAAACAATAGGGTAAAAAAAAGAAAAATAGGAGGTAATATCAATGGCAGAAATTCATTTAAATTGTAAAGGACTTCAGTGTCCTGGACCCATTATGCAGGTTTTTATGTCTGCGAAGGAAGCTTCAGTAGGAGATACACTTCATATCAAAGTAACGGATAGAGGTTTTAAAAAAGATATTCAGGCCTGGTGTAAGAAAACCGGCTATGAATTATTGGAGCTTAAAGAGTCAGAAACAGAAATTCATGCAGTAGTTCTTAAGAAGTAAAGGAGAATACTATGAAAGACAAGAAAACTATTATTGTGTTTAGTGGTGATTTAGATAAGGTGATGGCTAGTTTGATTATAGCCAATGGAGCTGCTTCAATGGGCAGTGAGGTTACCATGTTTTATACCTTTTGGGGTTTGAATGTCCTCAGAAAGGCACAAAAAATTAAAGTAAAAAAAGAATTTATGGAAAAAATGTTTGGATGGATGATGCCACGAGGCTCTGAAAAGCTAGGGCTATCTAAGATGAATTTTGGTGGTATGGGTGCTGTGATGATGAAAAGCATTATGAAAAAGAAAAATGTAAATACGCTTCCAGAATTAATCAAAAGTGCACAAATGATGGGAGTAAAAATGATTGCCTGTACCATGTCCATGGATGTAATGGGTATAAAAGAAGAGGAGTTAATAGAAGGAATTGAACCTGCAGGGGTAGCCACTTATTTAGGAGAAGCTGATGAAGCAAACGTAAATTTGTTTATATAATACCAATTTTTTCATAAGGAACGGTGCTATCGCCGTTCCGATATTTTTTTCTTTCTCATTAAATATCCTTTAGGAGTAATAAACACAATTATGGTACAATATATGTTAGAAAGGAAGTGGTATTGTGTCAAAGGAAATAGCTAAAAAAGACATATTGAATAGATTGAAAACTATAAAAGGACATATAGCAGGAATTGAAAAAATGGTGGAGGAAGATAAGACCTGTGATGATATTTTATTGCAAGTGGTTGCAATCAAGGCGTCGGTCCACAAGGTGGGGCTAGTCATAATGGAGGAACATGCCAAGGAATGTCTTATCAATATGACGGATGGAGAATGCCTAGATAGGGATAAGGTGGAAAAAGTCATTGATACCATTGTAAAATTTGCGAAATAGTACCTTGTTAGCTATGGTGCTATTTTTAGTTTTGTTTTCTGAACTATCTTCACAAGTTGGGGATATACTTTGATAGCTCCAAGGGTGGCCAAGGAGTATCCTAAGGAATACAGCCTTAACTTCATAGAACAGCGGCTCCAGAGGCTAACCCTATAGTTGTTGAACGGGGAGGTATCTACACAAAAAACCTCATGTCCTTTTCCTTCAACCATTTTAGTAACTGATTGAAGGACATTAGTTGCTAAATGGCCAGCATGTTTTCTTCCTAAGGTGTATATTTGATTGTTATATTCATCTTTTCCCTGATAAACTAACCTTCTATAATATTTTTTATCTAAACTATTAAAAGCAAGTAGTTTCTTAAACTCGGATTTATTTGGAACATATTCTGTGGGAAGCAAGTTAAGATGGATGGCAGCGGCTATTATAGAAGCGTGGGTGCCACCCTCGTCATGGTATACGATATACAAAAAAATCACCCTTTTCCCTTAAGTAGTCAATATATTGTGTGATTTTTTTAAAAAATATATTCTTTAATTACTCTATTACAAAATGTTACGAGTGTTTTAAGAGTAGGTTACATTGGTTAACTTAAAGAAAAACTGTAGTACAATAAAAGTTACCCAATATAAATTTTAAAATTCTCACCTCATAGATATTTTTTCTGTGAAAGGATACTGGTTGCCAGTATCCTTCTTTTTTCACGAAAATTAAATTAAAACTACTAAATTTAAAAAGAATAATTCAAAGGCGGTTGGATTTTGGGAGCAATAGGGTGAGTCTTTAAGAAAAATAATAATGAGCAAAAAGAAAAATAAAAGGCTGTCTCTTGAACATGTATGACTAACTAGTCGTGACATAGAACCATACACCTCCTTATATCATCATCTTATTCTCAAATTGGAAGGATGGAACCTGAAAATTAGCTTTATTTCTTCTGGAGTCATCTTGAATGAAAAGAAGGAAAAGGCGGAACATTAGAGAATAGAAAAAAACTATAGGATAAAGAAACGGAGGCATAACCATGGTTAATAGGGAAAGGATTATTGAGGAATTTTTAAAATATGTGAAAATCGATAGCCCCACCAAAAAAGAGGGAGAATTTGCACAGTTTATTGCCAAAGAACTAAAAAAAATAGGGCTAGTGGTATATGTGGATGATGCTGGTGAGAAGGTTGGTTCAGATACTGGAAATGTTATAGCTGTACTTAAGGGAAAAGAGAATATCCCATCGATCCTCTTTAGCTGTCACATGGATACAGTAGATCCTGGGGAGGGAATTAAACCGGTAATAAAGGATGATATTATTTATAGTGATGGAACAACCATACTAGGTGGTGACAATAAAGCAGGTATAGCTTCGCTTGTAGAGGCTCTAAGGGTAATAAAGGAAAACAACATTGAACATGGTGACGTGGAGGTGGCCTTTAGTATCGCAGAAGAAGGTGGCTTATTTGGAGCTAAAAACCTGGACTATAACACAATAAGTGCTAAACTTGCCTTTGTACTCGACAGCGGTGGAGAACCAGGCCAAATCATTATAAAGGGACCAGCCCAAGATAAAATAAATGTTAAAATTATAGGAAAACCTGCCCATGCTGGAGTTGAGCCTGAGGAAGGAATCAGTGCTATACAGGTGGCTGCTGCTGCTATCCAAAATATGAGATTACTTCGTATTGATCCTGAGACCACTGCAAATATTGGTGTTATTCAGGGGGGCCAGGTAACGAATATTGTTTGTCCAGAGGTTCAAATAAAGGCTGAAGCCAGGAGTTTAAACGATGAAAAGCTTGATAACCAGACAGCTCATATGGTTGAGTGTTTTGAGAAGGCAGCTAAAGAGTTTGGCGCAAAAGTAGAGCTGGATACAGAGAGAATGTATGGTGCTTTTGTAATAGATGAGAAGGATGAGATCGTGGAACTAGTAAAAAAAGCTTGTAAAAGCATTGGACTTACGCCATATACGGATTCATCTGGAGGGGGAAGCGATACAAATATTCTTAACGGTAATGGTATTAAGGCTGTGAATCTTGGGATAGGAGAGAAAAAGCCCCATACCCTTGAGGAACATATCAAAATTAATGATCTAGTAAACAGCGCTAGACTAGTATTGGAGATTATCAAGACGATAAGTAATGGATAAAAACTTAAACCCCGAAAATTCGGGGTTTTTCTCAGCGTATATAAAGCTTTGGTTTAGCTATCTTATTCCAAAACTGCCTAGAATAGGGCCGCCAAACAGAATTACCAGTAGTAAGAAGAAGAACAATAGACTAGAATCATCAGTGCCTCCGAAAAAACCTCCGTAGCCGCCAAATCCTCCTCCTAAAAGCACTACAAGCAATAAGAAGAAGAATAACAAGCTATCGTCTGAACCAAAGATTCCATGACTTTTTTTAGCAACGTCTGACATTTATATTACCTCCTTGTTATTTTGTTATTTTTTTATTTTTTTGTTTTAAAGCTTAGTGATATTTATCTTCTGCCTATTATAGATTATGTGGTATGCCAAAGAGTGTTACAAATTCAAAATAAAAAATTCAGGATATATTGGAACATACTACTATTTTTAAATATTATATTAATTACTTAGAAGGTAGGATAGGGTAATAATAAGAAGTGATTAAAGCTGCTGAAGCATTTTATTTATTTTATTTATATGTACTGATAAATTATAATTATCCATGAAAAATGGTTGCATTTTTTGTGAAAATATATTTTAATATATCTATTGGCTATTATAAATAAGCTTATGAATTACTAGCTCCATAATTGTTCCCAGGTACCTTATAGCAAATCAAATGAAATAAAAGCTAGCTTTATGGAGATACCATAAGAAGGATAAATATTCATAAATATAGAAGGAAGTGATACTATTGAAGAGTTCTGATCAAAAAAGAGTGCCCATTTTTGAGGCGTTAAAGGACTATCATAAGAAAAATGTTATACCTTTTGATGTTCCTGGACATAAACATGGAGTCGGAATTCCAGAGATGGTGGAGTATTTTGGAAACACCATGCTGGAGTTAGACGTAAATGCAATGAAATGCTTGGATAATATATGTAATCCTATAGGCGTAATTGAGGAAGCTGAGGAACTAGCCGCAGATGCGTACTATGCTGATCATGCTTTTTTCTTAGTGAATGGGACAACAGCAGGAGTGCAAACAATGATAATGAGTGTTTGTGAACCTGGAGATAAGATAATATTGCCTCGAAATGCACACAAATCTGCGATCACAGCCATAATTCTCAGTGGTGCAATACCTATTTATATACAACCGGAGGTTAATGAAGATTTAGGCTTGGCCATGGGCATAAGTATTGAGAGCGTTGAAAGTGCCATTGCAAGACACCCTGAGGCAAAGGCGGTTTTTTTAGTAAATCCAACTTACTATGGTGCCATTTCAGATGTTAAATCTATAGTTAAGCTTGCTCATAAATATGGTATTGCAGTCTTGGTGGATGAAGCTCATGGTGCTCATATGAATTTTCATCCTGAGCTTCCATCAGATGGTATAGAGCTTGGAGCTGATATGTGTGCAGTAAGTACCCATAAGACCGGAGGTTCTTTAACTCAGAGTTCCTTGCTTTTACTACGGGAAGGAATAATTGATGAAAGAACAGTTAAGACCACCTTGAATTTAACCCAGACCACCAGTGCCTCCTATCTTCTTATGGTAAGTATAGATTTGGCTAGAAAACAATTGGCCACCGTAGGTGAAGAGATGCTGACTGAAGTGTTGAGATTAAGCCGATGGGCTAGAAATGAGATAAATAAAATTGACGGACTTTATGCATTTGGTACAGAATTAATTGGAACTCCAGGAGTACATGATTTTGATGAGACGAAGCTGGGAGTTAATGTCCGAAATATTGGATTAACAGGATTTGAAGTCTATGATATTTTAAGGGATGAATATAATATTCAGGCTGAACTGGGAGATATGTATAATATATTGGCCATTGTAAGTCTAGGTGACACGGAAAAATCTCTAAAAGCATTGGTAGAAGCACTAAAGGATATTGCAGTTAAGCATAGAAGAGATGAGGAAGTAAAGCTGACAAAGGGAATACTAAAAAATCCCGATATTATTGTTTCTCCTAGAGATGCTTACTATAGTGAGAAAAAAATCGTTAAACTCGAGGATGCGGTAGGAGAAATAAGTGGAGAATCTATTATGGCCTATCCGCCAGGTATTCCTGTGGTAACGCCAGGTGAAAGAATAAGTAAAGAAATTATAGAATATATTCAAGTATTAAAAGAGGAAGAAAGCCTTCTTCAGGGAACTGAAGATCCCTATGTGAATAATATAAAGGTTCTCGGTGTAAATTCTTCAAGAAAGTAAACCTCCAAATTGGGGGTTTTTTTATGGGGTTTTTAAGGGAAGTATTCTCTTATGTTTAATAATTGGAGGCTAATCAGCAAAGCATCCTGGTAAAATTAGTTCCTCTTTTATGGGATTGATTTTATAATTTGTTGTGATACTATACATATTATAGTCGGATTTTTTTAAAAAGAATGAATATTGAGTAAATATTCATAAACGAATCAAGTTGATACGTAAACGAATCACAAATAACTTGGTGAATTCAATCGATAGAGGAACAATCACTCTAATAATTCGACTATTAAAAGGTTTTGATACAACAAAGCATCTAAATATTAAGAATATACTCTGCTTTTATAATTTTATGAATCCTGTAAAGAAGGTAGAGTAAGACTAAGGAAGTAAAGTCAAAGATTGGCATATAATTTGCATATAGATTATATTTGTTGTATTTTATTGTGAATATGAGGTGAAAAATATGGATAGCGTACTATCAAGAATTATTGAGTTAGACAAACAAGCCCTTAATATTAAAGAAAAAATTAAGGAAATGGAAAAATCAAATAGTCAAAAATTAAAGAAAATCCTTGGGGACTTGGAGATTCAAATTATTGAAGAAGGAAAAAGATTGGGTATTGAACAATATCAAATCTTTGTAAATGAAGGTATTGCTCAGAAAGAAAAGGTTTTAAAGGAAGCACAGAAAGAATGTGAGCTTTTAGAAAGAAGCTTTATAAATAAATTTGAGGATTTAAAAAACAGTGCTTTTAATGATATTTTTAGGGTGTAGAGGTTTTTCTTTGCTGTGAAGGAGAGAGCGCAATGGGTAGTGTAAAGAGGTTTGCAGCGATTAACACAAAGGTAATGGCATTGGAAGGAAAACTCTTGAAAAAAGAAGATTACCATAACCTCTTGATGAAATCGGAGGTTGGAGAGCTTATTGTGTATTTAAAGGAACATACATCCTATAGAGATGTGCTAATAGATGTAGATCCTTACAACTGTAATATCACACAATTAGAAATCCTGTTTAAGCGGCATATGGTTAGACAGTTTAAAAAATTAATCCACTACTTTACAGGTTCATATAAGAAACTTTTTAAGGTCTTGACCAAAAGGTTTGAAATTGAAGATATAAAGCTTTATCTTCGATCTATTACTAGAAATGAGGATATCTCTGATATTAAAGCCTTATCGATTTTTCCAGGCAGCTTGGATCATGATAAACTGAGCAGATCAAAAAATTTAGAGGATTTTATCGAGAATCTTAAAGGAAGACAATATTATAGACTTTTGAAACCTTATCTTCAGGAAGAACCCAGTAGAAGACTTTTTTATATGGAGATGGTTTTAGATAGATTATATTTTAAAGAGTTCAGTGTAGAGGCTGAAAAGTTAGATAGTGAAGATAGGGATAAGCTCAGAGAGTTGCAAGGTGAGAATATTGACCTGTTGAATCTCCAGTGGATTTACAGAGGTTTAAAGTTTTATAAAATTTCCCCTGAGGAATTGATTAACTACGCATTACCATGGGGATATACATTGGGCTATGGAAAAATTAAGTCCTTGAGTTATTCTAAAAATGAAGAAGAGCTTATAAATAAAATGATTGATTCTAAATATGGCTTTCTCTTTGATAATAAGGACACCCTGGAAATATTTATGGAACGACGTATCGAACGATATCTTTACTTTCAGATACTGGATTTTAAAAGGAAGGAAAAAATGAATATTATAGAATCTCTGGTATATCTTCATTTGTTAGAGTATGAGATGAGAGACATCATTTCTAGTATTGAAGCGGTAAAATATAAACTTAAACCCGAGGAATCCATAAAATTTCTAATTAAGAAAATATAGGGGGTGAAAAATTGGGAATCGAAAAAATGGTCATGATGAATGTGGTAGCACCCATAGAGGAACTGGATAACATCGCAAAAGAACTGGTTATGATGGGAAATGTTCATATCGTAAATGCTTTAAATGAAATAAATGCAAGTAACTTTACAGTTGGAGTTCAGGAAGAAAACATAGATGAGTTGGTCGCAATGAATGTAATACAAGCTTATCGAAGTGAGGACATTTGTAGAGATATGGTTGCAAAGATCAATAATCTTATTAGATATCTTGATATGACACCCTTGATAAATAGAGCTTTTTTAAGTGAAGCATACAATCTTAGAGATAATATTGATGATATTAATCGTATTTATGATGAGGTCGAGTATTTATATAAAAAAACTGAGACAGAAGGAGAATTATTAAAGGAATTATTAGAATTTGAAAATCACATAAAGTATTTAAAGGATTTTGATATGGACTTAGATCAGCTGAACAGCCTTAAATTCTTTAATTATAAGATTGGTATCCTATCAAAGGAAAACCGATTAAGGCTGAAAAATAATTATGAGAATACATCGGCAGTTGTATTACATATTGGAAGTAATAATGTGGGTGAAGTATACCTTATCATTTCACCTAAAGAACTGGAAGTAGAAACGGATAGGATTCTTAGATCCTTAAATTTCCACGAATTGGATATGTCTAGGGAATTTTCTGGAACTCCTAAAGAGGTAATCAGAAAGGTTCAAAAGAGGATAACAAAGGTTGCAGAAGAGCTAAAAGGCCTAAAAGCACACCTGAATGAACTTAAGGAAAGCTATCAAAATACAATTTTGAAAGCCTATACTTATCTAAAGATGGAAGAAGAAACGGCTAAAATAAAAAATGAAACTGCCAGGACTAATATGTTTTTTTACCTATCGGGATGGATTGTTGATAGAGAGAGGCAAAAAATTTTAAAGCAATTGGCAAAATATGAGGAGCATATATTAGTGATGTTTAAAGAAACATCAGAGGTACATCAGTATATTACACCACCAACAAAGATGAGGAATAACAAATTGCTTAGGCCCTTTGAAACTCTAGTGAAAATGTATGGTGTGCCCTCCTATGATGAATTAGATCCCACAGTATTTTTAAGTATAACCTACATGCTCTTGTTTGGAGCTATGTTTGGAGATGTGGGTCAGGGGTTAGTGCTTTTCATGATGGGAATTTTCTTAATGAAGAAGGCAGATAAAAGGATTTTTGGAGAGATACTAAGTCGTTTAGGACTGAGTTCGACCATATTTGGATTTCTATATGGAAGTGTTTTTGGCTTTGAGCACTTGATTCCAGCTTTACTTATAAATCCCATAGAAAATATTAACCAAATGCTTGTAGGTTCTGTAGTATTTGGAGTTATGCTACTCATCGTAAGCTTTTCCTATGGTATAGTAAACTCCATAAAACAGAAGAATATTAAAGATGGTTTATTCGGTAGAAATGGATTGGCTGGCTTGTTATTTTACTTGGTACTCTTGGTTCTTGTACTTAATATTGCCCTAGGAATAGAGATACTGCCCTCAACTCTTTGCTATATCTTACTAGTACTGTTTATGGGACTTATCGTTGTAAGGGAGCCCTTGGCAAATCTTATCCAAGGACATAAGCCCTTATATGAAGAGACCATGTCAGAGTACTATATTGAAAGTGGTTTTGATGTCCTTGAGACCCTTTTAAATATGCTTAGTAGTACCATTTCCTTCATAAGAGTTGGAGCCTTTGCATTAAACCATGTGGGTCTATTCATAGCCTTTCAAACCATGTCTAGTATGTTGAATAATTTTGCAGGCAGTATTATCATTTTTGTTATTGGAAATATGATTATAATCGGACTTGAAGGTTTGATTGTTTTTATTCAAGGTTTGAGATTAGAGTATTATGAAATGTTCAGTAAATATTATAAGGGGGAAGGGATTGAATTTGATCCAGTCAGGTTACAGTAAACTTTCGGTCAGTTTTGAACATGGGGGTTAAGAATATAGTAAAAAATAGAATAGGTTTTATAAAACACAAATTTGATTGGAGGATATTCCCATGAAATTAATTTTAACTTCTACAGTATTTATCGTATTGATGACAATTAGCACAGGTGTTTTTATTTTATATAAAAGTGAATTATCAAATAAAAGTCAATTAAAAAAAGCTTTAAGATTTAACCTGTTTACATTTATTCCTTTAATGGCTGCCGCCATAATTATTCTTGTGCCAGATATGGCCATGGCCTATACAGAATCCACAGCCTCACCTTCAGGATTAGGTTTTATTGCGGCTGCCCTATCTACTGGATTGGCTACGTTAGGTGCAGGATATGCAGTGGGAGCAGTGGGTTCATCTGCTTTGGGCGCCGTATCTGAGGATCCTAAAATTCTTGGTAAAACCTTAATTTTTGTTGGTCTTGCTGAGGGTATAGCCATCTATGGATTGATTATTTCCATACTTATTTTAGGAAGGTTATAAGGCCATGAAATCATATTTGATTAGTGATGATCAAGATACGCTAATAGGTATGAGAATTGCAGGGATAAAAGGTGTCATCGCTACCAGTAAAGAGGAAATACTAAAAGAAGTAGATGGAGTTATTGAAAATGACGAAATAAGAATTTTGATTATTACTGAACCCGTATTTTCCATGGCAGAAGAAGAAATTATGGAGCTGAAGATTAAAAAAGATGACCTTTTGGTTGTTGAAATACCCAATAGATTTGGTTCCACTAGAGGGGACTATATTACCAAGTATATACGAGAATCCATAGGACTCAGAATATGAGGTGCGTATTATGATTACGATCGAGGAAAAGTTAAATGTCTTCACTAAGCTTGTGTTAGGGAATGTTCAGTTGGAGTATGAAGAAAAGTATAATGAAATCAATAGGCAGAATAACACAATAATAGAAGATCATAAGAAGAAGCTACTCGAAAAGAAAGAAAGAATAATCGAGGATTATATCGTAAAGGGAAAGAATGAAAGAAGTAAGCTGATTTCCCAAGCCAGTATCGAAAGAAAGAGACAAGTTTTGAGTAGAAAACAGCAGTTTATTGAAAGAATCGTGGATGAGCTTTATAAAATGGCTGAGGACTTTTGTAATTCCCGGGAGTATGAAGGTTTTATGGTGAAAATTCTGGAAGATATTTTAAAAAGATTTTCTGAAGAAAAAGCCATAAGACTCTTTGTAAATGACAGGGATCTAAAGAAATTTTCCAAACTTTTCATGAAGCTTACAGAAAAATGGAGTTTTTCTCAAGACAGTATCTATATAGCTAGCTCCCAGGAGGAAATGGTTGGAGGATTAGTGGTCTATAATGAGGATATGACATTAAAGGTGGATTCCTCTATTAATACAATTATTGAGGGTCATAGATGGCAAATAGGACAAAGGATATATGAAGCATTACAAGAATCGGGTGATCTAGATGGATAGAAGAGAAGGTATTATTACACTGATAAACGGGCCAGTGGTAAAAGCAAGAAATATGGCTGACTTTAAAATGCGTGAAATGGTTATGGTGGGAGATAAAAAACTAATAGGCGAAGTTGTATCAGTGGAAGGGGATATGGGTACTATACAGATTTACGAAGAAACTGAAGGGCTTAAATCTGATGAGGTAGTGGTTTCCACGGGAAAACCTCTATCCCTTAAGCTTGGCCCGGGCCTTATAGGTAATATTTTTGATGGAATAGAAAGACCCTTAGAAAAGATTAATGAAATGTCCCAAGGTTTCATACCAGAAGGGATAGGTATGCTTTCCATTGATATGGAAAAGCTTTGGGAAGTGAAACTATTATTAAAAGAAGGAGATGTGGTGTGTGAAGGACAAGTATTTGGAGAGGTTCAGGAAACATCTCTGATTGCACACCGACTTATGATACCTCCTGGAATTTTTGGTAAGGTTACAAGGGCTAGAGAGAGTGGAAGCTATTCTTTAAATGATGTTCTCTTGATTATAACAGACAAAAAGAACCTTAAGCATGAGCTGAAGATGTATCAAGAATGGCCTGTAAGGGATCCAAGACCTGTGATGGAAAGGTTACCAATCAGTAAGCTTTTGGTGACTGGACAAAGGGTTTTAGATATGTTTTTTCCTATTGCAAAGGGTGGCACCGCCGCCATACCTGGAGGGTTTGGTACCGGAAAGACCATGACTCAGCATCAACTGGCAAAGTGGTCTGATGCTGATATTATTGTATATATAGGTTGTGGAGAACGGGGAAATGAGATGACTGAGGTGCTGGACGACTTTCCCAAGCTCATAGATCCAAAAACGGATAAACCCATTATGGAGAGAACGATTTTAATAGCGAATACCTCCAACATGCCTGTAGCGGCAAGGGAAGCCAGCATATATACTGGAATCACCATTGCTGAATATTTCAGAGATATGGGATATGATGTTGCCATTATGGCAGATTCAACCTCCCGTTGGGCTGAGGCCCTAAGAGAGATTTCTGGCAGACTAGAGGAAATGCCAGCAGAGGAGGGATATCCTGCCTACTTACCATCTAGGTTAGCGGAGTTTTACGAGAGAGCAGGTTATGTGACAACGCTAAACAATCAGGAGGCATCCGTTACAATTATTGGAGCGGTTTCTCCTGCTGGAGGAGACTTTTCAGAGCCTGTTACTGAAAACACGAAGAGATATGTAAATGCATTTTTGGCATTGGATAAAAAGCTGGCTTATGCAAGGCATTACCCTGCCATAAATTGGCTTACAAGCTATAGCGGATATGTTAAGGTGTTGAGTAATTGGTATAAGGAAAATGTGGATGAGGATGCCATAAACCTTCGGGCAAAAATGATCAGAATGCTTCATGAGGAGAACAAGCTTCAGGAAATCGTTCAGCTGGTGGGAGAAGATGTTCTTCCAGATGAGCAGAGACTTATTCTGGAGATTTCAAGGGTTTTAAAAATCGGTTTTCTACAGCAAAATGCTTTCCATAAGGAGGATACCTTTGTACCCTTGGAAAAGCAGTATAAAATGCTTAAACTTGTTGACTATCTCTATGAAAGAGCTCAAGAAGCCGTTAAAAGAGATATACCAATTTCCCAGGTTAAGGACGATAAGCTTTTTAATAATGTTATGAAAATGAAATATACCATACCCAATGATGATATAGGGAAAATAAATGAGCTGAAAATAGAAATAGATGCTTTTTATGATCGATTAATAAATAAGTATAAATAAAACCATTGTGGTTAGGGTGTGAATGAAGTGAAAAAAGAATACTTGGTATTAGATAAAGTAGAAGGACCATTAATCGTACTATCGGGAGTAGAGGATGCTTCCTATGGAGAAATCATAGATATTGCTATGGCAGATGGCAGGTCCAGGAAGGGTAAGATCATAAAGGTTGAGGAAGGGAAGGTTGTAGCACAGGTGTTTGAAGGAACCTCTGGACTTTCAACGAACAATGCCTCCGTAAAATTTACTGGTAAACCCTTTGAACTAGCATTATCCAAGGAAATATTGGGCAGAGCCTTCAACGGTATAGGAAAACCCTTAGATAAGGGTGGGGAAATATACAGCAGCAAAGTATATAATGTGAATGGTAGACCAATGAATCCTGTGGCAAGGGAGTATCCAAGGAATTATATTCAGACAGGAATATCCTCCATAGATTGCCTTGTAACCCTTATTAGGGGACAAAAGCTTCCTATCTTTTCAGGAAATGGTATGCCCCATAATGAATTGGCTACTCAGATTGTGAAGCAGGCTAAAATCAGTGCCGAAAGCGATGAAGAGTTTGCCGTTGTCTTTGCAGCCATAGGGGTAAAACACGATGACGCCGACTATTTCAGAAAAAACTTTGAGGATTCTGGAGTATTGGAAAAGGTTGTTATGTATATAAATCTCGCCAATGATCCTATAGTGGAAAGAATCATAACACCTAGGTGCGCTTTAAGTGCGGCTGAATATTTGGCCTTTGAGGAGGGCATGCATATATTAGTTATCATGACAGATATTACCAGCTATTGCGAAGCCCTTAGAGAGGTGTCCTCTGCCAGAGAGGAGGTGCCTAGCCGTAAGGGTTACCCAGGTTATTTATATTCTGATCTGGCTTCTCTTTATGAAAGAGCTGGAATGATGAAGGGAAAGAAGGGGTCCATTACTTTTCTTCCTATTTTAACCATGCCCAATGATGATATCACCCATCCTATACCTGATCTAACAGGATATATTACAGAGGGACAAGTGGTTTTAGGTAGAGAGCTATTCCAGAAAAATATCTATCCACCCATCAATGTACTACCATCCTTATCAAGACTTATGAAGGATGGCATAGGAGAAGGGTATACTAGAGGGGATCATCAGGATGTGGCTAATCAGTTGTTTGCATCCTATTCCAGAGTTCAGGACGTTAGGGAGCTGGCACAAATCATTGGGGAAGACGATTTATCCGATATTGATAAAAAGTATATGAAGTTTGGAGATCTCTTCGAGAGTAAATTTATAACTCAGAAGTTTGATGAAAATAGAACCATGCTTGACACCTTAAACCTTGCTTGGAAAACACTATCGATCCTACCATCAGAAGAACTAGACCGAATAGGACCAGAAGTGATTGAGAAGTACTATGGGAAGAACAGCTAGTAGCTCACGGCTCATAGGGAACGGATAAAGACGGTGGCGGGTAACAGAAAGCTAGGGGCTACTGGCTGATTTTTAAGTTTTTTTCTCGTAACGCGTAAACTCGTAACGTTCTCCTAAGAAAGGATGTTGGATATGGCAGTTAATATTGCTCCAACGAAGGCTAACTTAATCAAATCAAAAAACCTACTGGATTTTTCCAAAAAGGGCTTTGAACTGTTGGATAAAAAACGGAATGTGCTTATAAGGGAAATGATGGGGCTTATGGACAAAGCAAAAAATATCCAGAGTAGAATTGCCAACACCTTTGAGGAAGCATATAAGGCGCTTCAGGTTGTTAATGTCAGTATGGGTTCTAACAATGTGGAAGAAATTGCAATTTCAGTTCCAACAATAGAGGAATTCGAAATTTTGTCCAAAAGTGTTATGGGAGTAGAGTTACCCTTGGTAAAGTACGTGGAACAAGATTTGGAAACATATTATGGTTTTTTCAGAACAAATCCAACCTTAGATATTGCTGTTACAAAATTTAGAGAAGTTAAATATTTCATTTATGAGCTAGCAGAAATAGAAAATTCAGTATATAAACTGGCTACGGAAATTAAAAAAACGCAGAAAAGAGCGAATGCTCTAGAAAAGATACAGATTCCCAAATATTTGGAACAGGTTAAGTTTATTGAAGAAGTTTTAGAAGAAAAAGAGAGGGAAGATTTTTTCCGCCTTAAACGAGTTAAACAAAAGAAATAGAGGAAAAAACAGTAGGCTGGTCATTTTATATGGGCAGTCTTTCCTAGTTAGTGGAAAAACAGATATGCGTATCTTAACTTTGAGAAATTTTAGCATTATTAAGGAAGAGAATGGAGTTCTTGATTATTTTTACAACTCATTGGTTTTGAGATTCGAGCATCTAGAGCGAGATAATCAAACCCAGAAGGACATGGTTTAATTGAATGAAGGTAAGGTGAGATAATAAGCCTAAAAACGGCTAAAACAATCTTGGATTATTAAATTAAAAAATAATATAATTTAATTTATAGCACTGTGAATAATAGAATTTCAGGACTCATAAGTATTAGTTAATGATTGGTAAATATGGTATAAT
>JUEG02000565.1_pt1 | contig 19324 bp, 19 predicted proteins | sample 432341 | NCBI WGS metagenome assembly JUEG02 (sample SAMN02953476, study PRJNA257561) | rock porewater metagenome | biome: terrestrial; feature: Opalinus Clay rock; material: porewater; isolation source: Opalinus Clay rock BIC-A1 borehole | place: Switzerland: Mt Terri URL, St-Ursanne ...
CGGGTTATGAGCCCGACGAGCTACCAACTGCTCTATCCCGCGATATTATGGTGGAGGGAGAAGGATTCGAACCTTCGAAGTCGAAGACGGCAGATTTACAGTCTGCTCCCTTTGGCCGCTCGGGAACCCCTCCTAGAAGGTGGAGCCGACGATGGGACTCGAACCCGCAACCTGCTGATTACAAGTCAGCTGCTCTTCCAATTGAGCTACGTCGGCAACTCACGAAACTTATTATACCTCTTTATTTATTAATGGTCAAGAGGAATTTTTATGCATTATTAATTTTATCTTAAATCCTGCATTTCTTCCATATCTCTTGTTTCTAAATATCTTTCAAGCTTTCTTTTTACCCTTTGCAAGGCATTATCGATAGATTTAACATGACGATTTAAATCTACTGCTATTTCTTGATAAGACTTGCCTTCTAAATAAGACATTAATACTTGCCATTCTAACGAGCTTAATATTTCGCCCATCTTTTCTTCAATATCATCGAACTCTTCTCTACTAATTATCAACTCTTCTGGATCGGTAATTTTAGAACCAGAGATAACATCTAAAAGTGTTCTATCGGAGTCTTCATCATAAATCGGCTTGTTTAAAGACACATAAGAATTTAACGGAATGTGTTTTTGTCTAGTAGCCGTTTTAATTGCAGTTATAATTTGTCTCGTTATACACAATTCAGCAAAAGCTCTGAAAGACGAGAGCTTGTCAGACTTAAAGTCACGAATAGCTTTATATAAGCCAATCATACCTTCTTGAATAATATCTTCTCTATCTGCCCCAATTAGAAAATAAGAGCGGGCCTTAGCACGAACAAAGTTTCTGTACTTGTTAATCAAAAAATCAAGAGCGTCCGTCTCACCACTTTTAGCAACTTCAACGATATCCTCGTCCAACATGACTTCATAACTCTCGATAACTTTTGACACCGCTGTTAAGGTCATTTAATCGCCTCCACTCTAATTTTTGAGGGATAGCATCTCCCCAATACCCATTCCATGTTTTCTATCTATTATATATCTATCTCTATCTCTATCTGGCCACTCAAAGATATTTTCTGGAATCTTCGACCCACTTCAGCTACATTGTTTATTATACAGGTTGACCAATAGGTAGTCAAGCAGGTAAGGATGCTTTTCCATATTTTGTTTATATCCTACTTTTCTCGACGCCATTTTTCGAAAACCTCTATAATGTCACCTTTCAGGCGAGCTCCTAATTGGTTATTTGCAATTTTAATCTTTTCGGAAGAGTATTCAAGAGCCTCCCTATTTGCTGTTTTTACTTCTTGTATCATCTCTCTCGCAGAAACTCTATATGCGCCTCGACCAAAGACGATTCTTTGTTCATTATAATCAGAAGTAGCCACATAGACTCTGCCTTCCGTAATCAATTCTCCCACTAATCTTTCAATTACCATGTCAGCCGTTTGGCCTTGACCCGAGTAGATTATCTCCAAGTTTCCAACCTTCTCGGTCTTTTCAAAGGAAGCACCAACATGGTGTGAATCGAAAACAATCATTACCTTGCATTGCTTAACGCCTTGATAATTACTGAAAGCTTCAATCAATCTCACTCGCGAATGCTCCAAACTTGATTCTTGTGCTATTTTTAGCATATCTGGCCAAGCATGTAGGATGTTGTAACCATCAACAACAACAATCTCCCTCATGCTATTTGCTTTCCCTTTGTCTTAAAATTTCATAAACAAGCAATGAGCCAGCTACCGATGCATTTAGAGACGAAACCTTGCCTTTTAAAGGTAATTTGACTAAGAAATCACAGTGTTGTTTAACCAGCCTACTGATACCCTTACCTTCACTACCTATAACAACGGCTAAAGGGCCCGAAAGATCCTTCGACCAATACATTTCTTCTGCCGAAGCATCTGCTCCAACAACCCAGCAGCCTACGCTTTTTAAAAATTCAATTGTTTGTACAATATTAGTAACTCTTGAAACTGCCACATGTTCGATGGCTCCAGCCGAAGTTTTTCCTACGGTTTCGGTCAAACCAACCGCTCTTCTTTTAGGAATTACAACGCCATGAACTCCTGCGCAGTCTGCAGTTCTTAGCAGTGCTCCTAAATTATGAGGGTCTTCAATCTCATCTAGGAGTAACACAAAAGGCGCCTCACCCTTTGCTCTTGCAATTTCTACTATTTCCTCTATTTCAACATACTCTTTTGAAGCTGCTAAGGCTAGCACACCCTGATGACTCGGATTATCTGTCAATGTATTAAGGTATTGTCTCTCTACTTGCTGTATTGGAATTTTCTTCTCGCGTGCCACGGCATAAATCTCTTTCACCGATCCCTTTTGTGGACCCTTTGCAATCAAAATCTTATTAATCGGCCTGTTAGCTTTTAAGGCTTCCAACACCGGATTCCTTCCACTTATTTTTTCACTCACCGTTTACCCTCCTATGTTCCTGATTAGCTATAATTAGTTTTTTGTCTTTTTGATTTTTTCTATGCGGCCACAGGACATTGTGCCCTCCGGACAATAGCCATCTGTTTCGCATATGGGTCCTGCTTTTTCAAATAAAATCGGTGCAACTTTTCGTACTTCCTGCAACATCCTACTAGCTAGCATTCTTATTTCCCATTGAGCCCTTAAGCAACAGCGGTGTTGAAAGAAGTTATATAAGCTACGGGTATTAAATGTAGCTACAAGTTTTGTTTCACATGCATTAGGAAGAATAAATCTGGCATCTTCCTTGGGTACAACTTTAAGTAACTTCTCATAGGCTCCTTGGATCATCTGCATTGCTTGTTCATATACTTCTAACGCCTCTGAATTTCGTCCTATCGAAGGCGGGGTAATGTATTCAAACCCATCTTCATTAACATATCTTTGTGATTTTTGGGAGTAGGATGCAATTCTATGGCGGACCAATTGATGTGATAAAGCTCTGCTTACTCCTTCAATAGAGAAAGTAAAGGATACATGTTCTGCCGGTGAAAGGTGTCCCAAATCCATTAGTTTTTTGAGAAAATGCTCTTGCTTCTCTGGATCGAGATCCTTCATTATATCTTCTGCATTAATCTCTGAATAACAAAGCCTAGCCGCCGCCGCCACAGTTTTTTCAGGCTCATGGGTATAGTTAATAAGATTAACCCGCAAATTTCACTCCCCCTCGGTTTGTTCTATAACTTCAAGTGCTAGTTTAAATATCTCTTGTTTACGCTCTTCTTGCATGGATAAATGCAAGTATCCAATTAAGGCCTCGAAAGCGGTGGCATACTTATAATCAACGAGTTCGGTATTCTTAGGGACCGTTCCCGACTTAGCATTTCTACCTCTTTTTACCACTCCAAGTTCTTGCTCCGATAATTTTTGTTCAATAGAATGCATTACCCTAGCCTGACTTTTTGCCTTTACATACCTGACCGCTTCTCGATGAAGGTCTTTAACTTTCCCCAAACCACTTGATATTAGGTAGCCCCGAACCATTAATTCATAAACAGCGTCACCTATATATGCCAAGGCCAAACTAGGCACGTCACTCACAACTTGCTCATTTTTGTTATTCATCTTCATTGGTTAATTTTCCACCTTACCCCTTGCGAAGTATCCTCCAACGTTATTCCTGTTTCTTTTAAACTATCCCTTATCTTATCTGCTGTTGCCCAATCTTTTTTGCTTCTTGCCTCCTGCCTTATATCGATTATTAATTCCATTAAAGCAGCTGAAATATCATGCTTATCTTCTTGAGTTGATTTTTGAATATTTAACCCCAACACCGCAGCCATATTTTCTAATATTTTAGCAACCTCTGTCAAAGTATGGTGTTGACCACTTCCAGGGTGTGCCACAGCATGATTTAAATAGCCGTTAGTTTCTCTCGCCAAATCAAAAATCACCGCAATTGCTAACGCTGTATTAAAGTCATCATCCATTGCTTCTTGAAATTTGATCAGACCTTCTTTGGCCTTTTGGACGATATCTGTGCCTTCCAAACTATTTGTTTTATTGTCAATACCCTCATCAAGCCCTATGAATTCCTTCAATCTGGCGTAAGTATTAGTTAGCCTAGCTAGACTCTTTTTATTCATCTCTAGCTTACTGTCATCAAAATCCAAAGGACTTCTATAGTGGGTTGAAAGCATGTAAAAACGAACTACCTGTGGATCGTACTTTTTTAATATCTCCCGCACTGTAAAAAAGTTCCCTAGGGACTTAGACATCTTTTCTTCGTTTACGGTAATAAAACCATTGTGCATCCAGTATTTAGAGAATATCTGTCCTGTACACGCCTCAGTTTGAGCTATTTCATTTTCATGATGGGGGAAAATCAGATCAAATCCGCCTCCGTGGATATCGAAAGTATGTCCTAAATATTTCACAGACATAGCAGAGCACTCAATATGCCACCCCGGTCTGCCCTTTCCCCACGGACTATCCCATGAAGGTTCACCCTCTTTAGTGCTTTTCCACAGGGCGAAGTCCATAGGGTGATGCTTCCTTTGGTCTACATCCACTCTGGCCCCAGCCTGCATATCTTCTAAGCAACGACCCGACAGTTTCCCGTAACCCTCAAACTTTCTTACATCGTAGTATACATCACCATCCACTTGATAAGCAAAGTCCTTCTGCACAAGTTTTTCAATCATGTCAATAATTTCTGGCAAATGTTCACTAACTTTTGGATTTTTGTCTGCTTCTCTTACCCCTAAAGCTTCGGCATCTTTGAAAAATTCTTTGATATATTTTGCCGCCAATCCCAGGGCATCAACCTGCTCTTTCTTAGCCCTATTAATAATCTTATCATCAATATCGGTAAAATTCTGGATGTATTCTACTTCAAAACCTTTATATTCTAAATAGCGCCGGACCATATCAAAAACTATCAGTGGTCGAGCATTTCCAAGATGGATATAATCATAGGTCGTGGGCCCGCAGACATACAAACTTACTTTTCCCGGCGTCCTTGGCTTAAACTCCTCTTTTTGTTTGCTCATGGTATTATATAATCTTAGTGTCACTTCTTTTCCTCCTCTAGATCATGAATTCTTTTCTCCATTCTCTCAACTTTTCTTTGTAAGCATAATATCATTTCCGCGACAGGGTCTGGTAATTGTGAATGTTGTAAGTCAATTGACGACATGTCCCAATCAGCAATGTTGACTCCATTCCTAACGACGACTTTACCCGGAACCCCTACTACAGTTGAATTAGGTGGTACAGGTTTAATAACCACTGAACCAGCACCTATCTTAGAATTATCTCCAACCTTGAATGATCCTAAGATTCTAGCCCCGGCGCTTATTACAACATTATTACCTATGGTAGGGTGGCGCTTACCCTTTTCTTTCCCAGTTCCACCTAGGGTCACCCCTTGGTAAATAGTGACGTTATCTCCCACCTCAGCAGTTTCTCCAATTACCACACCCATCCCATGGTCAATAAAGACTCCATTGCCTATTTTCGCACCTGGGTGGATTTCAACTCCCGTAATCCAGCGGGAAAACTGAGAAATAAGTCTTGGTATAATGACTAAGTCTTTTCCATACAGGAAATGAGCTATTCTGTGCATCAGAATAGCATGGAGCCCAGGATAATTTAAGATTACCTCCAGAACACTTCTTGCTGCAGGATCCCTTTCGAAGATAACCTGAATATCGTTTTTTACTCGTTTAAACATGCTGTTCTACCTCTCCTCCTAAAATAACAAAGTACAAAAAACCTCCGCCCTATAGATTAATCTACAGAGACGGAGGTTATCCGCGGTTCCACACTGTTTGAGCATTAGCTCCTCTTACGCAAAGCATCGGCTTCGCAGCAATATAACGGTCGCTACCGGTGTGACCTACATCTTCAGCCACACTACTTTTGGGTGCATTTCAGATATGTTTTCCTAGAGTCACTCCCAGCCACTGATGACTCATCTCTGTAGGTTCCACAACTTACTTCTCCCAAGCATCGCAATTCAACATATTTTATTCCTATTATACCCTGCATTCTGAAAAGGTGTCAATTACAACATAGCTAAGGTTCTATCAATTCTACTAAAGATTCGCTCCTTACCTAATAGAGGTATTATATGATATAACTCGGGTCCATGCATTTGACCTGTAAGTGCCACTCTGATAGGCATATATACTTTCTTACCACCAAGTTTTAGTTCTTTTGTAATAGCCTTTAGAATGGCTTTAGTATCGTCCACAGTAATTTCTTGAAGATCTGATAGCTTTTGTTTAAAAGTATCCATAACCAAAGAAATTTCTTCTTGGTTCAGGACTTCCCTAGCTTCTTCACTTTCAAATTCAAACTCTTCCTCAAAGAAAAGTTTAGCGTGATCAATAATTTCAGCCATATAGGAAATCTTTTCCCGAACAGCCAAAACTAGCATCTTAATCCATTCATATTTTGCCTCATCAATTTCCCCATCTATATATCCAGCCTGTTGAAGGAAAGGAATTGCCATATCTGTGATTTTTTCCAGAGGTGCTTTTCTTATATAGCAGCCATTTAGCCAATTTAGTTTGTCCACATCAAAAACAGCGGGATTCTTAGCAACTCTATCTAAACTAAACTGCTTAACAAGTTCCTCTAAAGAAAATATCTCTTCTTCACCTACAGGAGACCAGCCCAATAAAGCTAAGAAGTTCATAAGAGCTTCCGGCAAATATCCTTTAGCCCGATATTGTTCAATGGCTGTCGATCCATGCCTTTTACTCATTTTACTCCTATCCTGGCCCAGGATTAAGGATACATGGGCGAATTTAGGAGCCTGTAAATCTAACGCATCATATAGAAGAATCTGTCTAGGGGTATTAGATAAGTGCTCCTCACCTCTGATAACATGTGTGATTTTCATCAAAGCGTCATCAAGCACTACAGCAAAATTATATGTAGGAATACCATCAGATTTAACAATAACAAAATCACCTATACCATTAGATTCAAAGGTAACAATTCCCCGTACTATATCTTTGATATTAATATCAGTATCTTCTGGAACTTTGAACCTGATAACAGGCTTTCTATCTTCCTCAAGGCACTTTTGCTCTGCTTCTAAACTGAGGTTTCTACATTTACCTCTGTATCTTGGCAACTCACCTTTAGCCATCAACTCTTCTCTTTCCCGCTCTAATTCTCCTTCAGAACAGTAACACTTATAGGCCAAACCTTGGTCCAACAATTTTTTAGTGAAAGTTCCATAACTGTCTAATCTTTCTGTTTGACGATAAGGACCAAAGTCACCGCCAACTTCAATTCCTTCATCCCAATCTATACCAAGCCATCTGAGTGAATCCAGAATATTTTTTTCCGATTCTCGAGACGAACGTTCTAGATCTGTGTCCTCTATTCTTACTACTATTTTCCCCCCGAGACTTCTAGCTAGAAGCCAGTTAAATAAAGCAGACCGTGCACCTCCAATATGTAAAGGGCCTGTAGGACTTGGCGCAAAACGAACTTTTATTTCTTGTTCCATCGGGCGAATACCTCCTAACTTAATCCGTTATTATCGATTTAACGCTTGCTATTGCATAGGCGGAAATACCTTCGCCTAAACCTGTAAAACCTAGACCTTCAGTGGTAGTGGCCTTAACATTAATAAGCCCTTGTTCTACATTTAGGGTAGCTGCTATGTTCTCAACCATTTGTGGTATAAAAGATGCTAACTTAGGGCGCTCTGCAACAATTACGGTGTCTATATTGTTTACCATATATCCTTTGCTCACTAGTAATTGGTTTACTTTTTGCAAAAGGAGTAAACTGGATATGCCTTTAAAAGCTGGATCTGTGTCAGGAAAATGCCTACCTATATCTCCTTGTCCAATGGCTCCTAGCAGAGCATCCTTAATTGCGTGCAATAAGACATCAGCATCGGAATGTCCTTCTAAGCCCTTCTCAAAAGGAACCTCTACTCCCCCTAAGATCAGTTTCCTGTCCTCAACCAATTTATGTACATCGTATCCTACGCCAAATCTCACTCAAATCTCCTCCTTAGAATTGCCTCACCGATAATTAAATCTTCAGGAGTAGTGATCTTAATATTCTCATAGCTACCCTCAATCATCTTAACCCTAGTTCCTAAACGTTCTATCAACATAGCGTCATCGGTACCGTAATAGCCTTCCAACTTGGCCTTTTGATGAGCCTTACGCAAAAGATCATATTTGAAGGCTTGAGGGGTCTGGACTAACCAAAGTTTATCTCGATCAGGGGTTTCATTGATGAAATTAGAAGCATCAACCACTTTAATAGTATCCTTAACCGGCATTCCCACAATAACTGCATCGTACTTTTCGGCCTCAGCAATTACTCTATTAAGTAGCTCTAACGTCAAAAAGGGACGGGCCCCATCATGTATAATGACTAGGCCCGACGCCTCAATAGCCTGTAAACCGTTATAAACTGAATCCTGCCTTTCCTTACCACCGGCCACAACTTTAATGGTTTTTCTAAAGCCACCCTTTTGAATTAACTCATGTTGCAATAGGTCAATTTCTTCCTCAGCTGCTATCACTACAATCTCGCTAACCGCAGGGTGCCGATCAAAAACTTCTAAACTATGTAATAAAACCGGTTTGTTCTTGAGCAATATAAACTGTTTGTTGATATCGGACCTCATTCTCTTCCCTTTACCTGCAGCGGGTATGAGAGCCGATACCTTAACCAAGAACCTTCACCTCATTCAAAGGTCTTTGATTTGATTCATTTTGTCTCTTTTCATCAACTTTTGGTTTAGCAAAGATCATTCTTCCCGCAGCTGTTTGTAGCACACTAGTTACTAATACCGTTATATTGTTACCGATGTGTTTTCTACCACCATCGACAACAATCATAGTTCCATCATCAAGATAGGCAACTCCTTGCCCACTCTCTTTACCGTCCTTAATTACCTGCACTACCATTTCTTCGCCTGGCAATACAACGGGTTTTACAGCATTTGATAATTCATTAATATTTAAAACTTGAACCCCTTGGAGTTCTGCAACTTTATTTAAGTTATAGTCATTTGTAACCACTTTGGCTCCTAATACCTGGGCCAGTCTTACCAATTTACTATCCACTTCGGCAATATCATCGAAGTCTCTTTCCATAATCTCAACAGGTGTGTCTAATTCTTTCCTAATCTTATTTAGGATATCTAAGCCTCTTCTGCCTCTATTTCTCTTCAGTAAGTCCGAAGAATCAGCTATGTGTCTTAGCTCCTCTAATACAAACCCCGGAATAACTATAACACCCTCTACAAAACCACATTTGCAAATATCTGCAATTCTTCCATCAATGATTACGCTTGTATCAAGAATTTTGTACCCACCCTGACTAAGCTTTTCCTTTTCCTTGCTTTCCTTGCTTTGCTTACCAAAGCGAGCAAAAGAAGTAAAAACTGAAAGTAGTTCCTCTTTCTTTTTAACTCCTACACTCAAACCAAGATACCCTAATAGTACAGCACCCAGACTTTTAATAAGTCCACCAACTAAAGGAATATCGGAAAAAGCAGAGCCTAATAATACAGCAATTATAAGTCCAATAATTAAACCAGTAACACCGCTAAAGATTACCTGCAAAGGTGTCTTTTGTAATGTCTGCTCAAGCCAAGTAGTTGTTTGAATAATCCTTCTCGTTAAAGCGGGAGCAAAAAAAGCACCAAGAACCCCAAAAACTAAGATAGAAATACTTAAAATACTATAAGGCCAAAAACTCAATAAAAATTTCGGGACATAGTTCTGTCTAGTCAAGAAATCACCTAAAAGTGCCCCCAAACCAGCAAAACCCAGAAAAATCAGACCTCTTAATACTTTTACAATCAACTTAACACCTCCTTCTAAAAATAACATTATATTTCATTATACGCCCACTAAATAGTAAACACAAGGTCCTACTCTTAGGATAGCAAACTTTATACGATTGCCCCAGCTATCATACTTTCCGCCTTGTCTTCTTCTATCTCATGTACAAGAACTAACTCACTAATTAGTATTTGCCGAGCATTTTCTAGCATTTTTCTTTCACCAGTTGATAGGCCTTTTTCTCTCTCTCTCAAAGTAAGATTTCTGACAACCTCAGCAACCTCAAATATATCTCCGCTTTTTATTTTATCCAGATTAGCTCTGTACCGGCGGTTCCAGTTTGTACAAATGATGGATTCCTTGTCTTGCAAGATGTGGAAAACCTTTTGCATGCCATTTTCGTCAACAACTTCTCTCAGGCCTAGCTCTCCACCATTACCAATCGGAATCATAAGTTTCATGTCTCCAATAGGCAGACGTAAAACATAATACTTCCTTACTTCACCTAAGACCTCTTTTTCTTCTATGGACTCTATAACTCCAGCCCCATGCATAGGGTAAACAACTTTATCGCCAACGTTAAACAAAAAATCCCCCCCTTTATTAAGTAAACTTAATTCGAATGGAGTTTTAACTACGTTCGAATTTTAGCTGCACTTTCCCCACTTTGCTGGTTCATGGCAACTAAGATTCATTAACACTGAATCAAGTTTTACTAATCCAGAGACTGTTCAACTCTTATCTCCCACTTGAAGAAATGAGATCTTTAGAGGTGTTAGTCATTGGATAAAATTTTCCTTTTTATTATACCACAGGCAGTTGGTTGATGTCAAAAATTATTAAATTATAACATAACGCCAGACAAAATGTCAATAACTTTTTTATACCATTCTATTATAAGCTTTACCCAAATACCCCCTGATTAACACCGCAATTATAGTATAAATAGCAAGCAATATAAGTTATCTACAGTAAAGTAAAAACAAATCCGAATTAGGTCTCACTAAAGTAAAATTTACCTGCATTTCTTGCCGTATCTAATTGACAAGACAAGCCTTTAAAAACTATAATAAGAACTAGGAAACAAGTTCCTTTAAGGAGTTGAACTACTCAATGAAAGATTTATTGTGTGATGAATTTCAAAATACAGTATCTGAGTTATTGATTCGTCACAAAAGTATTTTAGATGTATTGTCTAAATCACAGGAGACGAATGCCCGCGTAAATCGAGCTGTTACTAAGTCTATCACTAGCTGTGGTTGCATGAAGGTAACTACTAAAAAAAACCATCTACCTGAAGAGGGAACAATTAATGATTTAAAGGAATTGCTAGGTTCCCACTTAAATGGAGAACTGTGTTCTAGCTGCAAAGAAATTGTCGAATCGGAAATTGGCAAATCACTTTTCTACTATGCAGCTTTATGTAATCATTTAGATTTAAACCTTTATGACATTCTAATCAAGGAACAAAAGAAGCTTTCAACATTGAGATATTTTAATTTTACATAAAAAAGAACTCCGTTTGGAGTTCTTTTTTATCCGATGGCTAACCACCACTAATATCCCATGAAAGGTGGGATAAGTGGTGTTAAGCCCCTGGATTAGTAAGACTTGATTCAGCTTCTGAATCCTAGTCGCAATTATCCAGCGCAGTCGGGAAAGTGCAACTAAAAATCCAGATGGAGTCAAAACTCTATCTGGATTAAGTTTACTTTATATATGTCGTTCCAGTAAGATTTGATCTCGATACCTGTTTAGTCCTTCCTTAATAGCTCTTGCTCTAACTTCTCCGATTCCTTCAACCTCATCTAATTCGGCGATAGAAGCATTAAGGGTATTTTGTAAAACCTGAAAATTTTCCACCAGATTGTGAATAACAGGCCAAGGTAAACGTGGCACCTTCTGGAGTATCCTATACCCTCGAGGCGAAATAGTTTGATCCAGCGAACCTGTAATTCCAGGGTAGCCTAGAGCCCTACTAATAAGGGTTAGATCCAGTAAATCCTCAGACGACCAACTTCTAATTGTCTGCAAAATCTCATCAGGTGCTTTTTCTTCTAGGTTTAGGAAATAGTCTTTTATAATTAGCAAACCTTCCTCTTCTACATTGCTTACTAACTCTTCTAATTGCATACTTACTAAGCGTCCCTCTGAACCTAACTCAATAATATACTTTTCAATCTCATTAACTATTCTCAATACCATCTCTGTTCTCTGAATAGCCTTAGCGGCATCAAAAACAGTTACTAAATCCTCAAACTCTAATTCACTTAGGCTTACCAAAGCCTTATCTAAAACAACTTTGTATTTTTCTAAAGTTTGAATAGCCTGATTAGCCTTCGTTAAAATAACACCTATATCTCGCAAAACATATTTGGCATTTCCCTTATAAATCGTAATCACGCTTCTCCTTTGAGATATTGAAACAACAACTTCACCAGTTTGACGAGCCACCCTTTCAGCAGTTCTATGCCTGATTCCCGTTTCAGCTGAAGGAATTGCAGGATCAGGAATCAATTGCGTGTTTGCTGCAAGAATCTTTTTCCCATCATTTCCCAAAATAATAGCCCCATCCATCTTCGCTAGCTCATAAAGACTTGCTGGCGTAAAATCGGAATTAATTTCAAATCCACCTTCAACCACATCTTTAACTTGTGGGCTATCGCCAATTACTATTAGGGCTCCCGTCTTTGCTCTCAGTATATTCTCTAGCCCCTCTCTCAATGGAGTACCAGGAGCAAGTATCCTAAGAGAATTTACAAACTTATCTTCAAATAGTTTATCTTCTTTCAATAAGGTCACCCCCCTAGCGCAATTTCCATAGCTTCGACAACTGATCTAACTCTTAACTAATCTATTCCTTTAAAAGACGGTAGTTTGTTATAATTTCCATAAGAAATAATACACCTTATAAGTGCTTAATTCTTCCAAACCATAATTTAACAATATACTTATAACAATACAGTAAATTACACATGTGGTCAATTATTTTTACCAAAAACATGGGAAATTACTTCCTGTAACGTTTTAAGTTCTATTACTTCAACATTTTCTAAATTTAACTGGCTTTTTAAAGCATTCTTGGCAATATAAACTCTTTCAAAGCCGAGCCTATCAAGTTCCTTTATTCTACCATCAAGTGCGGGTGTCTTTTTTAACTCGCCTGTAAGTCCTACATCTGAAATAAATACCGTATTATTAGGAATATCCAAATCTTTAACCGAAGATACAAGACTCATAATTACAGCTAAGTTTACTGATTGCTCTTTTAGCTTAATACCGCCTGTAGTCTTTAGCACTACATTTTTATTATATAATTGAATTCCACCCCTTTGTTCGAGGAGAGAAACTAATGTATTTAGTTGATCTCTTTTTAAACATTCCCCTATTCTTGATGGATAAGGCGTAAATGAACTTGAAACTAGGCTTTCTATTTCAACTATAATTGGTCTAGTTCCTTCCTTCATAACTGTTAGTGCACTTCCCGATACCCCTTCTCCTTTATCTCTCTGTGTCATAAAGAACTCTGAAGGATTGTCAATAGAAATCATACCTTTTTCGGTCATTGCAAAAAAGCCCATTTCTCCCGTATTAGAAAATCTGTTTTTTGTTGAGAATAAATTCCGTAGCTCTTCTCCGCTGTCTCCTTCAATGATTAAGACCGCATCAACTAAATGCTCTAACGCTCTTAAACCTGCTAGCTCATCTTCTTTAGTCATCTGGCCGACCATTATTACCATTCTTGGTCTGGTATTATTCTTTGCAACTTTGACAAGTTCATGTGCACACTCCATAGTTTGAGTTGGCGAACCCGCTCTAGAACCTGGAAATGCTTCCAAGGTAAATGCATGAATGCTGTCAATAATTATTAAATCTGGATCAATTTCATTGATTGCTTCAAGGACATTATCCATTCCCGTATCAGAGAGAACCCAAATATTATTATTACTTTGATTAAGTATTCGGTCTACTCTATTCTTAATTTGACTTTCGCTTTCTTCACTTGAAGCATATAGTACCTTATACCCCTGTGAAGCAATATCATCAGCGACTTGCAAAAGCAAGGTTGATTTTCCTGCTCCTGGCCTCGCTGTTATAATGGTCACGGAATCTCTAACTATTCCTCCTCCCATTACTCGATTAAACTCATTCATGCTTGTAATTATCCGATCACTGTTGCTTGATACAACCTCTGATAATCTCGTTGCAGGTTTCTTTGCTTTGCTTGTAGTCTTCTTCTGTATATCAGATACTTCTTCAAATGTATTCCATGACTCACAGTTTGAACAACGCCCTAACCACTTTGGGCTTTGATATCCACAACTTGAACATTTATATACGGTCTTGTTTTTCACTTAATATCACAACTCTCTTTTTAACGTCTTTTTCCTTATTTATCTTTGACAAAAACCGACTAATTCCTCTTATTTGCAATCTATATAAATATACATTTCTGAAGTAATACAAAAAGGTGCCCCTTAGGACACCTTGAAAGCATAGAATTTGCAGGTCTTTCTGGTTTACTCTTTTATTGATAAAGCGAGTTCATTCTGATCTACAGATACATAAATCGTATCACCGGAAGTGAACCTTTTTTCTAATAGCGCTTCAGAAAGCTTATCTTCTACCATTCTTTGAATGGCTCTGCGCAATGGACGTGCTCCAAAGACTGGATCAAAGCCCTCCTTAGCTAACAACAATTTTGCCTCATCAGATACTTCAATCTTAAATCCGTGCTCACCTAGACGTGGTACCAAAGCCACCAGCATTAAGTCAACAATTTCACGAATGTGAGCTTCCTCTAGGGCATGGAATACTATTGTTTCATCAATCCTATTTAGGAACTCAGGTCTAAAACTCCTTTTAAGCTCCTCCATAACCCTATTTTTCATATCCTGATGTTTTACTTCCTGAGTATTTTGCCTAAAACCAAGGGTTGCTTCTTTTTTAATGAGGTTAGCCCCTACGTTAGATGTCATTATTATTACCGCATTCCTAAAGTCTACTGTTCTTCCTTTAGAATCAGTTAGCCTACCATCTTCTAGTACTTGAAGCAAAATATTGAAGACTTCCGGATGTGCTTTTTCTATCTCATCTAATAACACAACCGAATATGGCTTTCTTCTAACGGATTCAGTCAGCTGTCCTCCTTCATCATAACCCACATAGCCCGGAGGAGCCCCAACTAATCTAGACACTGAGTGTTTTTCCATGTATTCAGACATGTCAATCCTAGTGATTGCATCATCGTCCCCAAATAAAGCTTCTGCAACAGCTCGAGCAAGTTCGGTTTTACCTACACCTGTTGGTCCAAGGAAAATGAAAGAACCAATTGGGCGTTTTGGGTCCTTTAGACCGGCCCCAGCTCTTCTAATTGCTCTAGCAACAGCTTTCACCGCATCCTCTTGACCCACAATTCTCTGATGAAGAATCTCCTCTAGTTTCAGCAGACGCTCTGTTTCTTGTTCAGCTAGTTTTTTAACTGGAATTCCAGTCCAACTTGCTACTATATGAGCAATATCTTCCTCATTTACAATCGTTCTATCAGTGCCTTTTTTCCGTTGCCAACTTTCCTTTTGACCTTCTAATTGATCACTAATCTGTTGTTCCTTGTCACGAAGGGAAGCCGCTTTTTCAAATTCCTGACTAAGAACTGCCTCTTCCTTTTCTTTTCTTATTTCTGTTAATTTATTCTCTAAATCCTTTAGATCGGGAGGGGCTACAAAAGACTGTAGCCTTACCCTAGAGGCAGCTTCATCTATCAAATCAATCGCTTTGTCAGGCAAAAATCTATCTGTAATGTATCTATCTGCCAGTTTAACTGCTGCCTCTAGAGCCTCGTCAGAAATTTTCACTCTATGATGAGCTTCATATTTATCTCTTAAACCCCTTAATATCTGTAGTGCTTCCTCTGCACTAGGTTCTCCTACAGTGATTGGTTGAAACCTTCTCTCTAAAGCAGGATCCCTTTCTACATATTTTCGGTACTCATCTAAGGTTGTTGCACCTATGCACTGCAGTTCACCTCTAGCTAGTGCCGGCTTTAAGATATTTGCTGCATCAATAGCACCTTCAGCCGCTCCTGCCCCAATTATAGTGTGCATCTCATCAATAAATAAAACTACATCTCCTGCACCACGAATCTCGTCCATTACTTTCTTCAGTCTCTCTTCAAATTCTCCTCTAAACTTAGATCCAGCAACTAAAGCTGACAAGTCCAAGGACATTACTCTTTTACCCGTCAACGTCTCTGGTACTCTACCCTCAATCATTCTTTGTGCTAGCCCTTCAGCTATGGCTGTTTTACCTACGCCAGGATCTCCTATTAATACAGGATTATTTTTTGTCCTCCGCGATAAAACTTGAATAACTCTCTCAATTTCATTTTCTCTGCCAATTACAGGATCTAACTTATCTTCTCTTGCCTGTTGGGTTAAATCCCTACTAAATTCATTCAAAGATGGGGTAGACTTCGTGGTAGATCCTTTAGGGTCGATTCCGCCTCCCGGAGTGGCCCCGGTTAGCATAGTAATTGTTTCTTTTCTTACCTGATCCAGACTTGCTCCTATATTCTGTAATACCCTTGAAGCAATTCCTTCTCCTTCTTTGATTATGCCTAACAAAAGGTGTTCCGTACCCACATAATTATGACCTAAGACTCTAGCTTCCTCAAAGGATAACTCTAAAGCTCTTTTTGATCTCGGAGTAAAAGCTATTTCTCCCACAGGTTCAATATTTCCTTTTCCAATTAATCTTTCAACTTCATTCTTTACATCATCTACCTTAATCCCTAAGTTTTGTAATACCTTTGCTGCTATGCCTTCTCCTTCTCTAATTAAGCCAAGCAGTAGATGTTCTGTCCCCACATAGTTGTAATTTAGCCTTCTAGCTTCTTCCTGTGCAATTAGTAATACCTTCTGAGCACGCTCTGTAAACTTTGCAAACATATAATACACCTCCTAAAGTTTATAAGTTTATAACTTCTCTACAAATATTTGCTCTAAACGCTTCGATAGGTATCTCGTTAGTTTCTTCGCCATTTAATAAAAGTAATAGCATCGCCGGCCTTGTAGCAACCATTAACTTTTTCAAAGTTCCTAATGAGATCTCCTTTAAAATATTCAGACTTACCCCAAGTCTTAAATTTGAAAGTATCTTGAGAGATTCTTCATCTTTTAGCAGTCTAGCATATTTAATAGTACCCAAAGAGCGAAACACTCGATCTTCTATAAGGATTTTGTTATAGCTATAGACTTTTTCCCGTGCTAATCGTTCCTTACTCATTATTTGTTCGATTACGGAATTTAAATTACTAATTATCTCCTCTTCACTTTGACCCAGAGTAATTTGATTAGATATTTGAAAAATGTTCCCCGCACTGTTGGTTCCTTCGCCATAGAGCCCTCTAACTGTCAAACCTAACTGTGATATAGCACTTAAAACTCTTGATACTTGGTTAGTCATCACTAAACCCGGTAAATGAACCATTACGGATGCCCTCAGTCCCGTGCCAACATTAGTAGGGCAACAGGTTAAAAATCCTCTTTCTTCAGAAAACGCATAGTTAAGGCTTTCTTCAAATAAATTGTCAATTTGATTAGCATACTCCCAGGCATTACTTAGATTGAAACCAGGGAAAATACACTGAATTCTCAAGTGATCTTCCTCGTTAACCATTACACTTAAGCTTTCTTCCTCATTTGAAATGACCGCACCCTTACTATTATTGGCATGATTAGGACTAATTAAATGTTTCTCAACTAAAATTTTACGCTCAATTTCACTTAGTTCTGAAATTTTTCGTAAACTTAGACATAATGGACCACCTTTTGTTCTATCAACCAACTCTGACAGCCTTTTAAGTACATCCTCAGAATGCTTCTCATTAAATACAAAGGGGAATGGAATTCCTTCAAGATTGCGGGCTAGTCTTATTCTCGTACTAATAACCACATCATCGTCAGGTCCTTCTTCCGATAACCATTTACTCTTTAGTATTCCCAATGCTATTTCCCACTTCATTTTACTCACCCCCACCCTGATTTTGCTCCAGATCTTTTATCTGGTCACGCAACTCCGCTGCTTTTTCGAAATTTTCTACTTCAATCGCTTGCTTCAGAGAATTTTTTAAATCTTGAATTGTACGTAGTGCTCTTAGTTTAACTCCAGCACGTTTAGGAATCTTTCCTGTATGAGCTTGATTTCCATGAATTCTTTTTAATATGGGGTTTAGCTTAGCTCCGAAGAAATCATAACACTTTGCGCAACCAAGTCTACCTTTATTGTTGAAGGTAGTATAGTCTAACCCACATTTCTCACATACTAATTTTTGGTTTGGCTCAAACTTTAACAGGCCCGTAGAAATAAAATCCTGTAAATTTAAATTCAAATCGGTGTTTAATCCAAATTCGTTATTTTCCTTGGCACACTGAGAACATAATCTTATTTCTGTTTTATGTCCATTTACTATCTTAGTCATATGAACAGTTGCTGACCTAGATTGACACTTTTCACATAACATTGGTTATCACTCTCCCCTAAATATCTTTTCTTAGTACTACTTCTAACATGGATTTCAATATTAATGCACGCACTCTATCTCGAACCGGACTGGCTAGAGGTATATTACTGCTTTTAATGGCAGCAAATAAAAGATGCATCTCTTTAAAGGTTATTAACTTCTCTTCAGATAGCCGACCAAGCAAGCCTTCGGATCTTTGCTGGGATATATCATCCCCGATTAAGTTAATAACCTGATGAATAACTTGATGGTCCATATCAATTGGGACTTTTGTGATACGAATATATCCGCCGCCACCTCGCCTACTCTCAACTATAAAACCCTGGTCGGTGGTAAATCTGGTTCTTAAGACATAGTTTATTTGGGACGGAACACAATTAAACTTTTCCGCAAGTTCATTTCTTTGTACATCAACTTGAGCCTCAGTATGCTCTTTAAGTACAGTTTTGATATATTTCTCAATAAAATCCGATAAATTTGCCATAAATATTCACATCCTTAATTTCTATTCTCATTATATGTTTAACTTTGACTTTCTTTAACCTTTAATTATATTATATACCCTGAATAGCAGATTTATGCAACTCTTAAATTCAGGTTTATTTAGCCTATTTCGGCCAATATCTTTAGCTATCTAGCCCTTATGTAATAATACTAAAAATATCTTCAATTTTAAATAAATACGCAAAAAAACTAGGTTTTCACCTAGTCTAATTTCAAATGGCTCCCCGGGTAGGATTCGAACCTACAACCTATCGATTAACAGTCGAGTGCTCCACCGTTGAGCTACCGAGGAATATTTTCAGATTCACTTAACAGTAAGAATAAGATGTTATACTTTTTAGCGAGGTAAAAGGTGTTACCGAAGCGGGACTCGATACGTAATGTTGTCCGAATCTCTGATTCGGGTAACAACATTAGTGAGGTCCAGAGTGCAGGTAATATCTTTTACCTTGACCCAAACTGGTCTTATTCCCTGAAAACTATACAGAGCTGTAATTGTACGAAAAGTTAAATTTAGGTCAAGCCCTCGACCTATTAGTACCGGT
>JUEG02000849.1_pt1 | contig 19205 bp, 18 predicted proteins | sample 432341 | NCBI WGS metagenome assembly JUEG02 (sample SAMN02953476, study PRJNA257561) | rock porewater metagenome | biome: terrestrial; feature: Opalinus Clay rock; material: porewater; isolation source: Opalinus Clay rock BIC-A1 borehole | place: Switzerland: Mt Terri URL, St-Ursanne ...
ATTGGAGGAGGAGTTATTCCAGATGAAGATATTCCTTTATTAAAAGAAAAAGGGATATCAGAGATATTCACACCAGGTACTCCTACAACAACAACTATTGATTATATAAAGTCCAATTTAAAAAGATAATAGGTATATTATAAGTGAAATTATAAACTGTGGACAATGTAGTGGGTGGGTGAAAACCTACCCCTATAGAATTATAACCTTCGAGTCTGTTGTATATAGAGGTGGTAGGGAAATGGAGCTAATTGAAAGATTATTAAAAGGAGAAAAACGAGCTGTAGCGCGATTGATTTCTATGGCTGAAAATCATGATGACCTGGCCATTGAAGCCATTAAGAAACTGTATTACAAGACAGGAAAAGCCCACGTTATTGGAATAACGGGACCACCAGGAGCAGGAAAAAGCACTTTGACTGACAAATTGGTTAAAGCCATAAGAAAGGAAGGAAAAACTGTTGGAATTATTGCAGTAGATCCGACCAGCCCTTTCACTGGAGGTTCCATATTAGGGGATAGGATAAGAATGAATGATCTAAGCCTAGATCCCGGTGTGTTTATTAGAAGTATGGGAACCAGAGGTCACCTAGGGGGATTATCAAGGGCAACCCAGGCAGCTGTGAAGATATTAGATATTTATGGAGTGGATTATATTTTCATTGAGACTGTTGGAGTAGGGCAGTCAGAGATCGATATTGCGAAAAATGCAGATACCACGCTGATGGTTATGGTTCCCGGATTGGGTGATGATATCCAAACCATCAAGGCAGGTATTATGGAGATTGGTGATGTCTTTGCAATTAATAAGTCCGATCGTGATGGAGCGAAAAGAACGGCCACTGAGATAGAAATGATGCTGGATTTCAATCACTCGGATTGGAGACCTCCAGTAGAGCAGGTAATTGCTATTGATAATAAGGGTATAGATCAATTACTGCTGCACTTAAAGGAACATATGGAGTATCTAAAGAAAACAGGCAAACTTTCTAAGATTAGAACGCAGAATAGCAAGTTAGAAATCATTGATTTGATTCAACAGGAATTAATGTCTATGATTTTAGATAGATCAGCCAAGGAAGATATTTTGAATAGTATGGCTGAGGAGGTTGCCTCTAGAGGCAATGACCCCTATACTGCGGCAGAAAAAATCTTGAAAGAAATTCGATAAGACAGTTAGGGCGGGAGGCGAGTGATCTTTACAGTCGACTGATGAAGATGCCCTTTCAATAAATAAGTCAGGAGGACTTAATGCATGAAGGTACTAAAAGTTGATCATATTGGAGTTGCGGTGAAGAGCCTTGATGAAACGCTGAAATTTTATCAAGATATTCTTGGATTAGAGCTTCAAGGTACTGAAGAGGTGCAAGAACAAAAAGTCAAAGTAGCTTTCTTACCAGTAGGAGACACTGAAGTTGAACTGTTAGAATCCACTGACGCAGAAGGACCCATTGCAAAATTCATAGAAAAGAAGGGGGAAGGAATTCAACACATAGCATTTAGAGTACCAGATATTGAAGAAGCCATAGCCGAATTAATGGCTAAGGGTGTAAAAATGATTGATGAGACACCAAGGTATGGGGCTGGTGGGGCTAAAATAGCCTTTTGTCATCCTAAAAGTACCAATGGTGTACTCGTTGAATTAAGTGAAAGAGTGTAATGATAGCTAGTACAAGTGATACAGCTAAACACAAAGCCTAGGAGGTTAGATAAAATGGCAAATAAAGTTGAAGAACTGCGTAAACGCAGGGAAAAGATCACGCTTGGTGGAGGACAAAAAAGAATTGAAAAACAACATTCATCAGGCAAGTTAACAGCTAGAGAAAGAATGAATCTACTGTTTGATGAAGGTACTTTTGTAGAGTTAGATGCCTTTGTTACCCATAGATGTGTTAACTTTGGAATGGAAAATACAGAAGCACCTGGAGAAGGTGTAGTTACAGGATATGGTATGGTCGATGGCAGATTAGTTTATGGATTTGCTCAAGATTTCACAGTTATTGGGGGATCTTTAGGCGAGATGCACGCAGCTAAAATCTGTAAGGTATTAGACAATGCTTTAAAGGTAGGGGCTCCTGTGGTAGGAATCAATGACTCTGGTGGAGCTAGAATTCAGGAAGCAGTAGATGCACTTTCAGGATATGGAAAAATATTCTATAGAAATACCATTGCTTCTGGAGTAATTCCTCAAATCTCTGCTATCATGGGCCCTAGTGCCGGTGGAGCGGTGTATTCTCCAGCCATAACAGATTTTATCTATATGGTAGATAAGTCCAGTAAAATGTTTATAACTGGGCCAGAGGTTATTAAGACAGTAACTGGAGAAGATGTTTCTGCGGAAGAATTAGGTGGTGCAATGACCCACAATACAACCAGTGGAGTAGCCCACTTTGTTGCAGCGAATGATGAGGATTGTATAGATCAAATAAGAAGATTATTAAGTTTTTTACCTTCAAATAACATGGAGACTGCACCATTCTATGATACAGAAGACGACATTAACAGAATAGTACCTGAACTGGATACTCTATTACCGGATAATCCAAATAAACCTTATAACATGTTTGATGTTATCACTAAAATTGTAGATGATGGTGATTACTATGAAGTACAGCCCCATTATGCAAAAAATATACTTACATGCTTTGCAAGAATAAATGGACAATCTGTTGGTATTATAGCCAATCAACCTAAATTTTTAGCAGGATGCTTAGATATCAATGCCTCTGACAAAGCGGCTAGATTTATCAGAACCTGTGATGCATTTAATATTCCTCTATTAAATATTGTTGATGTACCTGGATTTTTACCAGGAACGAACCAAGAGTATGGTGGTATCATCCGTCATGGAGCTAAGATGCTTTATGCCTATAGTGAGGCAACTGTACCAAAGGTGACTTTAATAGTCAGAAAAGCATATGGCGGTGCATATATAGCCATGTGTAATAAAGAACTAGGTGCAGATATGGTATTTGCTTGGCCAACTGCAGAAATCGCTGTTATGGGACCTCAGGGTGCAGCAAATATCATCTTTAGAGAGGATATTAAAAATGCAGAAGACCCAGTGGCAGAAAGAGCTAGAAAGATCCAAGAATATACTGACGAATTTGCAACGCCATACAAAGCAGCAGAAAGAGGATTCGTTGATGATGTAATCGAACCGAATGCAACGAGACCTAGATTGGTAGACGCATTTAATATGCTTGCATCGAAGAGAGAGTCAAGACCAGCTAAAAAGCATGGAAACATTCCACTATAGAAATAAATAGGACTAACAAATAGATCAGCGAACTTGTTTAAGTAAGCTGAAGCAACAGGGAATCAGATTGAAAGGCTACTTCGTCTGATAAAAAGCCCACCTACGCTAATGCGTGGAGGTGGGGACCTTAGCCCTAAAAGCAAAATCAAGATAAAAAGAGGTGATATCATTGTTCGGTGAAACCATTAGTTTTAGTGAAGGCTTAATCGTTACTGCTTTAGGTATGGGTGTTACATTTGTAGCCCTCATTGCTCTATCCTATCTTTTGGATCTTCTACGTATTCTATTTTATAAAGAACCCAAAAAGGAACTAGTGCAGGTTGCAGTAAGTAAGCCTGAAGAAGATATCGGAGCAATTACCGAGGAGACAAATAAAGAGGAGCTTGTGGCAGTTATCACAGCTGCCATAGCTGCCAGCCTACAAACCACAACCCATAATATTGTGGTGCGTAATATTACAAGAGTTGCCGATGTTACTCCTTCTTGGGGTAAATCAGGAAGAATAGAAGTAATGAATAGCAGATTCTAATATTAAACAAATTTGAAAGACAAACCTTAAGGAGGATTATTAAAATGAAAAAATATAACATAACTGTAAATGGAAGCACTTATGAAGTAGAAGTTGAAGAGGTTGGTGGCGTTTCTGCACCGGCTCCAGTAGCAAGACCTGCTGCAGCCCCTGCTCAAGCACCTAAGGCTGCTCCAGCGCCAAAACCTGCTGCTAAACCTGCAGCACCTGCTCCAGCTGGTGGAAGCTCAATTACTTCACCAATGCCGGGTACAATATGGGAAATCAAGGTAAACGTTGGAGATGAAGTTAAAAACGGAGATGTATTATTGGTACTAGAAGCGATGAAGATGGAAAATGAAATCATGGCTCCCGCCGACGGAAAGGTTGTTTCAATTAATACAACTAAGGGTGCATCTGTAAATGCCGGAGATGTATTAATCGTAATAGGATAATATGACTTTACTGAGTCTCGGCAAAATAAATTAAGAAAGAGAGGGAGACATCACGATGTTATTAGAAGTAATTAAAGACTTTTTGCTGAGTACGGGCTATGTGGCACTTACCTGGCAGCAAATTGTAATGCTTGTCATTGCTTGTTTACTACTGTACTTGGCGATTGTTAAAAAATATGAACCCTTACTACTGCTCCCTATTGCCTTCGGAATGCTCTTAGCAAATATCCCATTGGCAGGTATAATGGCAGAACCCATTTACGAGATAGGATCAGATGGTTTACCCCATGTTCAACAATTGGGTGGACTCTTATATTATTTATATCAAGGTGTAAAATTAGGAATCTATCCTCCCCTGATTTTTATGGGTGTGGGTGCTATGACGGACTTTGGTCCATTGATTGCTAATCCTAGAAGCTTACTCCTTGGTGCAGCTGCACAATTTGGTATTTTCACCACATTTCTAGGGGCAATAGCCCTTGGCTTTACTGGTCCAGAAGCTGCATCTATTGGAATTATAGGAGGAGCAGATGGACCTACGGCAATATTCTTAACATCAAAGCTAGCCCCCCATCTATTGGGTCCCATAGCGGTTGCAGCCTATTCATATATGGCACTGGTACCAATCATTCAGCCACCAATTATGAAGGCCTTAACCACTAAGGAACAACGAATGATAAAGATGGAGCAGCTAAGACCCGTTACAAAAACAGAGAAGATCGTATTCCCTATTATGGTAACCGTTCTAGGTTCGTTGCTACTACCTTCAGCTACATCCTTATTGGGAATGCTTATGTTGGGTAACTTGTTTAGAGAGTCTGGGGTTGTAGATAGGATATTCAAGACTGCTCAGAATGAACTAATCAATATCGTTACCATTTTCCTAGGGGTAACCGTTGGTGCCACAGCCAGCGCTGAAAAGTTCTTAACTACACAAACGATAATGATAATAACTTTAGGATTATTAGCTTTCTGTGTGGGAACAGCAACTGGAACTCTATTTGGTCGATTAATGTGCCGTATGACAGGCGGTAAGGTGAATCCACTGATTGGTTCAGCAGGAGTATCGGCTGTACCGATGGCAGCCAGGGTTTCACAGGTTGTAGGACAAAAAGAAAATCCTTCCAATTTCCTATTAATGCACGCCATGGGTCCAAATGTTGCAGGCGTTATTGGTTCGGCCATAGCAGCAGGTGTACTATTGTCTATATTTGGCTAAATAAAACAGGCAGATTTACTGCCTGTTTTTCCATGTTTAGTGTAATATATGTTAGAATATACTCAGCAAAGCCAAGCGAGGGAAGTGGAATAATGAAGAAAAAAATATTAGAAACCCTTAAAAACAACACAGAAAATTATGTGTCAGGAGAAGAATTAAGTAATGCTATAGGAGTAACCCGAGCAGCCATATGGAAGCACATAAAGCAACTAAAGGATGAAGGCTACGAGATTGAGGCCATCTCTAGTAAAGGTTATAAATTAGTTGGAGAATCTGAAATATTGGATTCTAAGGCTTTGGAGATTGAAATGAAAGAAAGTAAATTCGTTAAGAAAATTATTCATTTTAATACCATTGATTCCACCAGCAGCCAAGCGAAACAAATGGCCTCCCAGGGAGCTGCTGAGGGCACGATTGTAATTTCTGAGGAACAGACTGGGGGCAGAGGAAGGCTTGGAAGGCAATGGATGTCTCCCAAGGGTACAGGTATTTGGATGTCAATTATATTAAAACCACATATTGAACCCCAAGAGGCTACAAAAATTACCCAAGTGGCAGCGGCTGCTGTGGCTTTAGCTATAAGAGACCTTACAGGCTGTGAGCCTGGCATAAAGTGGCCCAATGATATAATAGTTGGGGAAAAAAAGGTATGCGGCATCCTTACTGAAATGAGCGGAGAGTTAAATTCAGTGAGCTATGTAACTGTGGGAATAGGAATAAATGTGAATATGAGTATTGGAGACTTTCCTGAAGAATTATTAGGAACTGCAACTTCTTTAAAGGAGTTCTGTGGTAAGTCCTTTTCGAGAAAACACTTGGTTATCAATATACTAAGGGAGTTCGAAGAACTTTATTTGGACTTTACTATGAATAATAATGTAAAAAGAAGTGTAAGCATCTGTAGAGATCTATCTGTAACGCTGGGAAATCAAGTAAAAATAATCCAACGAGGGAATGAAATGTTGGGGAAGGCATTGGATATCACAGAAGATGGCGAGTTAATTATTAAAAATTCAGAAGGAAAGATACAGAACATTATGTCTGGTGAGGTATCTGTTCGGGGAATTAAGGGTTATATTTAGGAGTCTTATCCTCGATAGTCCTGTGAAAAAAGATGTTATTGCAAATAGATGGAGCTAGTGGTAACATACATGTATAATATGCCGGTATCTACAATGAACTGGACAAGCTTGAAGTTGTTAAGAATTTTTCAATTCTATTTTTATTTTTGCGAAAATAGAGTAAATTAGTTTCCAATCGCTCAACAGATATTGGCAAAGAAAAATGAAAGGTGAGGAACTCATGTTATTAGCATTTGATGTTGGAAATACTAATATTGTAATGGGGGCATATAAGGGAAAAACTCTTTTGAACTCATGGAGAATGGCGACGGATAAGAATAAAACCGCAGATGAGTATGGAATGTTGATGCATCAACTATTTAGCTATGAGGGCTTAAATTTAAAGGATGTGGAAGATGTAATTGTTTCAACAGTTGTACCTCCAATTATGTATACTCTTCAACATATTGCCATCAAGTACTTTAATAAGGATGCAATCGTAGTAGGGCCTGGAGTAAAAACTGGAATGAACATTAAATACGATAATCCTAAGCAGGTGGGGGCAGACAGAATAGTAAATGCCGTAGCAGGATTTGAAAAATTTGGTGGTCCTTTGGTTATTGTGGATTTCGGAACAGCCACAACCTTTTGTGCCATATCCGAAAAGGGAGAATACCTGGGAGGAACAATAGCACCGGGAATAAAAATTTCCAGTGAAGCATTATTTGAAAAGGCAGCAAAGCTTCCAAGGGTAGAGCTTGTTAAGCCTGGACAAGTTATTTGTAAAAATACAGTCAGCAGCATGCAATCAGGTCTTGTTTATGGATACGTAGGCTTGGTTGATTATATAGTAAAGCGAATGAAAAATGAATTGGGAGATAATCCGAAAACAAAAGTAATTGCCACAGGAGGACTAGCCACGCTTATAAGTAGCGAATCAGAGACAATCAATGAAATAGATAGGCTTCTTACTTTAGATGGATTACAGATTATTTATGAAAGAAATAAGGGATAATATGGAGGTCGGAATATTCCGACCTCTTATATAATGTATTTGTTTGTAGGTGGTGGAAAAGATGAAGATTGGAAATGTAAAGTTGGAAAATAATGTGGCATTGGGACCCATGGCTGGAGTAACGGATCTAACCTTTAGGCTTTTATGCAAGGAACAGAGTTGTGGCCTTCTATATACTGAAATGATCAGTGCAAAAGGTTTGTGGTATGGAGACAGTAACACCTTAGAACTATTAAAGTTTGACCAGAGAGAGAATCCGGTAGCCCTGCAGATCTTTGGCTCAGAGCCAGACATAATGGCAAGTGCTGCTGAAAAATTAAATAGTCATTCAAGTAACATTTTAGATATCAATATGGGCTGTCCAACTCCAAAAATCGTTAGAAATGGTGATGGTGCTGCCCTAATGAAAAATCCTGAACTTGTTGGTAAAATTGTGAACAAAGTCGTAAATGCCACAGATAAACCCGTTACAGTAAAAATTAGAAAGGGTTGGGATAAGGATAATATTAATGCTGTTGAAATAGCTAAAGTTATTGAAGCAAATGGAGCAAAGGCTATAGCCATCCACGGAAGAACCAGAGAACAATTTTACAGTGGAAAGGCTTGTTGGAACATTATTAGGGATGTTAAAAGGGCTGTGAAAATCCCAGTCATAGGGAATGGGGATGTGTATACTGTAGAGGATGCAGTGAAAATGAAGAACCAAACCGAATGCGATGGAATTATGATAGCCAGAGGGGCCCAGGGAAATCCATGGATATTTAGAAGGGTAGTACATTATATGAATACGGGTCTTATTTTACCTGAACCCTCTGATCAAGAGCGAATTGGGATGAGTCTAAAGCATATGAGGATGCTAATCGAAGAAAAGGGAGAACATAGAGGCATACTAGAAATGAGAAAGCATATGGGGTGGTACTTAAAAGGCTTAAGAAATTCCGCTGAAATAAGGAGAACTTTAAACACCATAAGGACTTCTTCAGAAATGGAGCTGCTACTCGGAAATTTCTATCATAGTTTAAATTCATAATGTCATGGTAAAAATTGATATATATATCAATTTGAAAAGAGGTATTATGAATGAAAAAGGTTGTTAGTATAAGTTTGGGATCTTCAAGTCGAGATCATTCTGTAGAAGCCGAGTTTATGAACCAAAGGTTTATTATTGAAAGAATAGGTACCGATGGAGATATCAAGAGGGCCGTGGAGCTATTAGAATTCTTAGATGGGAAGGTGGATGCCTTCGGTATGGGCGGTATTGACCTATACATATATGTAGGAACAAAACGTTATGAAATTAGAGATGCAAGAATATTAGAAAAAGCAGCCAAAATAACTCCCATAGTAGATGGTTCTGGGCTGAAAAATACTTTGGAGAGAAGGGTAATACAATACTTAGATGAAAATAGAATTATAGACTTTAAAAACAGCAAAGTGTTATTGGTGTCAGCGGCAGATCGTTTTGGTATGGCAGAAGCCTTTAACAAAGCTGGAAGTGATGTGGTCTATGGAGATTTGATGTTTACCCTGGGTATACCCTATCCTATAAAATCTCTAAAAAACTTTTATAGGGTGGCGAACATGGTGGCACCAATAGCTGTAAATTTACCCTTTAATCTCCTGTATCCCACGGGTAAAAAACAAGAGATGAAGCAGGAGACGAAATATGAAGCATATTATAAAGAAGCCCATATTATTGCCGGAGATTATCATTATATAAAAAAACATATGCCATCTTCCTTAGAAAATAAGATTATTATAACGAATACCACTACCGTCCAGGATATACAATGCATGAAAGAAAAAGGGGTTGCCATGATCGTTACCACAACTCCAGAGCTAAGTGGCAGATCCTTTGGGACAAATGTTCTTGAAGCTGTCATGTTGTTGCTGCTTGGAAAGAAGGCTCATGATGTTACGGAAGAAGATTATTATTCAATATTGAGTGAAATGAATCTCAACCCAAGGATTTTGGATTTTAGAAAGTCTAAACAATTGACTACAAGGTTAGGAATTGGACTATAGGTAGTGTGAAAAAAGAGGGTGAAAAAAGAAAAAAGAGTGATATCGCAAATATATAATTGTAGCTTGACAACTATATGCATGTACAATATAATATTTCGCATATAGACTAGGAATTAGAAATCCTTCCAAAACTAGGATATAGCCATCTATAGCTACATCGAAAAAGTTTATATCAATTCTTCAGAGGGCATGCTAGGAAGCAAGAATCTTAGAGTTGTTAGATATGGGATAAATATTTCCAGTTAGTATGAAGAATAAAATTAACAAAGGGACATATAATGAATAACAAATCTTTCATAATATTACACAAAAAGGAGAGGGAATAGATGACAGATAAGGAGGTTTTATTGACTCCACAGGGGTTGAAAAAATTAGAAGGTGAACTGGAACAATTGAAGACTGTCAAAAGAAAAGAAGTAGCAGAAAGAATAAAACAAGCCATTGCATTTGGAGACATTAGTGAAAACTCGGAATACGATGAAGCAAAAAATGAACAGGCTCAATTGGAAGAAAGAATTTTAAAATTGGAAAATATGCTTCGAAAAGCAAAAATCATAGATGAAGATGATATATCAGTGGATTCAGTCAATGTGGGTGCTACTGTCAAGGTTATGGATAAAGAATTTGATGAAGTTGTGGAGTATACTATAGTAGGTTCTGCAGAGGCAGACCCATATGAGTTGAAAATATCCAACGAATCCCCTGTTGGTAGAAGTCTTCTTGGAAAGAAGGTCGGGGATGTGGTGGATGTTCAGATTCCTGATGGAGTCACAAAATATGAGATTCTAGAAATAAAAAGATCCTAAATTATTCATTTTTAGGACTATGCTGGGGGTGTACATAAGATGAGTGAAGAAATGAACTTAAGTGAAATACTACAGATAAGAAGAGACAAGCTTCAAAAGTTGAGAGATATGGGAAGAGACCCCTTTGAAGTCGAGAAATATGATGTGACGGACTATAGCCAGGGCATTAAAGATAAGTTCGATGATATGGAAGGGCAAGAAGTTTCCATAGCAGGTAGAATTATGGCTAAGCGAAGTATGGGAAAAGCTTCTTTTATAGATATTCAGGACCAACAGGGTAGAATTCAGTCCTATGTTCGACAGGATGCTATAGGTAATGACGAATACGAAATATTTATTTCTTATGATATTGGTGACATTGTCGGAGTAAAGGGTACTGTGTTTAAAACAAAACAGGGAGAGGTATCTATTAAGGCTTTCAATGTATTGCTTCTTACTAAATCTCTTCAACCATTGCCTGAAAAGTGGCATGGTTTAAAGGATAGAGAACTTCGGTATAGACAGCGTTATGTAGATCTAATCGTAAATCCAGAAGTTAAGAAGGCATTTATTTCCAGAACAAAGGCTATAAAGGCCTTAAGAAAATATTTGGATGACCGTGGATTCTTAGAGGTTGAAACACCTATACTGGATACCGTTGCTTCAGGGGCTACGGCAAAGCCCTTCGTAACACATCATAATTCATTGGATATTGAGATGTACATGAGAATAGCCACAGAACTACACCTTAAGAGGTTGGTGGTTGGCGGTATTGATCGAGTATATGAAATCGGTCGTCTATTTAGAAATGAAGGGATGTCACCAAAGCATAATCCTGAATTTACAACTATTGAGTGGTATATGGCCTATGCAGATTATAAGGATAAAATGGCCATGTGTGAAGAAGTGGTGGCAGAAATGTGTATTGCTGCAGCCGGTACGACCAAAGTGACATATCAAGAAAAAGAAATAGATTTTGCTCCACCTTGGAGACGTGTAAGAATGGTGGATATCGTTGCTGAAGAAACAGGTATAAACTTTGACGAAGTCCAAACAGATGAGGAAGCAAGGAAGATTGCTAAGGAAAAGGGAATCAAAATTGAGAAAGAAGAGAAAAAGGGAGATATCCTTAGCTTGTTTTTTGAAGAATTTTGTGAAAAAACCTTATTGCAACCTACTTTTGTTACCCATCATCCAGTAGAAATTTCTCCGTTCTCAAAGAGAGATCCTGAGAATCCTGCATATACCCATAGGTTTGAAGCCTTTGCCAACACTTGGGAAATTGCAAATGCATTTTCTGAGTTAAATGATCCCCTGGATCAAAGGCAAAGATTCGAAGATCAATTAAAAAAGAAGGAATTAGGAGAAGATGAGATTGCTATGATGGATGAGGACTTCTTAAATGCCTTGGAGGTAGGACTCCCACCAACAGGTGGAATAGGTATAGGTATAGATAGGCTAGTTATGCTATTCACAGATTCAGCCTCCATTAGAGATGTAATCTTTTTCCCAACAATGAAGCCATTAGACAAATAAGAATATTATATAAAGCATAGGCTCAGCCTATGCTTTATATAATAAATTCTAAAGCTAAACTAGGGTTCATATAATTAAAGTAAGAGGAATATAATAGTAAATTCCAATATATTACTTTGAAAAAAGAAATAAAAAACTATATAATTATCTATAAGATGAATAAAGGGGGAGATTTCGTGAGTATTCAAGATCTATTTCAAAAAGGCCTATCCTTCTTACAATTTGTAAATCAAGATAAGGATACATACAAAGAAAAGACCCTAGACATATATGAGAAAATATCAGTTTCAGAAGACTTAAAACAAGAGATCAGTGAAATTGATAGGATTGTATATGTCTTAGTATTTGCAGAAATATGGTGTCCTGATTGTATGATTAATGTTCCTGTACTTCAAAGGATGGCGGAGATAAATCCACATATTAGGATGAGTATAGTTTCCAGGGAAGGTAATGAAGCATATATGGAAAACTATAAACTCAATGGCAAGCCTAAAATACCTACTTTTGTCTTTATGAATGAAGCCTATGAGGAGCTGGGCGTCTTTATAGAACAGCCTCAGGTTGTAAGCGAAGTTGAAATTAAAGGAAAGCAAGTGGAAATTATCGTGGCTAAAAGAAAGTATAGAAAAGGTGAATATTATATAGAAACAATAAGAGAAATTATGGGTCTTATAAAATAACAGCCTAATAGACTGTTATTCAGACTGTTGAAAATCCTCTATCTTCTTCGTCACTGCGAAAAGTCAGCACCCTCATGTATGTCACTATACACTGCGGTTGCTGGCTTTTCTTGTTCCTTGAATCTAGGGAATTTTGAACAGTCTGAAAATTATTGACTTTTTCAACAACCTCAATAACAAACATCGAATAAGAATAGTAATATAACTGGTTACATGGATAAATATAGATTTTAGAAATAGTTTGAAAAGAGGATTGGATAGTGTTCTTGCTGAAGCACGAATACCAAAAAGACCCTTGCATATTTACATCAAGGGCCTTTTTAGAGGAAGGAGTATGTCACAAGGAAATTAGAGGTGTTATGTAGAGTGGGCTTTCTGTTAGAATATTGACAGTTTTTTTCTTATGCAGTAAAATATTACAAGAACTGAGAAACTACTCATTGCTAAAGAAAGGTGATGTTATATGGCGTATAAGGATTTGCAGCATTTTACTAAGCATTTAGAAGAAAAGAACCTTTTAAGACGAGTAAAAACTGAGGTGGACAGCAACCTTGAAATCACGGAGATAGTTGATAGAGTTTCTAAAGCCTATGGGTCTGCATTATTATTTGAAAACGTCAAGAATTCACCATATCCAGTTCTTATAAATGCATTTGGAACCTATGAGAGGATGAACTTGGCTCTTGAAGTTGATGATATGAAGGATATTGCTGATGAAATTGTGGATTTAATGGATATGTCAAACTATGTATCTCTAATGAATAAGATTAAATCAGTTCCCAAGCTAGCTCGGTTGGCTAAGGTGTTTCCCAAAAAGGTTTCTAAGGCACTTTGTCAGGAAGTAGTTGAGGAGCCGGATCTATCAACTATGCCAATATTAAAATGTTGGCCAGAGGATGGAGGCGAATTTATTACGTTGCCTCTGGTTATAACCAAAGATCCAGAAACTGGAATGCAGAATATGGGAATGTATCGTTTGCAGGTTTATGACAATAAAACCACTGGTATGCACTGGCATCTCCATAAAGACGGCAAACTAATTTATGAAAAATATAAAAAATTAGGCGGACGTATGCCTGTGGCTGTGGCTATAGGCTGTGATCCAGCCACAATTTATTCAGCAACAGCACCCCTGCCTAAGGAAATTGATGAAATGATTTTTGCAGGTTTCTTAAGAAAGGCACCTCTGGAGATAGTTAAATGTATCACTAACGACATTTACGTTCCTGCCAATGCAGAGTTTATACTAGAAGGTTATGTGAATGTGGATGAACTAAAGTTAGAGGGACCCTTCGGAGATCATACAGGCTATTATTCCCTTAGTGATATGTACCCTGTATTTCATCTTACCAAAATAACAAGACGTAAGAATCCTATATATCCAGCCACTGTGGTAGGTAAGCCTCCTATGGAGGATTGTTACTTAGGTAAGGCAACTGAGAAGATATTCCTACCTTTGCTTAAGCTTCAATGTCCTGAAATAATAGATATGAACTTTCCATTGGAAGGGGTTTTTCATAACTGTGTTATTGTATCCATAGATAAAAAATATCCGGGACAGGCAAAGAAGGTAATGCATTCCCTGTGGGGAATAGGACAAATGATGTATACCAAAATGATTGTGGTGGTGGACAAGCAGGTAAACCCCCATGATTTATCAACTGTGGCATGGAAGGTGTTTAACAACATTGATGCAGCTAGGGATGTTGTCATTGTAGAAGGTCCTCTAGATGCATTGGACCATGCGTCGAACCTACCTTATTACGGTCATAAAATGGGAATTGACGCCACTAAGAAATGGTCAAGTGAAGGTCATACAAGAGAATGGCCTAATGACATAGAAATGACTGAGGATATAAAGAGATTGGTAAGTAAAAGGTGGAAAGAATATGGAATTGATTAGTAAGATTAGGCGAATAAAGGGCTACGGGGAGTTGGTTATGTTCTCCCACACGATTTTTTCTATGCCTTTTGCCATAATCTCCATGCTATGGGCTGCTGGAGGATTGCCTTCTTCAAGGATTTTATTTTGGATTTTTGTTGCCCTCATAGGAGGCAGAAATGGAGCGAATGCTATAAATCGCCTGGTGGATAAGGAAATTGATTCAAAGAATCCTAGAACTAAAGATAGACATTTACCTAAGGGAACCGTCAAAGAATACGAAGTGGTTTTTATAATAGTAGTATGCCTAGGTTTAATGACATTGGCCGCATATATGTTGAACCCTCTTTCCTTAAAGCTACTACCATTGGCTTTATTGGGCTTTTGTATCTACTCATATACTAAGAGATATACATGGGCTTGTCACATAATACTAGGTGTGATTTGCGGAGGCGCTCCAGTAGGAGCATGGGTGGCAGTAACAGGAGAAATTGGCTGGCCTTCAATAGTCATAGGTGCCATTGTAACCTGCTGGGTTGCAGGATTTGATATCATTTACGCAACCCAAGATATCAGCTTTGATAGGGAGAATGGACTATACTCTATACCAGCAAAGTTTGGGCTGAAATCGAGCTTGTACATTTCAGCCTTGTTTCATGTAATTACAGTTTTTATGTTAGTCTACCTATATTTTCTTATGAATTTAGGATGGTTATATCTTGTGGGTGTTGCTATAATTGCAGCTCTACTGCTTCTTGAGCATAAGATGGTTTCACCTACAAACCTGAAATCTATGAAAATAGCATCCTATAGCATTAATCAGGTGGTGAGCATAACTATGTTGGTTTTTACCTTGTTGGATTCCTGGATTCTACACGGGTAGTAGTACATAACATATAACAATTTCGAGGTGATAGCTTGGGTAAATACATAGTAGGGATTACAGGAGCCAGTGGAAGTATTTATGCTGTAAGACTGGTTGAAGAGCTTTTAAAACTAGAACATGAAGTGCTAGACTAAGTGAAACAGGTGCACTAATACTTCCTGCAATGCCCAATTTTTACCATAAACCTACTACCATTGAGGAATTAGTGGACTCTATAGTTGGGCGAGTTTTAAAAAGTCTTGGAATAAATAATAGTTTATATATTGAATGGAATGGAGGATTTTAAATGAAAAAAATAGTAAGTTTGCTTTTAATTACAGTATTATTACTGTCCTTAACTGCCTGTTCAGGAAGTAACGAAACTGCAAATGATAAAACAGTAGAAAGCTCAGTTGAAGAACTTGGAACCATAACACTAGGGGTATTGCCTGATATTGACTCAATTCCTTTTATTATTGCATTGGAAAAGGGTTTTTTTGAACAGGAAGGATTACCCGTTAAAATAGTATATTTTAAGAGTCCTGTTGATAGGGATAGTGCTTTACAGAGCGGAAACTTAGATGGAGCCATATCTGATGTATTAGCTGAGGCCTTTGCCAAGGATAATGACTTTCAGCTACGAATTACCTCCATGACTAATGGAAGCTATAAGCTACTGGTAAATAAGGATGCTAACATTAATGATATCGAGGGATTAAAGGGTAAGGATGTATCCATATCCAAGAATACGATTATTGAGTATACCACCGATAGGATGCTGGAGGAAGCGGCAATGACTCCAGAGGATATCAATAAGGTAATCATAGCGCAGATTCCTGTAAGGTTGGAAATGCTCCAAAGTGGACAGATTCAGGCTGCGACTTTACCAGAACCACTGGCTACAACTGCCATCTTAGGCGGAGCAAAACTTCTAAATAGCTCTGATAATCTTGGAATCAATCCTGGAGTTCTTTTGATGACGGGTCAAGCCATAAAAGAGAAGTCTAAAGAAATTGAGGCTATGTATAGGGCCTACAATAAAGCGGTGGAATATTTAAATACAGAACCTCTTGATATCTATATAGATATTTTGATTGCAAAGGTTGGTTTCCCCGAAACTGTAAGGGAGTCCATAGAATTACCTCGATACACCTATGCAGCACTACCCTCAGAAAAAGATGTAAATGATGTTGTCCAATGGTTATATGAAAAGGAATTAATTAAGAATAAATATTCCTTCGAAGAACTGGTGGATCATCAATTCATAAGGTAGAATTGTTATGATAAAAATCCATGATTTAACAGTAGCCTATCAATCTCGAGGAAGCCAAGTGGTAGCTTTGGACAAGATTAATTTAACAATCAATGCCGGGGATACCTATGCTATAATCGGACCATCTGGATGTGGAAAATCTACATTGCTCAAGGTTTTGGCAGGAATTGAAAGAAAATATGAAGGAAGAGTAGCTATCAACGGAGAATTAGTTACCCCTTCGAAGCAACGAATAGGGTTCATTCCTCAAAACTATGATTTAATGGAATGGAAAACTGCCTATGACAATGCTGTTCTTGGCATTAAGATAAAAGATGGTAAATCATCTATTTCCGAGACTTCAGTATCATTATTGTTAAAGCAATTGGGAGTGGATAACTTAGCAGCAAGGTATCCACACGAACTTAGCGGTGGACAGAGACAAAGATTTGCCATAGCCAGGTCTTTCCTCTTAAAGCCAGATCTATTATTAATGGACGAACCTTTTTCGGCTTTAGATGCTCTTACTAGGGAAGAAATACAGGATGTTTTTTTAAATATTTGGCAAGAAAAAAAGGTGACCACCCTATTGGTTACCCACAATGTCGAAGAAGCCGTATATTTAGGAAAAAAAATAATACTGATTTCAAAATCCCCGGGAAAGGTTATAAAAGTAATTGATAATCCCCAGTTTGGTATTGAAAATTCACGAGACTCAGCAGCATATCATGATCTGAATAAAGTAATTAGAAAGTTGATTAAAGAGGACTGGTCAAATTGATGAGTAAAGGAAAATGGTACACCTATTTGTTTGGAATATTATCTATATTGATATTATGGCACTTGATCTCATACATGGTAAATCTTCCTATTATACCGTCACCAGTAAAAGTTCTTAGCAATACCATAGAAATATTTATACCAAAAATTATAGTCCATGTTTCTATAAGTACTTGGAGAATCACCACGGGGATTGCCATAGCCATCATACTTGGAATGCCTATAGGGTTATTTATGGGTTATTTTAAGACTTTGGATGTGATTTTGTCCCCCATGGTTTACCTTACATATCCGATACCAAAGATAGCACTTTTACCAATTGTTATGCTATTGTTTGGTCTAGGCGACTTTTCCAAAACGATGATGATAATATTAATTGTTATTTTTCAAATAATAGTTTCAGTTAGGGATGGAGTAAAAAGCATATCAGAAGAAACCTATTATCCTTTGATATCTTTAGGGGCTGGATATTTTGATTTATTTAAAGAGATTATTCTCCCTGCTTCATTACCTAATATTTTTACATCTTTAAGAATAGCCATGGCAACAGCTATATCGATACTTTTTTTTACAGAAACCTTTGGTACAGAATATGGAATGGGTTATTTTATTATGGATGCATGGATGAGAATAAATTATATAGAAATGTATTCCGGGATCCTTGTTCTAAGTCTAATGGGACTAACCCTCTTTCTAATGATTGATTTTTGTGAGAGGTTATTATGTCCATGGATACATAACAGCTAAAATTTTTTATTAGTTATTATAGAGACGCTTCGAAACTTAAAGTTTTGGAGCGTCTCCTTTTCTTAATATATAGCTCATATTCCGCTTAACTAAAGTTAGAAACTATGGAATTTAAATGTAAGAAAAAGATAGCAATGATATTATCGGAGCTATCTTTTATAGATTTTTGAAGTATTTATTTACGAATCTTCTAAGCTACGCTTTCTTCACTTAAATAAAAAAGATAAACCATTAACAATTCTCAATGGTTTTGAATAACAGCCTATTAGGGTGTTATTGCTTTGTTAAAATGGGTATAAGATAGAGAAGGGGCGATTTACGAATCATACGATTCTTTTTATTGCATTTTTTCTATTTTGACTTTAATTTTTCGTAGTGATAAAATGTTTCTTATATGAAACAACATACACAATTAGTGAATTAAGCATTATGCATCAGGATATGATTGGAGGATCTATGATGAAAGTTGTTAAAAGAAATGGTAAGTTAGTAGAGTTTGATGGCTCTAAAATAATCAATGCAATAGAGAAGGCCATGACGGAAACTAAAGCAGGTGTGAATAGGGATGTAAGTCATAAAATTACGAACTTGATTAAGGAAACAGTAAAAAGCTATACATCTCCCATTCACGTGGAAGAGATTCAGGATATCGTGGAAAATCTTTTGATGTCCAGTGACCGTAAGGATGTGGCTAAGGTATACATAATCTATAGGAATGAGCAAAACAAGCTACGTAAGCTTAAAAAAGGCCCAGATGAGAGACTCCTTTCCGATGAATTCATAAGCCGATATAAGCATAAGTATTCTCCTATGAATCAAATAGGAAACTTTATCTATTATCGCACCTATTCTAGATGGCTTCCAGAGGAAAAGAGGCGGGAATTTTGGTGGGAAACTGTTCGAAGAGCAGTTGAATACAACTCTAGCTTAGTGCCTACTACAAGGGAAGAAGCTGAAAAATTGTTTGATAATATCTTTAACCTAAGACAATTCTTATCTGGAAGAACCTTTTGGGTTGGAAATACCACAGTTGCTAAAGACTATCCTATGTCAAATTATAACTGTGCATTTCTTGTGGTAGACAGCTTTGAATCCTATAAGGACCTTTTCTATCTTCTGATGATTGGTTCAGGAGT
>JUEG02000216.1_pt1 | contig 19079 bp, 19 predicted proteins | sample 432341 | NCBI WGS metagenome assembly JUEG02 (sample SAMN02953476, study PRJNA257561) | rock porewater metagenome | biome: terrestrial; feature: Opalinus Clay rock; material: porewater; isolation source: Opalinus Clay rock BIC-A1 borehole | place: Switzerland: Mt Terri URL, St-Ursanne ...
GACGATGAACAAACAAAGGCAATATCTACTTTTCCTTCTTGGATCAAATCATCAACTTCTTTATAGCTTTTCCTCTGTACCAACTCAACCGGTCGATTTAATGTTTCTGATAAATAATTCGTTAAAACCTGATATCGGGCAATACTTAGGCTCGGAGATAGCCCAACAGCCAATGCCACACGCAAAGTATCCTGACCTGATTTGGACGGATTGTCTAGGGGTTGTAAGTTGGAAAGGGTTACATGTTGCGGAGTGTCCGCCTTATTACAGCCGTTCAAGATCACGATAGCAAGTATCGCTGTGCATAATAAGACTATACGAGGTAGCATCTTCATAATTTACTCACTTCCTATGTTTAACTCACTACTTACTAATCGAGTATTGGCGTTAGTTAAAGTTAATGATCCGATTAAGTGCGAATGTGAACCATCCTATCACTTAGCATCTCCATAAAATATACCGTTTCATTATAATTGCTTATTGCCAATAGGGGAAGTTCAAACGAGTAAGTAAGTTCAACTCAAATTATGGAATTATTACTGGAAGATACATAAAACGAAGACTTTGAGGCTTTCATGAGTTCGATGAACTCGTGGGAAGCCCCTTCCTTTTACTGAATTATCTCTTATATAATTTCATAGGCAAGCATCAATTAGCCCATGAATAACTGCGTATATTAACCATTCCAATGAAGGACAATACTTCAATTGAATATCTATCGAAGTTGCTGTTCTTTATTAAAGAATGTGCGGTAGCCAAGCTGTAACATTAGAATAACTGTAAGTGCTACAGCTCCTAAAATGCCAAGCATAATTGCTAACTGATATGCAATAGCTGTCGATGGAGCAGTGCCGGACAAAATTTGACCGGTCATCATACCCGGCAAAAAGACTATTCCCATGCCGACCATTGAATTAATCGTCGGCATAATCGCAGCATCAAACGTGCTGTTAATTATGGTTTTTGTTGCCACCTGCGGTGTCGCTCCGAGCATTAGAGCTTCTTCTACTAAAGCTCTTTGAGTGGTCATTCCTTCGAGTAACGATTTCACTCCAAGTGATATACCGGTCATCGAGTTCCCAATAAGCATCCCAGCTATTGGTACAAAGTATTGTGGCTCATACCATGGAGAGATGCGCACAATGATAACCAGAAAATATACCAAACACGATAGGGTACCTACGCTCATAGAAAGAGCAATAGCACGTTTCAATGGTTTTGATAACTTGCCTTTAAATTTATTAAATATTGTGTGTACTGCAAAAGCTTCCATCAGTATAATGATTCCTAAAGTAATGATCGGGTTGGGATTGTCGAAAACATATACCAACACATACCCAGTTAATATAAGCTGCAAAGTCATTCTTACAGAGGATATAATAATTTCTTTTTCTCGCCTTATTCCTAGAAATTTTACAATAATTAATACGATCAATACAAAAAAATACGCAAGTGCAACCTGAAAAACAGGTAGATCAATTATCCCGCTCACGATTACACCCCCTGTTGCTACAGCACGAACCGTCAGATATCTCAATAATCACATCAGAATATTTCTCTGCAATTGCGTTAGAATGAGTTACCATCACAAGAGTTTTAGCTTCTTTTCTGACATGCTCAGTTACCATTTGAATGATGCTTTCCTCCGTCTCATCATCTAACGAAGAAGACGGCTCGTCGAGCAGATATACTTCTGCATTAAGGAGAAGTACCCGACCTAACGTAAGTCTTTGTTTCTCGCCTCCCGAAAGGGTATTTGTTGAGGAGTCAAGCTCTTTTTTTAACTTTAATTTCTCTAAAATTCCTAATAACACATCATCACTTAAAAAATTTTTATCTTGGAATTTTAGCCCCACATTCAGATTGTCTCTGATATTCCCTTCAAACATTGCAGGATTTTGTGAAAGCATAGTTACATGTCGGCGATGAGTGACCGAATTTATTTGACTTAGATCTGTATTGTTAAACAAAATTCTGCCCTGAGTGGGAGAAAGCATTTTATTCAACAATCTTAAAATTGTTGATTTACCACTACCACTTGGACCAACTATTGTTATTATCTTTTTCTTTTCTATAAATAACCTCGGCAAGTCTAATATGTTCTTATATTTTACATCAATAAATTCAAACAATGTCATCCTACCCCTCTGAAACTCCGATCTCACTAACTAACTCAAGCAAATATTTCTTTGCTTCCATAAGTTCGGCCTTGCCAGCTTCGGATATAACATAGTATTTACGGATTTTACCACCTACATTTTCATCATAATGTTCAAGCAGTCCTTCCTTTTCAAGGTTGTGTAAAATAGGATACAACGTGCCTGGGCTTAATTTATAGCCATGTTCGGATAACTCTTCGATTATCCAACTCCCGTAAAAAGGAGATTTATTTGCATGGTGCAAAATGTGCAAACAGATAAAACCTTGGAACAACCTTTTATTGACAAAGCTGGACATGCTATTATCTCCTTTATCGATTTTAGTTTTTGTATAACAATATCGAAATAAAACATCGTATACCGTTATCGATTTTCGTTATCGTATTTCGTTATATTATAGTTTCTTCAGTCGTTACTTGTCAATTAAGTAAACATAATTCTTTGTAGGGAGACTGTTAAACTGTTAAATAATATCATAGGCTATCCCAATGGAAGGTCATACTAGATATGATTGAAGCAGACGTGGATCAACATCCACGTCTGCTTCAATCATGTAATATTTTTGGGTTAATAAAGTGTATCAAAAATTTTCATCAACTATACAGATGTAATAATTATCCGATTTATGCTACCCCATAGCGCTTATTAGTTATCTAAGGATTTTCAACAGTACGGTCATGGCACCGATGACAGGAATCTGCTCCTTGCTGATCAGCACTTTGCTCGCAATCGCTTCCTATCACTAACGGGATTTTAAACTCCTTCCCAGTCACGCGACTACGCTGCATCCACTCGTCTCCACTATGGCGAAGGAAAGGCAACTCTTCCCCTTTAGCCGTGAGCAGGATTTCGTCCCCAATTTGCAGGGCTGGAAAGTTCGGATTCGTGCTTTGATTTTGCATAAGCACCGCCAGGTGGTTAGGATTCTCAACGTTCTTAGTCAGGGGGAGTTTTTCCTTAGTGCCATGACAATCGAGACATTGGATATGTACAGCCTCATGCTGGGATGTATAAAACTCACCATCTCCCATGGTATCCAGCCTAGTGTGACAATCAATGCAGTCTAAACTCACTTCACACCGTGCAAAGAGTTCCCCTGGCAAATAATAATCACGGACGCGGTCTGCCCAGGTTAAGTCCCCGGCCTGCCAATCACGGGTGACTTTGTCCATATCGCCTCGAACTGTAAACTTCATTTGGACAGGATCATGGGTCCCTTGGTTATGACACTGGTTACATTGTGTATAAGGAATCTGAGTTGTTAGGCGGTGCACCATACCGCGACCGCTCTCATTCTCTTTAATGGTTGTATCATTACCGGTATAGGTATGAGTTGGGTTGGTCAAAACATGGCAAGCCTGACAGCCATTAGCTTGAACGTTATCACTTGATTCGGTCGTTATCTTATCAGGCGCTGACTGAGGATTATTCGCGTGCAGGAGTAAATCCCCTCCGCTTTGATGACATTGACTCAGACAATTCTGTTGGAAACTGCCTTCATTGGGTCGTCCCTGTAAGGGATTAGGGTAAAGATATGCCACCTGACCCTTGGATAGTCCAGGTACATCTTTGGTCTTATCTAATCCAAACGTCATGCGTACGACGCTTAGCTCTCCTGCCTTAGTTGACATAATCGAGGTTTTTACGGTGTCCACTTGATTTTTGGCCTGGTCCTGATTCCCACTGTGACAGGACACTCCATTCGCCCCCGTTCCTCCGCAGCTTAAAGAGGCGACGGTTAACGACCCTGGATGGCCCCCTCCCAACATTTGAGCATGGGCAGTCGTTTTGTCCAGCGATAGAGGATTTCCGCCGTGGCAAACCGCACACCCAAACGTATTACTGGGATGTGAGTCTGATATTTCTTCAATGCCCATATGGCAGGTTTGACATCTCTCAACCTTGCCGTTGGGAAGTACCAGGTTAACGATCTCAGGCTTACGATTTTGAAAAATCACTAGTTCTTGTTGCAGTTGTTGCTTCTGTGCTTCATCGTTTACTGTTCCCAGTTCAATTTGTAATTTATATACCTGTTCCGTGAAATACTCCTTTTGATAGTTTCCCCATTCTGGGTTACCACCTTGTTTCAAGGTAAGCAGGACGATCATTAAGAGTAAAAGACTAGACAACAATAACGTTTTTTTCATCTTATGGCCACCAAACTTCCGCGACCATAAACCAGAGCAGAAGACCTATAACGAGACTGAAAAATAGACTAAAAATACGTTCACCCGACTTCTCACTTAAATAATTGACGAACCAGGGTAATCCTGCGAGCCCTACAATTATAATAAGCGGGAAAATAAGAGCGCCTATCCACGGAGGCAGATATAATAAGAGCATTTGGAAGGGGCCAAAAATCCACGGAGCAACCGCATGCGAGGCAGCGGGAGCCTGATTGCTCGTGCCGACACTTGCCGGAAACATTAAGGCTAGTGCTGTACAGAAAACTATAAATAAAATAGCGGCAATGCCCTCTATTTCTATGAGGCGTTTAATCGATGAACGTGCCATAACTATTCTGCCTCCCCCTTAGAGCGGGCGCACTCCTCCGTCACGACGGATACGCCAGAAATGATAGAGCTGTAGGAACAAAGCAACCATGGGTAGCGCAACACAATGCCAAACATACACAACAAGGGTACTTCCACTTAAAGCAGAAGGTTCTCCAAATAAAACCTGAGCTAAGCCATTCCCGATTCCGGGAATTAAGCCTAAAATATTGACAGCGACGGTGGCTGCTGCCCCACTTTCTTGAGACCCGATCAATAGGTAACCGGTAAAATCTAAAAACAATATTAATATTAAAAGAGCCACTCCTACCACCCAATTCAGCTGCTTCGGAGGCTTGTAAGAACGGGTCCAAACGACACGTAACATATGTAGATTGACTGTGACAACCATAAGCTGACCAGCCCAGTAGTGCAAATTTCGAATAACTCCACCATAAGGAATGACCGAGGCTATCGTGAGGATACTATCGTAGCCTGTACTCACTCCCGGTTGATAATGGAACATCAAAAGAAGACCTGTAATTCCAAGGATTACAAAGGCCAAAAAAGACAACCCGCCAAGGCAAAACGTATAGAGGACTGACAAGGCTCTATTTGGGACAAAGCCTGGTCTGATATGATTGACAAAGTTTTTCTGGTCTTTCATAGACGTGTATCCATTCCGACTTGTTTTGAGGTATTGATAATAAGAACTCCATTTGATTTTTTTTCCACAGCAACTCGAGGAAGTGCTTTGGGCGCTGGACCTGATACAGGCCTGCCCTCACCATCATAAATACTCGCGTGACAAGGGCAAAGCCATTCTTTCTTTTCCGGATTATATTGAACCTCGCACCCTAGATGAGTACAGGTCGCTACCAAGGCCATGACTCCCAACTCATCCTGCTTTACCCACACCCTAGTCTTTCCTATAGTTTGCCAGTCGCTTTTCATGTCGAGGGGTAAGGGATACTCCACGAGCGGTGATTGGAGTCGATTTTCTTTACTCGTGAGGTACATTGCTAAAGGCTTAATCGTCAAGGCACCCGCAGCGATAATACCGACACCTGCTAAACGTAACACCGCACGTCTTGTCCAATTTGGTTGTTTAGGCACCTTACTCCCTGCCCCCTCTAGTGAAACCATCCACTCGTCTGACCAGCATAGGTGATGATATATCGAACGTAAAATCCTCCAAATAAGACCATAAAACTACTACTTATGGTTACAGGCAGAGCCCATTTAACGGGGATCTTATCCTTAAGTTCCAGCACTTCCAACGAAAAAGGAAGAATCAAACCGAGTCCCACAATCAACACCCAAAAAATACCTGCATATTCTCCGTACAACAAACTACCAAAGGCTATAGATTCACTAACAGAGCTTAATTTCCCCATTACGATCATTATTAGTATAATCAAACATTCTATAATAATCAATCCTGCATCAGCCTTGGTTAACGTGTGCAATTCCTTATGTCTGGCACGCTGCCATGGGCTTAGCGTTGATAACAAAATCACAGAGGCAACTCCAGTCGATAAGGCGGACACTAAAAACAGCACTGGTAATAAGGGCGCATTCCATAACGGGCGAACTGCAGCATTTAGTAGGAGCCCTGTATAGGATGCGACACCAACAGACAAGAAGGGCATGAATTTAGCCAACCATTTTTTCCAAGTCTCCGAACTTTTGAAGTGCCCAATTAGTTGGTACTTTTCCGGGAGCCAAAGATATAGGTAAATGACACTTAAAATGGTAAACAGGAGAATTGCCCAGCTTCCATACGACATTGGAGAGCTTAATTCAAGGGTCAAAAACAATCGATAAAAGTTAAAAGGGCTCCCTAGATCAAGTAATAACACACCTAACCCAAGGGAGATGGGGAAAGGCGAGATATACGCACCCCAACGGCTAACACGCTCAAAGTCTTTACCCCCGTAAAGGAAGGTGAGATTCGACGTTATCATTGATCCCGCGCTTAATCCTGCAGTAAACAAATATATAACTATCATTAAAGGCCATGCTAATTCCACGCAACACCCCTCCTAAACCGTTTTTTCAAACAAAGACTCTCACACTCTATATTCCTCAGTGATATCACAATGTCTCCGGTATTTTTGGAACAGCTGCATCGATATAGTAAATATTCGGACCAGTACCCACCGATTTTAACAATACCCGTGCCGGATACTGAGCAATCAACTTAGAAACGATGCTCTCTGGATCATTGAGGTCTCCTGCTTGGCGTGACTTTCCTAGACAAGTTTGAACACATGCTGGCTCTAACCCTTGCTCCAATCGATGCAAGCATAACGTACACTTATCCGCCTTTCCAGTTTCCGGATTTGCGAAGCGAGCGTCATAGGGGCAAGCGACTATGCAATATTTACACCCAATACATTTACTGTTTTCGATGCTTACAATCCCATCTTCACGCTTCTGGGAAGCCCCTGTAGGACAAACCGATACACAAGGTGGGTTCTCGCAATGCATACAGTTTCCAGGTTGAAACAGTTCACTTACCTTAGGGAACTGTCCCTGAACTCCACTGCTTGTTACCCAATTGCGAGTATGTCTGAGTGGTACATCATTTTCTGCGCGACATGCCACCATACAGGCATCGCAATCGATACAGCGCGAAGTAATAATGACAAATCCCATACGAACGGCCATATTTTCCCCTCCTACGCCTATGCTTTACTTACTGTTACAAAGGTCTCACTTAAGGCTGAGCCTCCTGAAATCGGATCCGTGACAGTCTTGTGCAACGCTGAATCACTCGCGCCCAGTCCATAAGAGGCTTTAAGTCCTTTACTCACATGTCCAAATCCGCCGACCATAAAGATGCAATCTGGTCGTATACCCTCGGTAACATAGGCCTTAATCGTTACTTTTCCAACTTCGCTCTCCAAAACCACGTTTTCATCCGTCTTTACCCCTATTTTTTCAGCAACAGATGTATGCAGCCACGCACGATTGACAGGGAATACTTCTAAAAGCCAACGATTGTTTTGGGTGAACATTTGAGTATGCTGTGCAGTTTTTCCCGATAAAAGATAAAATTGATCGTCTCCAGGCCTTGGTGGCTCATTCCAAGTAGGGACGGCCTTCTTTTTCATTTGAGCCATAATGCTCGAAGAGATCTCAATTTTCCCACTGCTCGTTTGAAACTCAAAATCTTTAGAATGATCTTCTTTAAAGTTTTCTACCTCATAATGTCCTGCACGTTTTAAATTCTCTAAGCTTACTGGAAACGGTTTGAGTTGCTGGGACAGGATGTCCAATTCATCCTTATAGGGTAGGAATTCCCCGAGCCCTAATTTGTCCGCCAATTCCTTATAAATCATTAAGCTGCTTTTCGTATCATAAAGAGGCTCGATCACTGGCTGACGAATAAAGATTTTGTTTTTAATGGGAATCAAACCATCATAGCGCTCGAGATAATAGGATTCCGGTAAAATCACATCCGCATAATACGCCGTGTCACTGGCTTGAATATCGATCACCGCTACAAAATCCAACTTCATCATGGCATTGATGGTTTTTTGCCGTTCTGGAATCGAGAGTACGGGATTTTGCCTAGAAATTAGCCATCCTTTAGCCTCGTATGGTTTGCCTGTTAGAATATTATCCCTCATCGTCTGAATTACCCCGTAGGCTAAAGGCACCATGGGATACTGCCAAGGCACCCCATCAAGACGGACCCCTTGAGTAGATGGATATGGTGGGTGAGACAGAACTCCAAGTTTTGCCGTACTAAGTTCCTGGTCTGGGATTAGCCCACCCGGCTGTGCCCAATTACCAATTAACGCATTAAGTACAGCAATTGCCCGTTCGGTTTGGAACGAATTCACAAAATTCGACGTCCGCCAGTTAGGATGCGCTATGGCTGCAGGAGCAGCGGCCGCAAATTCTCGAGCAATTCGTTGAATCGTCGTCGCAGCAATCTCACACTTTTTCTCCGCCCATTCAGGCGTATACTCTTTCACTTCAGTGACCAGATCTTCGAACCCTTGGGTGTATTTCTCAACAAATGCTTCATCATACAACTTTTCTGCAACGATCACATGGATAAGGCTTAAGAAAAAAGCGGAATCCGTGCCGGGACGAACTGGCAGCCATTCCGTCGCTTTCGAAGCCGTCTTGCTAAAACGCGGATCAAGCACGATGACCTTTACACCCTTCGCCACCATCTCGATCATTTCTTGAGTTTCGTTATTAGAAATCCCCTCCGCCAAATTGCGTCCTGTAAAGATCATATACTTGCAGTGACTAAAATCCGTTCCTGGTTGAGGTGTACCGTAAGTATACAGAAAGGCAGTCGTCATTGAATTAAAGCACAAACTCCGTTGAGTACCGTAATTCGGGGTACCGAACGCTTTCAGGAGGATTTCAAAAAATGGTTGGGATAAGTTATCCGTCGAATTAAACATCATCGCCTTAGCGCCATATTTATCTTTAATCTTCGTCATTTGCTCAGCAGTATAACTCAAAGCCTCATCCCAGGTAGCCCTGCGCCACAAGCCGCTCCCGCGTGCCCCTGCACGAATGAGAGGAAACTTAATTCGATCAGGGCTATACAGAGTTTCAATGCCTGCATTGCCACGTGGACACAATTTCCCTAAATTATTCGGATGATTTGGGTTACCTTCCAACATCTTAACAACACCGTTTTCGACCTTAGCAATAACTCCGCATCGCCATACACATTGCTCACAAATCGTCGTAACATACTTTGTATCCTGAGCTAGTGTTTGCTCAGATATATTTGTCCCCAAAGTGGCTTCTGGCGCGAGTAACCCTATTCCCATGGTAGCGCCAGCCCCAAGGGCTGCAGTAGCGACTGAGCCTTTGATAAATTTACGGCGGCTGAACAATTGGTCCCAAGTATACACTTTGGACATTTTGCGCCCTCCTTTTCAGACTATTTCGAGGTTCACTTAATAGGTGGGAGTACAATTCTTCGCTTGGACATTGGTTCAACTAAGATTCTATGGACTGTTGCTCACCAGATTCCTTAGAACTTTCCGCAATTTTCGAACCTACGTAGAAAACTCCCGTGCACAGAACAAAGAGCCCAATAAATAGCCAATGGTTGACATGGAATAGCTCTGCCAGCGTTTTTTGTCCATAATCACCGATGGTCGATATTTTTAAAAACACGGATTGATAGGTAGCTCCAAATATAATTCCACCTGTGAGGAAACCCAAGACTCCAGGAATCAAGTAATCGATATTTCCCTGACCACAACCTGTGATCAAAGTACCCGGTCACGTGCCAGCGAGCGCCATACCAACTCCGAAGAGAAGTCCACCCAGAAGATTACCCAAGATATAAGTGGAAGAGACTTGATCGATATGGATAAAACCCAGATCACTCAAAGAGTATAGACCAACAAGTCCTACTGAAATCCCTGTCATCATAAATTTCATGACCGTATTATCTTTAAACCGAAATTGGTTGACGATTTTATGATAGTGGCCTAGACCAGCCTTTTGAAGGGCAAAGGCGAAGAAGAAACCAATTACTAGAGGCACAACATAAGTCATCATCTCAATACTCCTTTCCATATAAAATCTTGGTCGTAATAATTCCTGACACGAATAACCCGACAATGAAAATTAACCCAGCCGGAGAAAGTTGCATTGTTCCTGAAATGGCTAAGCCACTGGTACACCCACCGGCGATACCGGCGGAATACTGAATGATGATCCCACCTATAAAAATCAAGGTCCACCTCTTTAGTTTACTGGGTCCAAAAACTTTAGTCCATTGTTGATCAGGCATCATTCTGAACTTAAAATCCTTAGACCACATACTGGACGTGAAAGCACCTAGGAGCATACCAATAAACAATAACATCTGAAAACTAACAACTGGCGGCATCAAAAATTTAAAGTACATGGTCTCCGCTAAGCTTGAATTAACCAACTTCAAAAGGATACTATCAATACTTTGAATACCACCCGACGAACCAATAGTTGTATCCACCAGCACATAGGTAACTATAGACGTTAATCCCAGTAGAACGCCCGCTGCCCATGGCGACCATACTTTTTTCTGCATTTTCTTATTAAATGCCAAGGTGTTCGCCCTCCTTTACGTTCTTCATGACATCGCTCAATGAAGACAAGGACTTCAATTCATTTTCATCTAATGTTTGTAGCTGTGTTAGGACGCTTTCTGGCAAGTTAGACAACGCCTCTAATAATTCACTACTTTGGTCATGTTTGAGTATTTCTCGGAGAGCCAAGACAGTTTTCATATCTCCATTTAATAATTGGGTGAACACTTCCTGTACCTCCGGTGGAAGGGTATTGAAGGGAACTTTTTGCGCTCCCCCTTTTATATAGAACCACGGCCATAACCCTTTTTTCCAACGCCAAATGAGAACACTCAAAGCTATAAGCATAAGCACGTTTATTATTCCAATCACCCAGGCTAACCAGGGGGCCACATCATTGACATTAAAGTCAATTAGATCAAAATTTGGATTAGCATTTGGTGGAACTTGTGTCGCTGCTGCGGATGGAGTAATCGTCCCCGCAGGAGCAGTCCCCGTCGCTGGAGCTTCAGTTCCTGAAGCTGGATTACCTGTAGGCGAACCAGTCACAGTTCCACCATACTTGACAACCCGTGCAGCAGTATCCGCTGGATGACAAGCAGCACAAGACTGATCAGGCTGAGTTAAGGGGCTGACTAACCCTACATGTGCTTTTTCCTTATCCGTTTCCGTTGCTACTCCAGAATGGCAGGCTTGACAAAAATCCCCGAAGGAATGTTGTGTATGCCAATCCCCTTTTTGGGACACAGGATCTTCTCCCTTAACCTCATGACAGGTTTTGCATGACGTTGTTGCTGCACCACAGGCAGCTTCGGTAACTATTGGTGGTGTAAGCCAAATAGACCCAATGAGAACAATTCCAAATACGCTGAAGAATAAAGTTAATAAAGTTAATTGTTTACTTTTCACGTTTGCTCCTCACCTCACAAGTTATTACGTTTGAATATGTAACATTTATTGCCCAGTACCACCTCCACTGGCACTGATTGGACATGATGGGTTTATTATATTGGGATTATATATTTGACTATAGTTTTAATTAAAAAAATAAATTGTAAAAATTATATTTTTCACAATTATGGCTATTCCCCTCCCCCTTCCGACCTTGGTATTCTAAAATACCCTAACTGGGTATATGTATTTTAAATCCAATATAAACTATGGTTTTTTATTTGTCAACCCTTTAGTATAGCGGCTTTAGAGCTCTACACCTCAAGCCAAGGAACTAAGTAAATCGATAGGTTTTCTTTATTTGAAGGCTAAGTATATATATAACTTAACTAGTACAAAGCCTTCAGACACTATCGGAAGCCTTGCATTTATACTTTTTGACCAGTACAAATAGTGCCCAAAATTATTACTTAACTTCGGGAGACTCTACCTCCTTCGCAGCTAAGTATCCTATCGGGAAAGACGGCTCAGCGATACTCTATCCTACGCCGATACGTATTTAGGTTCACGGCTTCGGCGATACTCTCCACCAGAGACTATTGTGGAGACTATTGTGGAAACTATCGTCACCGAAGCAGATTACGAGGTACACTCCCACTTGTAGATGTGGGAGTCTCAAGATTGGATAAAAAAAAGAGCCAGGAAGGTTTTTGCACCCCCTGACCCATAGTTTGAACATCAACTAAAATGTGAAGATTAATTCCAATTCAACTGACTATATCGTTCGACCGAAATCGAAATGCTATTTAGCAGCATTTTTTTTGTTTTTGGTTGTGGTAATCTCAGCAACGGCAGATTCAGTATCCGAATAAACAGCAGAAGGTATCCTTCCTGTTTTGATATATTCGATCATCATCGGAGTTATATGAGGTACGATAAGGGGTAGCAAGTTAGGCATTAAGGAATCCATGGTCTTGGGCAGCAAATCAGGCATCAGTTCCTCCATATCCTTAGGCAGTGGACCTACGCGGCGCGAAACCTCTGCAAGCATATCAGGCATAACCTTAGGCATGATCCCAGGGACTAACATCGGCATCATTACAGGCATCATCTTTTCCATCAACGCCAAGCCGCCAGGGACATATTTCATTGCTTTCATCATGGGTACCATACCTGAAGGCATGTTCGCAAACATCTGTGGAAGCAACGCTCCCATAACCTTTGCCATGTTTTCAGGATACATTAGAAGAATAAATTTCTCGAAGTAACCCCACATTTCCATTGAGTACTCAGTTTTATCTTCGGTTTCAAATCCTAAACCTTTCGCAATAAACCGCGCCAGGTCAGTGATCGGGATATCCATATTATTGGCCTTGGCGGCTGTTCTCAGCTGAACCTGACAGCAGGGGCAAAGAGCCAGTAAGGCATCTGCTCCTACATCAATCGCCTCCTGAATCCGTATCCCACCAAGCTTGGCAGCAACTGGCATTTCACCAATCAAGGTTAATACAGACCCACAGCACAGACCGGTCTCGCGATTATGCTCCATTTCCACAAGTTCTACACCGGGAATAGCGGCAATCAGTTCGCGAGGCGGTTCGTAGATACCCTGGGCACGCCCGGCATGACAGGAGTCATGGAAGGCAATTTTGGCCTTTATCTCATGTTCAAACTTCAGATCGCCTTTGGCTAAAGCCTCAGCAGCCACCTCAGAATAATTCTTGATTTCAAAAGGAAAGTCAATCCCTTTTTTGCGAGCCAAACCGGCATAAAGCTCTTTCCAAGCTAGACCACAGGCTGGACAGGAAGTAACGATCGTTTTCGCTCCGCGCTTTTTCGCTTCAGCTACATTGTGTTCAAAAATTTCTTCAAAGAGATCCCACTTACCGGCTATCTTCATCGGAATACCACAGCAGGCTTCGTCTGTGCCCATATAGGAAAACTCAATACCCGCCTTATCTAGGATGCGTACGGTTGATATAGCCGCATCACTGTTAACCATAGATGCTGTACAGCCCGCGAAGTACAGTACGTCTGCCTTTTCTTTAATCTTAGGCTTAATCTCTTCAGGAATCCAGTTCGCTCTATTTTCCCGCTTACCTGCCCAAATATTGTTTTCTCCTCGCAGAGAGGAAGCCATCATTTCAAAGGGCGGGAAGGTCATTCGCTTTTCTTCCTGAATTAATTTACCGCGCATAGCCATCCAGTTATGCTCGACAGGAATGTTTAACTGGCAACGGGTATTACATACCTCGCAAGTGGTGCACAGGAGAAACGTATTGACCATCTCCTGGTCAAATTTTTCTCGTCCCGCAAGTACCTCTCTCAGGTAGGCGTATTTACCGCGAGGAGAATGGGATTCCCAACCACGTCCCGAAAACTGCTCACAGGTTGATACACAGTAACCACAACGGGCACAGGCTGTAGCGAAGAAGGCTACACTCCCTGGAATACCGTTTTTCTCTTTAGTCCGCTCAGAGAGGTCACCAGTGGGAGCGGTAGCGGCATTGGCAATGGGGCGAATCAAAGGCTCAAAAGCCGAAGCTAAGCCCATAATTAGATTGATAAAACCTGACCCAATGACTTTGTTGGGGTTAAATAAGTTTTCAGGATCCACTTTAGCTTTGTAACTGGTTAGTTTCTGATAGCGATCGGCACCTAAAACGTTCTTGGCTTCACCTTTGAAATACAAACCTGTGGAGTAGGCGGTACCGCCATATTTCTTGGCAATGTTAATGACAGAGAGGGCCAGAGCATAGGCTGGGTTAAAGGCAAATGATCGTTCATCATGAGGAATAAATCCCAGGATAGTTACTTTATCCCCTTTACCCACCATTCCTTCCGCAATAAAGGGCTGCTTAATTTTCTTGGCAATATCGTCCAAAACATCTGTCAACTTTTCCATTGGCACAATAACTTCAGTGGCTATAATTGAAGGTCCGATTCGTTTCAAACGCATTGGGGCAAAACGCAAGTCCCATTCGTGTTCAGCTGCTGCTGACGATAATTCTTCGCCATTATTGGCCTTGGTGATTCCTGCCAATGTGGTATCGATGGCTGAGTGGCGAGATTCGGGATAAGCTATGATCATTACATAGGCTTCTGGAATCACAGGAACGACATGCGGATTAGCTTCCTCGTAGGGATGGCCGTGTTTGTGAGGTAGTTTTTTCTTCAACTTAAGTGATTCAGGATTGAGAAACGTTATAGACCAAATCGGCAATTTTTTTTGCGAAATAGCCTTTAGAGCATCCCCCAAGGATTTAGCGTCTTTGAACGCGAAGGCCCGGTGTACTTCCGGTATTAAATCACGAACGCTGAGAGTGACTTCGGTGATGATTCCAGTAATGCCCTCGGCATCAGCAATATAATCAGCCAATTCTTGACCGCTAAAATTCTGCAATTCTCCAGAAGGCATAACCACTCTGGCCGCCAAAACATTTTTCTTAAACTCGCCGTACTCAAAGGAACCAAATCCAGAACCGCCTTGAGCTAACCAACCCCCAACGGTTGAAGCAGGCAGGGAGCTTGGATAAAGCCGTAAATCCAATCCTTTTTTATTGATTTGATTTTGTAGCTGCTCCCAAATAATTCCCGACTGTACGCGAACGGTTTTTTGAGCGGAATCTACGGCCATTACCTGGATCATGCCGCTCAAGTCCACCACAACAGCTCCTTTAGCTGGCAAAGCTCCACCGTAACCAGAAGTGGAAGCGCCTCTGAGTACTAGCTGAAGTTTTTCTTGCACAGCAAGCTTGACCAATTGAACAATTTCAGCTTCTTCTATGGGTCTAACCACCGCACCTGCAATCCCAACAGGCACAAAGGGCTTAATTAGGGAAGGTAGGGCTCCAACGTCATAGGAATATAGTTTCCGCTCAATCAGGTCTACCTTCATTCTGTCGCCAAAAATCTGCAGTAGACGGGAGATAACTTTTCCATTCACGACTGACATACTCTTCACTCCTCGTAATATCATAGTTCCGCTTCTAATTAAATGAACTTATGGGTCTACCATAATTTCGCTGCTGTTAGACAAGTAATCGCTTTCACAATAGGTGGCATAGGAGCTTCCTTTTCCAATACCATGAAGAATTAAGGCGACGAATCCAGAAAACCAATGTCCCCACAATGAGAACACTAATAATTCCGAATACCCCCTCCCCCCCCGGTTGGATTAATAATGTAAGAATAGCATTTAATCTATTGCAGGTCAATAAGCAAATTATGATAATTTACTTATTGACCTGCAATTATGCAAGTTAAATGCCGTCATCCATATAAAAGGATGACGGCATAACAGTATGGATTATTTAATTAAATTTCAAATCTACAGATTTAAGTTATGGAAATTTTTATTGATTGAGCTTCATTAATGTAGCTATTGCTCGATCCATCACAACTTGGAGGTCCTCCCCCTCTTCAATCGCGTCGGCCATACACGTTTTTGCGTAGCGTTGAGCAACAATTACCGAAACCTTGTGCACTGCTGAACGGATAGCAACGAGTTGTAAGAATATTTCCTCACATTTCTTTTCTTCCTCCATCATTCGTTCTACCGCAGAAACATGACCACGCACTGTTTTAAGTCGAGTAATGATGTTTCTTGTTTCTTCTGGATCTACATTTTTCCCCAAGGTCTCTCTTCCTTTCCCTATTCGAAATCTGTTTCTGATCGGGGGGTAGCAATACATATACTTACAATCACACCACTCGGATTTCTTGGATTAATTTTACTTGCCACTTAGACAAAGGTTTTTGTAAAAAAGTTTTGTCTAAGTACTTATTTCCCCTCTCCTGAGGGGGGAGGATCTCCTTTTAGCATACAACTTAACAATATTCAGGTCAAGCAAGGTAAATATATGAACAATAGTTGACAAATGAAAGTCTTTCGGATATATTAATGACGAAATGCATATACCCTATCGGGGTATAATATAATCCATGGATTAAGCCAAAATTTTATAAGAAAATTGTTTAAAAGCCTTATATCAAGTATTCATCCATAGAGAAATGAAAGGAGTGAGAATTGTGGAGAATTTATCGTTATTACGTGAAGCTGATTTAGCACGACGCCTGCAAACTTTATCCGAAGAACTCGAAGAATTAGAAGAGGAAAAAGGCTATGTCTTAAGACAGACCGGACTTCATGTCTCTGGAGGCATAGTTAAAAAATATGAATCTCAAACGATTATATTATCGCAATCTATTACAGAGTTGCAAGCGGAACTAGAACGGCGACACAAATAGTAAGTATTAATACATGAACTAACATGACCGAACATAAAGGCCCTTGGTTTAATTCTTTTTAAACAAGGGCCTTTATGTCTGTTTTGAGTCTAATTAATTCTTAGGTTAGCTTCTTATCATGGTTTATCTTAATTTGGTCATCTAATTGTAAGCCAATCAAATCAAAAGCTGCAGATTGATAATCTTCTATCTTTCCGTCATCCGATAAGGCAACCAATTCTGGATCAATTGCAAGCTCTCCTAAGAAAGGGATCGAGTTACATAAAGCTTCTTCCTTGCCTTTTGGCTTCCCAAATATCTCGATTCTCTTCTTGCAATCCGGGCACTGCACATATGCCATGTTTTCAATCAATCCGTAAATAGGGGGAGAATATTTTCCCACCATTTTGATCGCTTTACGCACAACCATGTTCGCTAGGACTTGCGGACTTGATACAATAACGACTCCATCTACTGGTATTGTTTGAAAGACAGTGATTGGTACATCACCCGTCCCCGGAGGCAAATCAATCAGCAGATAATCCAAGTTCCCCCAATAAACATCTTTCCAAAACTGACCAATAATTTGAGCAATAATCGGTCCGCGCAATATAACCGGGTCATCTTCATGTTCGACTAAGAGGTTTAGAGACATTATTTTAATACCATCACGACTTTTCGGAGCAATGATGCCAGAGGGACTGCCTTCTACTTTTCCCGTCACTCCAAAAATCCTAGGAATACTCGGACCTGTAATGTCTGCGTCCAAAATCCCTACTTTATATCCTTGACGCGCAAGACTTACTGCTAACATTCCAGTTACTGAGGATTTACCTACTCCACCTTTACCGCTCATGACAGCAATCACTTTGTTAATATGGCTGGATTTTTGAATCCCGGGTAGTTTTGGATCACTCGGACTACTCTCTGTGGCACACGTTCCTGCGGCTGAGCAGCTATTACACGATTCACTCACGGTACTGCCTCCCTTTCTATTTACCCACTTCTTCTCTCTTAAGAAGACTACAGTCTTTTAACATGTCACAAGAGTTGCACATCTCAGCCTTGTCACTTGCTATAAAGCAATAGGTACCTTCAATCTTCCAGCAAGCTTTAGACTCGTTGACTGGAACAGGACTGTTTTGATGAGCCCCTCCGTTACAATTGCGCTTAAACCAGCAGGCATACATCGAAGTCAGGTGCTTTACTCCCGCGATATTTAAGCCTTTATTATCCATCAAGTACTTAATAAACTTGAGCCTTCTAACATCATTATTCGAGTATTTTCGTTGATAACCCTGCCGGTCCGGACGTATAAGGTCATTTCGTTCCCATACCCTTAGTGTCTCAGGATGTTCTGCTATCAGCTCCGCCACGGTGCCTATGGTATAAAGTCCTTTATCTTCATCAAACATTGTCTAACACATCCATTTTGTTAGGTGTTGCACCAGATTCGTGAATCTGAGCTAAACTACCTTCTTTCAAGGCTACAATAGCCTCCATAAGTGTCATTGTCTCAGGTGCAGTATATGCTAGTATGTTCATAGCTTTTATCACCCTCAGAGCATTAATACCTAATCTTCCAGTAATTAAAACATCCACTTTTTCGTTGGCTACAAAGTCTGCAACAACAATACCAGCACCGTCAATCCCAAGCAAAGAAGGATTTTCTTGATAATCCTCCGTACCTTGTGGATCATCAGAGTCGCAAAAAAGAAAGTACGGACTACGACCAAACCGAGCATATACGAACGTGTTAAAATCGCGTCCCCCAGTCGAGATTGCAATACGCATCCTACTTCATCCTTTCTTCAATCGGTAATAATAATCTAGCCAACGATCGTAAACATAGACTTCTTGCAATTCTAAGGATATCTAATAATTCGAGTATATGTTATTTATTAGGAAATATCAATTATTTTATTGATGTTAGTTCTTAACAATTACTCCTAACAGGTTTTTCGTCTTATTCAACTGAGAATCCCTTTAATCGAGATATTTGCACATTTTCTATATTGCTTTTCAATACTTAAATAGTTATACTTATCTAAGTTATATATAATATTTTAAGTTTCAAACCTACACTTCATTCTACATACATCCTTTTCAGCCCTTTTGGAACCCTAAGACTGCATCTTTTTATTCCTTCATAATGAGGCGCAACCGACGCACCCCAAGGACTAGCTACATATTTTTGCGAGTTAACTTTGTGGAAAGAGGAGAGCTGAGTATGATAAATCAAA
>JUEG02000681.1_pt1 | contig 19066 bp, 13 predicted proteins | sample 432341 | NCBI WGS metagenome assembly JUEG02 (sample SAMN02953476, study PRJNA257561) | rock porewater metagenome | biome: terrestrial; feature: Opalinus Clay rock; material: porewater; isolation source: Opalinus Clay rock BIC-A1 borehole | place: Switzerland: Mt Terri URL, St-Ursanne ...
GCACCAATTGATTCGGACGAGTACTATATGGATGATGCAGCTAGTGTCAACGGACTTGCAGTAAACGATATCGTGGTATTGGCTCCGCAAAAATATCTTAAGTACACGAGATTAATCTTAAGTAACAATTCGACTGATGCAGGTTCTGTAGTAGCATATTTTCAGGGCCATAATTAAAAGTAATGTAGCTATCGGACTTGCTCCGATAGCTACATATTTAAAGGAGGGGGACGGAATTGCGATTAAGCTTGTGCATTATTACAAAAAATGAAGAAATGAATCTTTCAAAGTGTCTTGAAAGTGTAAAAGATATTGTAGATGAAATGATTATTGTAGATACCGGTTCTGCAGACAATACAGTTAAAATTGCAGAAAGTTATGGAGCAAAAGTGTTTTACTATTCGTGGAATGATAATTTTAGTGAGGCCAAGAACTTTGCATTCAAGCAAGCAAAGGGGGATTGGATTTTGACAATGGATGCAGATGAGGCACTAAATGTTTTGGATCTAGATAAGGTTCTCCCATTATTAGATAACCCGGAAATAGATATTTATCTTTTCCAAACATTAAGTTATGTGGGAAACAAACCGGGATTAGAGACTGTTAGCAATTTAAATATTCGTATCATAAGAAATCACAATGGGTATCGCTATACTGGAGCTATTCATGAACAGATATGCAATGAAAATCAAGAATGGATTGAAAAGAGCAAAGTGAAAATTGAAAAAATCATCATATATCATACCGGATATTTGGATACAATGGCTGCCGAAAAGGATAAACCTAGCAGAAATATGAAGATTTTAGAGAAACTTCTAGAGGAATATCCTAAGGATAATTTTCATCTGTTCAATATGGGAAATGAATATCTAAGACTAAAAGAGTATACCAAAGCCTTGGAATACTATCAAAAAGCATATGAAAGTTTTATGCCCCAGCTCGCCCATAGTCCAAAACTCTTACTTAAGATGGTTATGACATTAGATACACTTGAAATGTATGATAAAGAAATGAAATTATTAAATACTGGTCTAGGATATTATCCTAAATTTATAGATTTAGAGTATCTAAGGGCCTGTTTATATCATAGAGAAAAGAAATACTCATTGGCGATAAGAGGATTTAAAAAGTGTTTAACGATAGAGGAATCTCCTCTGCAGCTATGCAATATAAATGATGTAAATGGCTATCGAGCCTATTATGCATTGGGAGAAATTCATTCTCAAATTGGAGATTACGAGGAAGCGTATAACTATTACATTGAAACGATTAAGTCAAAACCTAACTTTTATTTACCTCTTTATAGAATAGCTGAAAACTTAATGAAAAGAGGAAGAGATATCCATGCAACAAAGGTTACGCTAGAGAGATTCTTTGGTGAAAATCTAAATGCAGGTGCTTACGCTAAACTGGGAGATATATTTTTTAGTATGAAATTCTATGATGTGGCCTTGGAGTATTTTCTAAAGGTACATGGGCTCATAAAAACTAATCAAAGCATATACTATAATGTAGCTACGAGTCTGTTTTATTTAAAGAATTATCAAGAAGCCTATCAATGGTTCGAAAAAGTAACAGATAGAGATTACTATGGAGAAGCTCTATACAAAATGATTCTTTGTGAGGTTATTTTGGATAATATTGAGAATGCTGAACGTTTATTACACAAAGACGTAATTTCTAAAGACACCCATACAAGAATTGTATATGAAGCCTTTATAAACTTAGCGGCAAATCGCACTTGTGGCATTATCAGTGATGACAAAGAACAATCGAAGGAATATATAAGGATTATTTTTACTTTATTAAACAATCTAATCAAAACAGCAACCCCCGAGATGTTTGAAAAATCATTGCAACTGACAAACCTTGTTGAGAATGATGAAGTTTTATTAAGACTTGCAAAGCTTTACTATTATCATGGATATTATCGGCTGGCATTCCTCGAATTCATTCGATCCATAAAGATGTTTGATAGAATAGATAAGGAAGGACTAGAAATGATGGGAACTATAATGGATAGTCCTAACTCTTCAATCATATAGAATGGATGTTTGTATATAATAGTAAAAAAAAGTAAAGTGAGAGAGTGGTTATGATAGAAGTAATTGAGAGAATTCCTATAAAAGATAGTACCATTAATAGTGCTATGGCCTATGAAAACTATGGTGACTACTATGCGTTATTTATTGGAAAATATAAGGATTATTCAATATATAGAAGTTTGATGCAATTTGAACTACCGGCTTTAGTGGGTCAAGGTGTTGTTAGAAAGGTTGAACTTCTATTATATATAATAAGAAATGATGAAGTCTCCTGTGAAAAAGAATTTAGGATATATAGGACTACAGAAAGCTTTAACGAAAGTACGGTGAGTTTTGCAAATAAGCCAGATGTGGACAAAGAACCGTATATAAACTTTACAATAAAAGACGAAATAAATACGTACGTAAAAGTAGATATAACTAGACTGTTTATTGATTGGTATTGTGGAAAATATCCTAACTATGGGCTATTAATAGAGGCAATTGATGAAAATATAAGCGCATTAGTAGGTTTTTATAGCAAAGATGCAGAAACACCCTATATACCTAAACTTCAAATTAATTTTGAACGATCTATAGAATTAGATCAAAAAAGTTATACAAACATAGAGAAGGAAAAATTGAATTTTAAGGAAAATTATGTTTTGGGAGATAACTTCTTTGAGAATGGAGCTTACGAGAAGGCATATGAATGCTATAAAAAAATCTTTGAAGAATGTAGCATCTATTCGCAGAAAACGCCAAAATTATTTTTAAGAATGATAGTGGCTTTAGATAAAATAGAAGAATATGATGAGGCCTTAGAAATGATCGCCCAAGGGTTGAAGCATTTTCCGGACTTTACAGATTTAGCCTTTTTGAGGGGAAACATATATTTCAACCAAGGTAAATTTTCCCTAGCCATAAAGGAATTTAATCGATGCATGGATATGGAAGAAGCACCAGTGAATATGAGCTTTATTGTAGGTGTAGAGGGTTATAGATCACTTCATGCTTTGGCACAAATCTATTGTGAACTTGAAGACTATGATGAGGCATACAACTATTGTTTGAAGGCACTTCATCTAAACCCAAAGTATACAGTACCCCTCCATACAATGGCCCATATATTATGTCGCAAACAAAGAGACCTACATGATATAAAAATAAAGTTTACAGACCTTCTAGGAACAAATTTGGATGGAAAAGATTACATGATTCTTGGGGATATATTTTTTAAGCTAGGCGAATATAGTAGCGCATACGAATACTTCTCAAAGGCAGAAGAATTTGTTAATAACCATCAAAATGTTACATTTGCTAAAGGCATGTGCCAACTATATTTGAAACAGTATGTTAAATCCTATGAGTGTTTTGTAAAGATAAAAGAAGGAGAACTATATGAAGAAGCTGTGTATAAAATGATTTTATGCGAATTTTTAAGTTCTCATATGAATAATGCTGCACAGCTCTTAAATATTCTTAGAAACCCTGAAAATAACAATAGGAGGATGATTTATTATGCATTAAGAGATATTCTCGAAGAGAAGACAGTATTGACTATAAGCGATGATAAAGAAGAATCGGAAAAATTTTTCGAGATTATTTTTGAATTATTGGATATTTTGATTAAAGCTGCAACTCCAGAAGTATTTGAAAAATCATTAAATCTTTTAAATCTTATTGAACATAATGAAGTTTTATTAAGATTAGCAAAGCTTTATTACAAGCATGGGCTATATAGAATGGCTTTTCAAGAGTTCTTACGATCTATAAAGAATTTTGAGAAAATAGATTCTGAAGGATTAAGTATGATGAAAAAGGCTTTAGAAAAAACTAAGTCTTCTTTAAAAAAATATGTACTTTTGTAAAAAATACTAAACTCCTCTCTGGTAATTAAGTTTCACTTTATTGTTAGGGAGGAGTTTTTTATGAGTACTTTCACGTATGAAATAAAACTATTATTCTTGTCCTTGATACCATATCTTAAGCTTTGATTTTTCTCCTGGATTTACATTTTTTGCTGCAATCCTAAGATATTTAGAAAATGTGTATGGAATGACATAAACCAGTTCGTGAGAGCCTATTACTTTTGGTGTCGAACAATCGTCTATAAAGTCAGTACGATTTGCACTTACCTGCACCAGTATTTCCACAGAAGTATTTCCTAGATTTTCTATATGAAAGGTAATCGTTTTTGTAAGAGATACATTAATTACTGAAGAAAAAGAATAGAGCTCATCGGTTTCCATTTCTTCCACCTGTGAAACGAAACGAGTAGGAAAAAACTGTGCTTTATATTTGGGAGCATAATATATTTCTACCGTGGGGGCTAAAGTTGAATTCACTATAGTTATAATTTGCTTTGCTGTATGGTTGTATTTTTCATTACTTTTTATAATCAACCCATAGTTTGGAATTTTATGGCTATACCACATGTCAACGGGTTTTGTGATGTTAAAAGCATAGAAACCTTCCCTGGTCAAATACCGTGGTTCTCCTGTATACATTGTATAGAACATGGGTTGATTATTCCAATTCACTGTATCAAGTGACCAATCTTCTTGTAATGCAAAGGGTGTGAATAGACTTGAGGTACGGACGCCCGTAAACTGCACATATATTTTAAGAATAGCTTTTAAAATAACGCAGTCATTTGGGAGCATTGAAATAGGGAATTTAAAAAGTATGTGATAGACCTTCTTGGACTCCACTCTTCCAACATACATGCTTTTGCGAATACCAAATACTTTTGATGGCTCAGCTAGACTGATTTGGGCTGCCTCTACCTGTGGATTTATGATCACTGTACTCATTATTCTCCCCCTTTCTCTACAATATAATATTATGTTTTTTTATTAATGCTACACTATTTCAGATATAAGTCATAGCGAAGATCCTTCTCACAACGGTAAATCCTATTTAAGAATTATGGAGATCAGCGATAGCATAGAGCATAAATGTTTAGAGAAAGTGCTAATTGAAAAATGTACAGATAGCAGAATTTTCCATTTATTTGCGTCGGAGATATAGTCATATTCTCTTTCATCTTTGATGGCTTGAGCCTTACAATCTTAGAATAGCCAATATCAACTAGGTAAAACCTCACAAATATGGCGTGGAGAACATATAATTTAATAAAAATAAAAAGAGGAGTGATTACATGTATGATACTGGACTATTCAACGAGTTAATCATTACAATCATACGCGGCTTGCTTATTCCACTTGTACCTGTTGTAACAGCATATTTGATAGCACTGATAAAGAAGTTAACAGAAGATATTCACAATCAACTTAACGACATAGATTTTATAAAGTATTCGGATATAGCAGAAAATGTTGTAAATACTGCTGTTACAGCAGTTTTTCAGACGTATATTGATGATATTCTGAAAAAGAGGATTGCTCTTACTGACGATGAAATGAAGCTAGCTTTTAATATGATAAAAGAGAAATCTGGAAAGATAATAAGCAACACATCAATGAGTGAATTGGGTAAAAGATATACTGATTTAGATAAATGGCTTGAAAATAAGATTGTCTGCTGTTCAAATCAAGAAATGAAAAACAGCATCAATTTGGCAGTTAACAATGAAATGGAGGCAATGCCATGAAAATAATTATTGATTCTGGTCACGGAGGAAGTGATCTAGGGGCGTCTGGCTTTGGCATGAAAGAGAAGGATTTAAATCTTATTTATGCAAGGCTTCTTGCAGTGAAACTTGAAAATTTCAATATAGACGTGGACAGATCACTGATTAACGACAACTACTATTCACCTGAAGAGCTGACAAATATAATTAAAAAATCGGATGCGACATTATGTATCTCCTGCCATAATAATTCATTTAATAGCACAGTAAGGGGATTTGAAGTTATTCATAGCATACACTCCAAGGGGATACTAGCGAAATTGATAGCTGAAGAAGTAAAAAAAACAGATTTTCCTGTAAGGCGTGTGTTTAGTAGAGAAAGTACGGCTCCATCTCGAGCTGGTAAGGATTATTATTATATAATCAGAGATACTTATCCAGAGGTAGAAACTATTATTGTTGAATTTGGATTTATAGATAACAGTGAAGATTTTAACATGCTTACAAATTCCATGTGGCAGGATAAACTTACTGCAGCATTAACTGCTGGTATAAAAAGATATATTTCTTTCGACATAGCTGTCAAAACAAGTATACAAGGAAATCCTACTCTTCTTCCTGATCAACTGAAGGCAGCCTTGAAAGCTGTTAATGGGACAGCTAACAAAGAAATAGTAGATATTTATTACAATATTTCTCCAATGTATGGAATAAAAGCTGATCTAGCATTCCTGCAATGCATTTATGAGACGAACTGGCTGAGATTTACAGGCATTGTTAAACCTGGACAAAATAATTTTGCAGGTATTGGTGCAGGGTCGAATAGCTCTAGCTTGTCGTTTCCTACTGTGGAAGCTGGAGTTGAAGCCCATATACAACATTTATTCGCCTACGCCACAACTATGTCAATTCCAGCAGGGCGTATTCTTTATGACAAAAGATTCCATTTGGTAGAAAGGGGAAGCGCACCCAATTGGGAGGACCTTAACGGAAAATGGGCAGTTCCAGGTATCGGATATGGAGAAAAGATTGTTGAATTACAGAAAATGGTATCGGAAAAATATCCTATGGAAGTACCAGATAAACCAGTAACTCCGTCACCTCACTGGGCAAAAATATCTCATGATGAGTTGAGGAGTGCCGGATTCCTTTTAAATGATCACACAGACACCCTGGATGAACCTGCAAGCAAAGGAGTTGTATTTACTTTGGTTAATAGAATATGGAAGGAGTTAATGAAAGATGAATAATCTGTTGTATATTTTATCGACTATAGTTATCATCGGATCTGGTTTAGTATTTTTTTACTACTGTATGAAACTGTTGTCGGCAGCATCTAGCAAAGGAAAATATATGAAAAAGTACAAAAAAATTGATGGAATCATGTCAAAATTGGATAATACGATCATGCTAAGCATTATGGCAGTCAATAAATCAATGGTTGAAAAACTTAAACAATCAAGCTTGTTTTTTCAGCAAGAGAAAGAAGAAGCTTTCTATGAAGCCAAAGATAGAATTATGCGTATCATAAATGAAGAGGAAATCCAATGCCTCAGTCCCTATATCAATATAGGTGAATGGATAAACAATAGAATTGAGTATTATGTAAGAACTTTAAAGCAATAATTGCTAATTTTATATAGCTATAGAGTAGGCTCTATTTTTTTTCGGATATTACTGAAGTGAGTCTTTATACATTAGTTGCAAAAAGAAGGGGATTCATTCATATCATACAGTCATAGTATAAATGGCATCGGTATTACCGGTATAATTGCAGCAGTAAAAAGTTTTTCTCGATAAGCAATGAATGTAAAGAGAGTAGTTAAAAGCCGTATGGCTTTTAACTACTCTCCTTCTAATTACGAATTCATAAATTGTTTAAAAGGCATCCTTACTGTTAAAATTTTGGTTCGTATTTAAAACAAATACCTAATGCCTTAGGACCTAAATGAGCACCTACTACAGGACCTAATTCTTCCACTGTCAACCTTGTCATCGGAAAGTGGGTTTCAATTATTGGTATTAATTCATTAACCTCTTCTATGGCATTAATATGACATAAACTTATAGCATTCGTTTCAGACGGAATAGCTTCTATCATTTTTTCTAAAGCTTTTTTCTTACCTCTAACCTTAGCAACACCTTCAAGCTTCCCATTTTTTAATGCGATTATTGGCTTAATATTTAACAAAGAGCCTAGTAATGCAGCAGTACTGGTAAGTCTACCACCCTTCTTTAGATAATCTAAGGTTTCAACAGTTATATAAATGCCCATATGTTTCTTTTGAGCTTCAATTTGTGTCACAATGTCTTGTCTTTCAACACCACTATTTGCCAAATGTAGAGCCATTTCCACTAAGGCTCTCAGGTTCGCAGCGCAACTTTCAGAATCTATAACTGATATTTTTGTTTCATCTACTAAGTTTGAGGCTGTCAGAGCGCTATTATAGGTACCACTGAGCTTAGAAGATATGGTTATGACGATAATTTCATCATAGCCTTCTTCTAGGGCTTTACGATAGGCAACTGAAAATGCTCCGGCTGATGGCTGAGATGTGGTAGGAAAGCTTTGGGACCTAGATAGGTTTTCGAAAAAAGCCAGGAACTCGCCTGGAAAGCCTTCATCTTCAACAAGGCCTTCGAAATTAATAGACAAAGGAACAATTTCAATATTATTCTTGATTGAAAAGGCTTTGTCTATATACGCAGTACTATCAGTTATTATCTTAATCTTTGACATAGAACCTCCTTATAGAGCCATTTATTTTCATAATATCAGGTTTTAATACTTGAAGCAAAGTGTTTTTTTCAAGAATTGAGTTCCACTCTAAACAATTCATGAAATTTCTTTTATCCTCAGGGAACAGGTCCCCCAACCAATCGTGAAGTCATGGGATAAAAAAATGTCAATAATACATAAGGGAAAAATTTGAGAATCAAGCTACAATATGAATAATTGCTATTAATTGTAAAAAATAAAGGAAATGTACAGGTGATATAGAAATAAAGGAGTTAATACATAAATATTTATACTATAAATCTCTTTTAAAGATCGGATAAATACAATATACATTGATAAAATTCTATCAATGTTGATTAGTATATTTTTATTGTAAAATTACTTTTTTCTTAGCCAAGCATATCATAAAAATCAACACACCGTAGTATCTATGGAATATACCACACTTTATCCAAATTATTGAGAAAATCTACCGATAAACCATTAATAGGTTAAGGGGTTGATCACGTGTTTGAAGATGTGATTGTAACGGATAGCTCAAAATGTAGAGAATGTTATTCATGTGTAAGGAATTGCCCTGTAAAAGCCGTAAAAATAAAAAATGGCAAGGCAGAGATAATCCAATCTCGGTGCATTCAATGTGGTAACTGTGTGAAGCATTGTTCCCGGGGAGCAAAAAAAATTCAAGATAGTATTCCTACTGTTAAAGCACTTATCGATTCAAGAAAAAAAATTGTTGCATTGCTAGCTCCTTCATATATGGCAGGACTATATCCGCTTGCAATGGAACAAATCCTTAGAATGCTAAAGAACATTGGATTTGATGAGGTCTGGGAAGCCGCCATTGGAGCAGAATATGTCATAGAAGCATCTGCTCAATTTATACAACAGAACAATGATAGGATATTACTTAGCTCTCCGTGTCCAGCTGTTGTAAATTTAATTGAAAAGCATTACCCTATCCTTATCAATCATTTAATGCCCATTTGTTCTCCCATGATCGCCACAGGAAGAATTATAAGGGAAAAATACAAAAATGAAAGAGTTACAATTATTTTTATAGGTCCTTGTCTGGCGAAAAAGGCTGAGATAGCACAGGATCAATTTGGTAGTTGTATTGATGGGGTGTTAACCTATGAAGAATGTACAAGACTATTTAAAAGCATAGAGCACAAAGATAATCCTATGTTAGATGAAAATAACATATCCTATTATGTGGCTTCAAAAAAAGGAAGGAGCATTCCTCTTTCAGGAGGAATTATTTCAAATTTAAAGGATAAGTTTTATAAAAATAAATTATTCGCTTGGGATGGTATTAAAAATTGTGTTGAGTTGGTTAAACATATGGAAAATAAAGAGAAAAAGGAAGAACAGGTTTTTGGTGTATACGATATCTTAAGCTGTAGAGGTTGTATTGATGGAATCTGCATTGAAAACAATTTGTCGATGTTTGAAAAGATGAGGATTACCACGGATTTTATCAATAAAACAAGTATAACCTCAAAAGAAATACTATTAACCGAGGATTATAACATAGATTTAAAAAGGAACTTTACGGACAGGATGATACCTCTCCATCAACCCGATGAAGGAAGTATTAAAGATATACTGACTAGAATTGATAAATATAATATTGAGGATGAGTTAAACTGTGGAGCCTGTGGATATGAATCCTGCAGGGAAAAGGCATCTGCGGTATATCAAGGAATTGCTGAAGTTGAGATGTGTATCCCCTACTTACTTTCAAAGAAAAATGAGCTATATAAGGAATTAGGAGAAAGATTTGATACCATAAACCGTTTAAATGAAGAATTAAATGGAATTTTTGAATCTTCCTATGATGGTATGATTGTATGTGATGCTAAGGGGAAAATAATAAAAGTCAATACTGCTTGGAAAAATATGATCGGGATTGAGGAAATACCTGAAAATGTAGTGGAGTTAGAAGAAAAAAGAATCATATATCCCTCTGCAACGTTGCTTACCATCAAGGAAAAAAGAAGAATTACCTTTTTACAAGAGAATAAAAATCATAGAATCTTTATTGCCACTGGAAATCCAATTTATGATCAAAAGGGAGAACTGGTGGGGGTTGTAACAAATATAAGAGACATTGAGGAATTGAGCAGATTAAAACGGAGTTTTTTGAATAAGCACGAAGAAAAACCTCCTGCTTATTCAGGAATCATAGCCAATAGCCAAGAATTTGGGAAAGTATTAGAATTAGCCACCCAGGCTTCAAAGTATAAATCCACAGTGCTGCTTTTGGGAGAAACAGGGGTGGGAAAAGATGTAATTGCTAGATTGATCCACTATCTAAGTCCCGTTAAAGAAAAATCCTATATTAAGGTCAACTGTGGTGCCATTCCAGAAAATTTATTGGAATCTGAGTTTTTTGGATATGAGTCAGGAGCCTTTACTGGTGCTAATAAAGAAGGGAAAAAAGGTTTTTTTGAACTTGCCCATGAAGGCACTATTTTTCTCGACGAAATTGGGGATTTACCCCTATTGTTACAAGTAAAGCTTCTTCAAGTGATCCAAGATAAAAGGGTACGAAGGATTGGAGCAGTAAAAAGCAAGGATATAGACATCAAAATAATCGCAGCCTCAAACAACGATCTTAAGAAAATGGTGGATGAAGGAAGGTTTAGAGAAGACTTATACTACAGGTTAAACGTAATTCCCATCCATATTCCACCTTTAAGGGAGAGAAAGGATGACATTATTCCTCTGGCCTATTACTTTTTAGATGTTTTCAATAAACAATATGGTTGTACTAAAGAGTTTTTACCGGAAATTCCAAGCATATTAAAAAACTACTATTGGCCTGGTAATGTGAGGGAGCTGCAAAACATTATTGAAAGGATCGTTGTAACATCTAAAGAATCTCAAATCTCATCTAAGGACACTCCATCCTATATTATGCAACATTCAGAAGTTTTAGATGGTCAGATTGTTGTCAATGATATTTTGCCATTAAAAGAAGCGATTCTGGAGGTAGAAAGACAAATAATAAATCGTGCTTATAAGGCATATGGCAATACCTACAAGATGGCAGAGGTACTGGGGGTAAATCAGTCTACTATTGTTAGAAAATTAAAGAGTATCCGAAGCTAAGGAATTCTAAAATAGAAGTTTTATTAAAATGCAGCAGAGCATTAATAATGTACTGCTGCATTTTGTGTTTTTCTAATAGTTAGTATAACTTATATTGAATTTTAAGATAACCTATCATGTGCTAATGCATTAAGAGATCGTTAAAATGATATGCAATCCACTCTATGGAGGACTTTAAAAGTTGGCATTACTTTTGCAAATGATACTGTATGAAGGATAAGTATTGAATAGTTAATGATGTTTATCGAATAAGAGAGGATATAAGGAAGGAGGAGCTTTCATGATTAAAATAGCAAGATATAGTAAGTTTAAAGAGTATAGTATAAGTAAGTTACAAATAGAGAAAAAAGGAAAACGGAGAATTGCAGTAGTTATAGCAAAGTGTAGTGTTTCTGTGGGGGCCTATGAAGTTCTAAAAGCAATTCAGAATACGTTGAAAGAAGAAAGGATAGAAGATATTATTGTTGAAATTACGGGGTGTATGGGACTTTGTAATAGAGAGCCCATAATCATGGTTGAAGGTTTGGATGGTTCAAAAACAATTTATGACTGGGTTACACCTGAAAAAGCCAGCATAATAACCCTTGTACATGGTCTGTACGGGAAACCAGTATGGCCTTGGGCCATGATTAATTAAAAAAGAGATAAAATGGAGGTGTTTAAATGTCAAAGGTCATTGAAAAATGCATGTGTCAAGAAATGAGTCAGGAGGAAAAATATTCTTTGCTAAAGGATGTGATTGAAGAATACGAAAAAAAGGAGAGTAATCTCATTCAAATTCTTCATATGTCCCAGGCAATATTTGGTTTTTTACCGAACACCCTACAAAATTTTATAGCAGAACAAATGGATTTACCCATTTCAAAAGTCAGTGGGGTTGTTACTTTTTATTCCTTCTTCTCAACAAAGCCAAAGGGTGAATATACTATAAGAATTTGTCTTGGAACGGCATGTTACGTAAGGGGAGGGAAAAAAATTCTAGAGAAATTCAGAGAGCTTTTGGGTATTGACGTGGGGGAAACCACTGAGGATTTTAAATTTTCACTTGAGGTTATGAGATGTATTGGAGCATGTGGATTAGCGCCAGCCATAAGCATCAACGATAAGGTTTACAAGAGAGTGAATTCAAACAAAATACAGCAAATATTAAAGGAGTATGAATAGGGGGGTGTAGAATGGATAAAGAGTATAAAATTTGGAGTTCAAAAGATTTAAATGGTGTGAAAGAGCAGTATTTTAATGAGACGGAGAAATATAAAAATGTTATTCTTCTTTGCTCTGGTGCTGGCTGTATCTCTTCAAAATGCAAAGAAGTAAAGGAAGCACTAATTAATGAACTCCAGGATATAGGCCTATTAGAGGCAGTAAAAATTAATCTTACAGGATGTATAGGTACATGCGATGTTGGACCAACCATGATTATACAACCGGATGGAGTGTTTTACTGTAATTTAAAACCAGAGAATATGAAAAAGATCGTTAAAAAGCATCTTTTAGAAAAGGAAATCGTAGAAGAGTTATGTTATACCAATAGAGATACAGGCAAAAAGGTTCCGTTGATGAAGGATATAGAATTTTTCAAAGGTCAAAAGAAGGTTGTCTTAAGAAATTGCGGAAAGATTGATTATCGATCTATGGATGAATATATATATAATGCTGGCTACTTTGCCCTGGCCAAGATTATCGAAGGTATTAGCCCTGAAGAAGTCATAGAAGAGATTGAAAAATCTGGACTTAGGGGTAGGGGAGGCGGAGGATTTCCTACAGGTCTTAAGTGGAAGCTTGCAGCAAAGGCCAAGGAAAGCATAAAATATGTAATTTGTAATGCTGATGAAGGAGATCCTGGGGCTTTTATGGATAGAAGTCTTTTAGAGGGAGATCCCCACGTAGTAATAGAAGGCATGGCTATTGCAGGTTATGCCATAGGAGCCAACAAAGGCTATGTGTATGTTCGTGCTGAATACCCCCTGGCAATTGAAAGATTGGATTATGCAATAACTGAAGCCAGGGAAAGAAACCTATTGGGTCAAAATATTTTCGGGTCTGATTTTGACTTTGATATTGAAATAAGAATTGGAGCAGGAGCTTTTGTGTGTGGAGAAGAAACGGCTCTTATGTGTTCTGTCGAAGGAATGCGTGGAGAGCCTAGGCAAAAGCCACCGTATCCTTCCGAAGAAGGTTTGTTTGGGAAACCCACCATCATTAACAATGTTGAAACCTTTGGAAATATCCCCATGATCATTCTAGAAGGTGCCCAGTGGTTTTCAGCAATAGGTACGGAGAAGAGTAGAGGGACAAAGGTATTTGCCTTGGCAGGAGATGTTAATAATACGGGAATCATCGAAGTACCAATGGGTGTCACCCTAGGAGAAATCGTTTTTGATATTGGAGGAGGAATTCCTAAGGATAAAAAATTTAAGGTAGCACAAACAGGAGGACCTTCAGGAGGATGTTTGACAAATGAGCATCTAAACACTCCGGTTGATTATGATTCTCTTGTGGAGTTGGGAACCATCATGGGATCAGGAGGCCTTATATGTATGGACGAAGATACATGTATGGTAGACGTTGCAAGGTTTTTTATGGAATTTGTGCAAGATGAGTCCTGTGGGAAATGTGTGGCCTGTCGATTGGGTACCAAAAGAATGCTTGAAATCCTTGAGAATATTACGAAGGGAAAAGGAAAAGAAGGAGATGTGGAGCTTCTCATAGAGCTTGCTCAAACTGTAAAAGATACTGCGTTGTGTGGTCTAGGTCAGACTGCTCCTAATCCAGTCCTGAGTACCATAAAGCATTTTAGGGAGGAATATGACGAACACATTAAAAATAAATATTGCCGAGCTGGTGTATGTTCAGACCTGTTCATCTCTCCCTGTGAAAATGTCTGTCCAGCAGGGGTAAATGTACCGGGGTATGTTGCTTTAATAGCTGCCGGAAGGGTAAAGGATGCCTACAACCTCATAAGACAAGAAAATCCATTTCCATCGGTTTGTGGAAGGGTGTGTACCCATCCCTGTGAAGGGAAATGCAGAAGGTCCCAGTTGGATGAACCCATAGCCATAGCGGATTTGAAGAGATATGCTGCGGATGAAGCTTTTAAACATAATGAGCCATTTACGGATTTGGTATTTCCTAAGAATAATAAATCCGTAGGAATCATCGGTGCGGGTCCATCGGGCTTGACCTGCGCATATTATCTTGGCAGACTAGGCTATGATGTAACAATTTATGAGTCCCAACCGGTGGCGGGAGGAGTCTTGGTCTTTGGTATACCAGAGTATCGTTTACCTAAGGAAATTCTTAAAAAAGAAATTGATACATTGAAACAGGTTGGCATTAAAATATTAACCAATACAGAAATTGGAAAAGATATACCCTTTAAGGAAATAAGGGAAAAACATAGTTCTATATATATCGCAATAGGTACACAACTCTCTCATAAAGTAGGGGTTGAAGGTGAAAAATTAAAAGGAGTATACCATGGGTTAGATTTTTTAAAGGATGTTAACCTTCATAAGGATGTTGAAATAAAAGGTGTTGTAGCAGTGATTGGAGGCGGAAATACAGCCATTGATGCTGCAAGGGTGGCTCTTAGAATGGGAGCTGAAGAAGTGCATGTTCTCTATAGAAGGACGATGACAGATATGCCGGGGGATAAACGGGAAATAAAAGATGCAATCGAGGAAGGGGTAAGGGTCCATGAACTTGTGAAGCCCATTGCCTTTATTGGAACAGAAAAAGTAAATAAGGTGAAATGTTTAAGGTTGGAGTTATCGGGTTTTGACGCCGATGGAAGAAAAAAACCATGTGAAATTAAGGACTCTGAGTTTGTAATGGATGTGGATTATGTAATTCCAGCCGTGAGCCAGTATTCAGATCTACCATTTGTAGGAAAGGATGAAGTTGAAGTGTCAAAATGGGGCACCTTTGTGGTAGATGAAACTCAAATGACCACCATGGAAGGGGTGTTCGCTGGAGGAGATGTTGTAAGGGGTTCTGATGTGGTCATTACTGCTATAGCCGATGGAAAGAAGGCGGCAGCTTCTATTGATCAATATCTTGGTGGAACTGGAGAACTAAATAAAGGAGAGACAATTGATATTCCTCAAATAGTGGATGATTATGAACTCGTTGAACATGAAAGATTCACCATGGAATATGCTGATTTAGATTCTCGGAAAAATAATTTTGAAGAAGTATCAAAGGGCTTTCACCGATTAAATGCCATGGCAGAAGCCATGAGATGCTTAAGATGTGATCGAAGGCTGTAATTATGAAGGGGGTGAAATCGAATGGTAAAGATATTAATAAACAATAAAAAAATAGAGGTAGAGGAAGGCACCACCATTTTAGAGGCTGCAAAGGAGAACAATATTCTCATACCAAGCCTGTGCTATCTTGAAGGGGTTCACAAAATAGGGTCATGTAGAATCTGTGTAGTTGAAGTGGAAGGGGTTAAGAACCTTCAAGCTTCATGCATAACACCTGTGGCGGAAGGAATGATCATTCATACAAATTCAAATAGGGTACGAAGTGCAAGGAAAGTACTCTATGAGCTAATGCTTTCTGACCATCCAGCAGAATGCTTGCAGTGTTCAAGAAATCAAAACTGTGACTTTCAAAAGTTAGGAGAATTAATACAAATAGAGCAATCACGATTTGAAGGGGAAAAAACTAAAGGTACCATGGATCTATCTTCACCATCCATCGTAAGGGATAACGCAAAATGTATATTATGTCGAAGATGTGTTACCATATGCAATGAAATTCAAGGTGTGGGTATTTTAAATGCCCAGTTCAGAGGTTTTGCCTCTGAAATAAGTCCAGGAGAGGATCTGCCTTTGGGATCTGCATCCTGTACCTTTTGCGGTCAGTGTACGACGGTGTGTCCTGTAGGAGCATTGGTTGAGAAAGATTCTACAAAATCTGTATGGTCTGCATTGCTGGATCCTAAGAAAACTGTTATCATTCAAACGGCGCCGGCTATCCGTGTAGCCCTAGGGGAAGAATTTGGTTACGAGCCTGGAAGTAGCATTACAGGCAAGATGGTAAGTGCTTTAAAAGAAATGAATTTTCATTATGTGTTTGACACCAATTTTGCCGCTGACTTAACGATTATGGAAGAGGGCACAGAGCTTCTGGGTAGACTTACAAAATACCTATATGAGAAAAACATAATCAGCGATGAACAGTTTGAAAAAACAGGGTTTAAGTCAGGGGGTAATCCGACTTCATTGCCGATGATAACCAGCTGTAGCCCTGGATGGATAAAATATGTGGAGCATTATTTTCCCGGGGAAATTGAGCACGTATCATCCTGTAAATCTCCCCATATGATGCTCGGTGCCCTATGCAAGAGTTATTTTGCAGAAAAAATCAATGTAGACCCAAAAGATATGTTTGTTGTTTCGGTAATGCCATGTACAGCTAAGAAATATGAGATTTCAAGGCCTGAAATGTTAAATAATGATGTTCCAAATGTGGATGCAGTCATAACCACAAGGGAGCTAGCAAGGATGATTAAAGACTCCGGTGTGAACTTCAATTATCTGCCTGAAGGTAGCTTTGATAACCCCTTAGGCCTTTCATCGGGAGCTGCAGATATTTTTGGTGCTCCAGGTGGTGTAATGGAAGCAGCCTTAAGGACGGTATATGAAATCGTAACGGGAAGGGAATTGCCATTTGATAACCTTCATGTTAAGCCTATTCAAGGATTGGAAAGGATAAAGACTGCCGAAATAAAAATCGAAGGGGCCCAAGAGCCTTGGGAATTTTTAAACGAAATTACTGTGAAAGTTGCCACCACCAGTGGTCTAAAAGGCGCTTCCATATTAATGGATGAAATCCGTAAAAGAGAAAGTCCTTATCATTTTATAGAAGTCATGGGTTGTCCTGGAGGTTGTATAAGTGGAGGAGGACAGCCTAGGCCTACCAATGATGAAGTGAGGAAAAAGAGAATGCACGCTATCTATATGGAAGATGAAGGAAAAGCCCTTAGGAAATCCCATGAAAATCCTGATATTATAAGGATTTATGAGGAGTATCTTGAAAAACCTTTAGGGCATAAATCCCATGTACTACTCCATACTGTCTATACAAAGAGGAGCAAGTACTAAATAACCAGGTAAGTACAACTACTAATAGTCTAGAAGAGGGGTTAAGCCCCTCTTCTAGACTATTGAAAATCCCCCATCTTCTTCGTCACTGCGAAAAGCCAGCACCCTCATGTATATCACTATACACTGCGGTCGCTGGCTTTTCTTGTTCCTTGAATCTAGGAAATTTTGAACAGTCTCAAAATTATTGACTTTTTCAACAACATCTTTAATCTACTAAAGTCTATTTCAATGAAAAAAAACAAAAAAATAAATTGTCTTAAGGAATATTAATATTGACATGATAGTGATTATCAATTATACTGATGATATTGAAAATCATTATCGCAAAACATTAGGGAGGTATTTAAATGAAAAAAAGATTAGTTGTTATTTCGCTGGTATTCGTATTCGTATTTGTAACTATAATAGGTTGTTCTGCAAAAAATGGAGAAACTGAAATAGTTAGTCAAGAAACTGGTAATAAAGACAGTAAAGTTGTAAACCTTTATACGGATAGACATTATGACACGGATCAGCAGTTATATGATACGTTTGAACAAGAGACAGGGATTAAAGTAAATGTTGTTGAAGGAAAATCAGATGAACTAATTGAAAGACTTTCAAGAGAGGGACAGGATACACAAGCCGATTTGTTAATCACTGCCGATGCCGGTAGATTACATAGGGCAAAGGAGCAGGGATTATTACAAACTGTCGATAACGAAGTGCTATTTAAGAACATTCCAGAAAATTTAAGAGATAATGAAAATCAATGGTTTGGATTGACAGTAAGAGCAAGGGTACTTGTCTACGCTAAGGATAGAATCAATCCAACGGAGTTGTCATCTTATGAAGATTTAACAGACCCTAAATGGAAAGGGAAAATCCTAGTTAGATCATCAACAAATGTATATAACCAATCACTCCTAGCTTCGTTTATTGAGCTTAATGGAGAAGAGAAAGCTAAGGAATGGGCAAAAGGAATAGTAGCCAATATGGCTAGAGGACCTGAAGGAAATGACAGAGACCAAGCAAAGGCTGTTGTTGCCGGAATAGGTGATATTGCCATAATGAATACCTACTACGTTGGAAAAATGCTAGACTCCATTGATGCTGAAGAAGTAAAGGTTGCTGAAAAAGTTGGCGTGTTTTTCCCAGATCAGGATGGAGCTGGTACTCATATTAATGTAAGCGGAGTGGGCTTAACAAAATACTCCAAAAATACGGATTCAGCAGTAAGGTTGATCGAGTTTTTATCAGGTAAACAGGCTCAAAGTCAATTTGCTGAAGCAAACTTTGAATATCCTGTGAATCCATCAGTTGAACCGTCTGAACTTCTTAAATCTTGGGGAGATTTTACACCTCAGTCCATAAATCTATCTAAGTTAGGGATCTACAACAAACGAGCATCAGAAATATTTGATGAAATCGGTTGGAAATAAAAATAATTCAAAAGCAGTCTGAAATACGACTGCTTTTTTTTTAGAAATTA
>JUEG02000047.1_pt1 | contig 19034 bp, 18 predicted proteins | sample 432341 | NCBI WGS metagenome assembly JUEG02 (sample SAMN02953476, study PRJNA257561) | rock porewater metagenome | biome: terrestrial; feature: Opalinus Clay rock; material: porewater; isolation source: Opalinus Clay rock BIC-A1 borehole | place: Switzerland: Mt Terri URL, St-Ursanne ...
CAAATGCGAGAGGCCATAGGATTCCGCCGAAACGGGTCGCCGACGGGGATTGGATAGTGCAGGGTTCACCAATCACATCGCTATTCGACAGGCACAAAAAAAGCTGCCCTTGGGCAGCTTCTCTTGTCTCATCACTTCTAAAGGAAGTGAGCGGAGGGATATGGCGCAGCGGACGGGACTCGAACCCGCGACCCCCGGCGTGACAGGCCGGTATTCTAACCGACTGAACTACCGCTGCGCGTCGGCCGGACTTTCGTCCGAAATCTCACAAAGGTTGGTGGCTGATGACGGGATCGAACCGCCGACCCCCTGCGTGTGATGCAGAAGCTCAAAACGTAACCTATTGATTTAATTGAATTTTTATAAGGCGCTCACTGCACGAAATGCCTGGTTTTGCGGGACTTTGCGGGACTATGTCCCGCAAATCTCCAGCAGCTCGGTTCCGGATTTCTTTCCTCGAACCGCCTATGTGACAGCGATCCATGTGCGGGAGGGCTCGTCTTCCCTGATAAGGCAGCAAGAGAACCTGGCCTGATGGATCAAGGAAAATTCAGTAGAATCGACAAAACTGAAGATTTTCTTTTCGCAGTTAAGAAAATCCTACCAACTCGAGTTCCCGTGAAGGAATTTATACATGCAGCTTGTGGGTTATGCCTGGCTAAGCGAAGCCATGCAATTGTCTGCCTTCCCCTTGCGCCTTCCGGCCATTGTGCAGCCTGTCACTCGGTTGAAGACGATTGGCCAGACTTTGGCCGTACCAGCGGCTATCGCACCATCGGCGGATGACTTGCTCGGCCACATTCTGTTTGCACTGAAGCATGAAGGGATAAACCTCGCGATACTGGCGCAGGCCCTACCCCAGATCCCAGTTGCGGCTCTGGAAAGCGAACTGCTGGAGGCACCCAATGGCATTTATGTTCGTAAGGCATGCTTTCTGAGGGAAGCGTTCACCAACGACGAGATTCCCCAACATGCGCCGGTTCGGGGCGCCTTCGTGGCACTCTTCGATCCCAAGCGCTACGTGACCCGTCCGGGAGCGAGGAACTCAAAATGGAGGGTGGAATTCAACGGCCTAGGCAACGTGAATTATTGCGCCACCGTAGAAAGGACCGGCAGGCTGATCGAACTTCAGGAATACGACATTCTGGGTCGCGCCAAAGCCTTCATCGACTCCTTGCCTCCGATCATGATGGATCGAGCAATCAATTGGGCCTATTTGCACGAAACCAAGGATTCGTTCGCTATCGAACGCGAAGCGCCTAGCGACGACAAGTCGCGACGGTTCATACAATTGCTGCGTCAGGCGCACGAACACCAACCTCTGACCGAGGACTATCTGGTAGCTTTGCAGAACGCCACAGTGTCGAATCCTTATGATTTAGCAGCAGCATTCAGGCACGAGCAAAATCATCTCGCAGGCGCCCTTCAGGGTGCTGCCGGTGTAACTTACGTTCCCCCACCGCCAGACCTTTGTCGCGAACTGATGGGTCACCTCATGCAGTTTGCCAATGAGGCGCCCAACCAGATCGACCCGCTGGTAGCAGCTGGAATCATCTCCTTCGGCTTCGTATTCCTCCATCCATTCATGGATGGAAACGGACGCCTGTCCCGATTCTTGATCCACCAAGCCCTTTGCCGCGCTGGCGCCTTGGAGAACGGCTTACTGCTCCCCGTGTCGGTAGGGATGAAAAGGGAAGAGCGCTTGTACCTGGAAGCCTTGCAGGAATTCTCCCGCCCGGCCCGAGATTTTTGGGATGTGCAGTGGATCGATTTCGGCAAATTGCTCTTCGACTTTCGGGGCGACGCCGCTATCTACCGCTACTGGGACGCAACTACTTGCGTTGTCTTTACCATGGAGATGGCCAAGCGCGCCGTGGAGGTCGAGCTTCGGGAGGAAGCCGCTTTCCTTGAGTGCTATGACGCAGTGTACAGAGCAGTGGACGAACGATTCGATATACGCGGCAGCGACTTGGCGAACCTGGTCATGATGTGCCTGACCAATGATGGCTTTGTTTCGAAGCACCGTCGAAAACAGTACCAGTACACAGTGCCCGCTGAAGCCTTCGACTATATAGAACAGACTGCCCAGCAGACTCTAAGCGAGCAACGCACGGCTCAGGAAGAAAGTCGATAGGTGATCCTTTCGTCCCGTAGGCAAACGTCAGTCCAAGTGCGGGATGCCTTGATCACGAACCATTGGCTGACGACCGCCACTAGCCGAATCTAGGCTCGCTTCTACGGTTCGAGGGCATCCAGGTCATTCCACATCCATCGCAACGTTCCTTCGGAAAGTCCCCGCGCCTGGCGGTTTTCTTCGCCCACGCACTGAGTACACCCTAACCAACGCTGGTGGCGCGATGCTCAACGCCTTGCTGGTCAGGGCACAACGGGACTGCTGCCCGGCGATGGATAGCCTGCTGCCTGCGCCAACCGTGGCGAGTACGCTGGAATCCAATATCGTGGCGATGTTCCGTCGCGAATGGTCGCTCAGTGGCCGTCAGCAGCCACTGCGCACGATTGCCATCGTCGATGAAGCACCCGCACAGCAGTACCTGTACCCCGAGTTCCTGCTGTTCCAGCAACTGTCGGTACGGCCACGGTGAAAAAGGCATCGAGCGGCGAGGCGCGCAGCGTGGCGGCCACCTCCAGCGGTCGGTCGCCAACGGATTCGAAGGCCGTTTGCAATGGCTGCACCATGAAGGAGTAGAACACCGAGGCGATTACCAAACCCCAGAAGGTGAAAGGCAGCGGCCCGATATCGAGCGTCTGTGTCAGTTGCCCCACCGGCCCGTGCGGCCCCATCGCCAACAGTAGGTAAAAGCCCAGCACCGAGGGCGGCAGTACCAGAGGCAGTGCAACCACGGCGCCAATTGGCCCCTTCCACCAGGTCTTGGTGCGCGCGAGCCACCATGCGATGGGGGTGCCGATCAGGAGCAGAATGATCGTCACGGTCCCGGCCAGGCGTACGGTCAGCCACAGGGCTTGCAGGTCGCTATCGGTCAACATACCCACTCGGCCTCAATACGTGTGCTGAAAGGTTTTGATGGCCGAGACCAGCAGGACAGCACCGAGCAGGCCCATCAGCCAGCCGGTCGGCACTATGCCCAGCAGCAAGCCGCCCAGCGCTACGCCGAGGATCGATCCAGCGGCCATCCAGCCCATCAATGGCTTTTCCTCTCGCAGTACCTTGAAGGCATCGGCGCGGGTGTAGCGGGCGAAGCCGACGATCATGGTCGGCAGGCTGACCATCAGTGAGAGGCTGCCCGCGAGCTTGATGTCCAGGCCGTAGAGCAGAACGATGGTCGGAATCAACAGCTCGCCACCGGCCACGCCCAGCAAGGCGGCCACCATGCCGATGCCCAAGCCGGCGACCAGTCCCGCCACAAAGCGTAACGGCCCGGCCTCGAATAGCGGGGCACTACCTTCATGCACGCCGGCCAAGGCTTCCGCGAGCATGATCAGCGCCAAGCCAACCAACAGCACCATGATGATGCGGTTGAGCCATTGCCGAGGCAGCGTGATGGCATGGCCTGCCGCCCACCAGGCACCGACGAGGCTGCCCGCAAGCAGGTTCAACACCACATCAAGGTGATCGGCCAGGGTGCCCAGCGTAATCGTATCGCTCCGGAACAGTAGCGCGGCGGCGACCACGACCAGGCTCATGGCCTTGTTGAGGATGACGGCTTCCAGCGTGCCGAGGCGGAACACGCCGACCAGCACTGGCAGGCGGAATTCGGCCCCACCAAGGCCGATCAAACCGCCCAGGCTGCCAATCAAGGAACCAGCGACGAAGCCTTGGCCGTTACGGCCCCCCATACGCACGACGGCCTACTTGCTGGCGACTTCGCCCGGCAGGACGAAGCCATACTTGGTCATCACGGCCCGCGCCGGTTGGCTGCCCATGTAGTCGGCGAAGCGGCGAGCCAGGGCGCTGCCTTCGGCGCGCTTGGTGATGATGAAGCCCTGTTCCAGTGGCTCATGCAGGTTGTCGGGGATCAGCCAGTAGCCACCCTTGCTCGACAACACAGGATTGACCGCCAGAGCCAGCGCGATGATGCCGACCTGAGCATTGTCGGTCTGCACGAACTGGGCGGTATGGGCGATGTTCTCGCCATAGACCAGCTTGGGCTCGACCTTCGCCCAAAGGCCCGAGGTGCGTAAAGCTTCCTCCGCGCGCTTGCCGTAAGGTGCGTGCTTGGGATTGGCGATGGCAATGCGGGCGATCTTGGGATTGGTCAGACTGGCCAACGTCATCTTGCTGGCATCCATGCTCGCGCTCCACAGCACGATGCGGCCAAAGGCGTAGGGCTTGACCTCGGAGGCTGCGAAGCCAGCCTTGGCCAGCTCACGCGGGAACGCAATGTCGGCAGAGAAATAGAGGTCGTAGGGCGCGCCATGCTGAATCTGCGTGTGGAACTTGCCGGATGAGCCGTAGATGACTTCCACCTGGTCGGCCGGATGGGCTTGCTTGAAGATAGTGACGATTTCATCCATGGCGAACTTCAAATCGGCCGCCGCCGCGACGGTGACTTTCTCGGCGTGGGCCGTCGCCGCGAACAGCAGCGAACAGGCAAGTAGCAAGGGACGCAGGAGTTTCATGGGTGGGTTCCTTTGATTGGAAAGTGGCACAAATGACCCTGCCACACTGCATTTTTCGGCTTCGCTTCATCGTTAAGTCAAAAATGACATAACGCAAAGCTAATAGCATCTGACATGCCGAAACATAACGAAGGTCAAGAATGGGAGTCGTCGGCCAGTTTGCGCAGCGCAGCCAGCTCGGAGGCAGCCTCAACGTTGAGACGCTTTTCCAGGGCGTCGTAGGCGACTACCAAATCCTGCCCCAGTGTCGTCAGGGATGCGCCACCGCCGCCTTTCCCGCCTGTCGCAGTGTCAACAACCGGACGGCCAAACCCCTCGTTGAGGGCGTCAATCAGCAGCCAGGCACGCTTGTAGGGTATGCCCAGTGAACGCGCCGCTGCTGCAATGGAACGAGCCTCTCCAACCGCCCGTAGCAAGTCGATCTTGCCGGGGCCAATGGAGATGTTGTCGCCGATATAAATGCGCGGCCGAGCCAGAACGGCGCAAGATTTGTTCTTCTGAATGCTCATACGGTGAGAGGCTATCGGAAACAACCTGTTATCCCAAGCTCAGGAGGTGAGCTGGCTCAACGTACGATGGTTTCCGAATTCTGCGGGCTCCCCAACTTGAACTTTAGGGCGGGTGAGAATCAGCAGCGTGAGGGGTCACAATCACTGGAATGAGCGGGTCTGAACCCTCAGCAAGGCTGGATCACAATCGCTGGAGTTGGGCGTCAACGTCACTGGAATATACACGGCAGCGCCATAGCTGTGTGGTCGGCACTTCATTGTGTCTGGCCGCCGCATTCTATGGTGAGCCGTGCGGGGCAGGCTTCGGCCTGGCCGGTTCCCTCGGACGCCGGTTTGCTACCCCTGTGCGGTCCGCCACCCATAACCGCGTAGCAACGGCGGGTGACGGCTCCTTAACCAGTTCGAGGAGCATAAGCAGAATGCACTACCTTCTTTTTACGCCCGCGCCCCACCCAGTCGTTCCGTCTGTATTTGCCTGCCTTGTCACTTCGCGTTGCGAGGTGGGCCATGACTGAGCTGCCTTCCAATCTCCTGGCCTTTCCTTCCACTGTCCGTATGGGTTATTCGTCTGTCGTTTCGTCTTCCAGTCCCTTGGCCGAGGCGGAGATGCGTGTCGAGATGATCCGGGGGCTTCTGCTTCAGCTGACCGAGGACGAGGGCGTGCAGACCCTTAACCTGCGTGCGCGCCTGCTGGGCTATGCGGCCCAGGAACTGCTCGACGAAATCGCCGTGCTGTATCGACGGGCATTCGGGGCGGAATCGGCGCAAACCTGAGCCATTGGGCCGTCCGCTTGGGCGGCCCGCTCTAACTTTCTCTTGGCGATTGATGTCGGCTCGCTGTTTGCGTCGCTTGCCCTGTCACGCCTGTCTGAGTGGCTCGCAGGAGAAGCGGATCTGTGCTCGCAATGGCTGTTCAAACCCACCGAACCGGACCAACTGCGCCAGACTCGCCGCGCTTGCACCCTCGATCGAATGATTGGGCCGGCTTGAACAGGCGAGTGGCCGGCCCTCCGATACCGCACCTCCAAACGCACCGAACCAAGCACGATGATCAAGCGCCTCGCTTTGAGGCGAAGCGGCCCAGCAACCGACCTACACGCTTGATTGATACGTTACGGCATAACAATTCTTGAGCGGCCGTTACCGCTGCGCGCGCCCACCCCTGCCTTCAAGGAAGACCGTTGATGTCCCGCCGTAACCGCGCACATTCCCGCTACCTCCAAGCACATAAACCCAGGGCCTGAGAGCGACAACCAGGAAGTGCCGCGCTGGGTAAATGCAGACTCGCCTGATCAACGTACTGCTACGCACTTCGCTAAGAGTGAAGCACCTACAGCCAACAGGGCCAACACCGCCATCAGCAGTTCGACAGACATGTCGATGTCCAGTAGGACACCAACCAGGATTGGGGATACGGCACTAGCGACGACCATCACGGCTTGAACCACAGAACGAATGGCCCCGATATGTTCTATGCCATAGCGCTCGGGCCAGATGGCTCCAACGGTGGCGTTCGAAGCGCCCTGACTAAGCCCAAGTAACGCAAGGGCCAGAAATGGGGTTGCGGGTGCCTGCGCAAAGCCGATCAATAGCAAGCCAACCGCCATAGGTACGAGCGTGAATGGCAGTACGCGCTGAGCTCCAAAGCGGTCGATGACTACGCCGACGCCGAAAAGACTGAGCAGATGTCCGGCAGCGAAGCCGATGAACGCCTTGGCGAACAGGCCTGGCGGCCAGCCATTCATCTGGGCAATCGCCGATTGATGGAAAAGAAGCGCGGTAGACGTGAACGGTACAGCGATGGTTGCAGGCATAAGCCAGTAGAAACCAAGGTCGCGAAGCGCCTCCGCGCGAGTCTTTCCCGGAGTCTGCGAGGCCCTGCTTGGCGACACTGCGCGCGGGTCAGGCGCGTCCCGGCTCAAGCGCAGCAAAATAGGCAGCAGTATTAGAATCAATATGACGGCGCTTCCAAACCAAGGGATTCGCCATCCGTACGAGCCAAGAATCGTTACGGCCAGTGCCGGGAGAAACGCTTCGGTGATTGGAAATCCAGCGGCGGTAAGCGCCATCGCCCTGCCTCTCGCAGCCGTGAAATGACGCCCTGCCGAAGAAATCCCGATGTGGGATAACATCGCCTGGCCGCCGAATCTAATCAGCAACAGGCCGACGACAAACATTGGTAGCGATAGCGCGCTGGCTAACAACGCGCAGCCGGCTGATAGAACCAGCACAGCAGCCATTGTCACGTGTCCTAACTGCCAGCGATCAACGAGCGGGCCAAACCTGATCAGCAGTCCGGCAGCACAAAGCGTAGCTGCGCTGTAGCAGAGCCCATACGCTGAATGGGTAAGGCCGAATTGTTGACGGAAGCTGTCGCCGAATACCCCTACGAAATAGGTCTGACCAAAACCGGAAGAGGCCGTCGCTAGCAGGGAGAACAAGGCGAGCGCAGGGCGCTCTAGAATGAAGCGAGGAATGATCCTGAGCACGAAACTCCTATAGGCTGGTAGCTTCAGCTCCGTTCGAAACTGTAGAAGAGATTTGGTTCGCTCACAATGTAGATATTGCCCTCCGCATCAATCGTGACCCCTTCAGCCTGTGGAACGGAAGCCTTCAGCCCTGCAACCCCAGCGGCTAGTGAGCGAAAGCTCACCACCTTATCGTCATTGCCAATCTCGATAAGCAACTTGGATTCATCGCTCAGCAGGATTAGATGCCCCGAGCGCTGGTCGAACACTACAGAGGACAGGTCCGTTGCAAAGACCTTCTTGCGCACTAGCGTTGAGCGATCCTGAATATCCAGAGAAAAGTCTCCATCGAGGCTCGCACGCAAACCGGTAATCTCCAGCAAACGAACTGGCCTCCGCTCCTTGGCTATATATAGGCGATCGCCAGCCAGATCGTAGGCAAGGCCCTCATATCCATCATTGTCACCTTCGCCATAGTCGATCGTCAGGCCTTTGTAACCGTCCCGCTTCAACGTCTGGCCTGCCTGGGGCACAGGTACTACCACCAGCGCCTGTCTGCGTTCCTCGGATAGGATAAGGCGGTCATCACCCAGGTACGAAACCGCTTCGACATCATGGAACCCTTCCAGCGGGTGCCGCTGAAGGACCTCCCCCGTCTTGCTCAACGCAAAAAGTTCGTTGGGTCCATTTGTAACCGCCCACAGTAAGTCGCGATCCGGGTCATAGGTAAGGCCGGACAGGTTGTTGCGAATGCCCGAAACGGGTTTGGCGTCGATCATCACGCGGTATGCAGGCAGCCAGACCGACTGTTCGTCCGCGCCCTGAAACAAGGGATGTGTGGTCGCGTAGAAGTACAAGCGGTCGTCCAGGTGGTTCACACGCACGACATAGATGCTGTACAGCGCCCCACAGAGGACGGCTATCCAGACCCATTTGGCCGCCAAATGGGCCCGAAGAAAACGCGCAGCCGCAGCGATCATTAATTGCTCCCATTGAGTGGTTGAACGGGGCACGGAATGCTGCGCTCGTCCCTCCGATTTGTCTCAGAAAGCCATTAGGGGTAGCATTACCGGCGCCGAGAAGTTCAACACAACCTGCATAAGAGTGGCAGCGAGAAAATGTCAGCGTTCCTTTCAGTCGATATGTGGGAGCTACCCACGCCATAGGTTTGTCCTCCGGAATCCTTTTTATCAGGTACCAGAGCGAGGACAGCCATGAGTCAATTTAACCGTCAGTTTGCATATGACAGACACGCCGTGTCGGTCATGTTCGAACGCGCCCCCGGGTCTGCCGACATCAATGTCACGGCAACCATGGGTCGCACCATCGCGATAGCTGCCTGCTCGATCGCACGCTCCTCAGATCATCAGATCACCATCGATCTTGCGCTTACCGAGCGCGGCTATGCTGCAGGATCAATGTCTCGGCATGCCGAGGAGCGAGACGACGATCGGTCGCCGGATGATCAGCGTCGTGCAATGCTATTGAAAGCGTTGCTCGCCTGTACCCTACCGAAGACGTTCGCGCGAATCGTGAAACTCGATCTGCGCATAATTGCGCGGGACGAGGAAGTCGATCCAATAATCGCGGCGTTCCTAGCCGCTACATCGGCAATATCAATAGCGAGCGGATTGAAGGTCAAACCTGCAGCATTGTGCCGACTGGGTTTGATAGAAGGAGAATTCGTCCTAAACCCGCCCGCGCCTCAAATGAAAATGTCGCGAATGGACCTGTGGGTCTGCGCGTCCGGGGACCGCCTGCTACATGTTCGCGGACACGGGCTTGAAGTGTCCGAGACGACACTGGTCAAAGGCATCTCGTTTTGCCAAAAAGCACTGTCATCGTTGTCGGGCGAGTTGTATTCGAGCATCGCCGCCGCGCATCCCGACTCAGTCGCAAATCATTCCGTAGCACCTCAATCACCGCTTCAGCGACGCGTCCGCTCGCTTGCTAAAGCAGGCATCTTCGAAACGCTAGGGATTACCGACCAAGCGCAACAGCGGGTTCGGTTAAATCGACTACGTAAAGCTGTGCAGATCGCCATGTGCGTGACGGACGATGCCGAGGATAGGCTCGACGAAGTAGGTCGGAGCTTTGACTTTTTGGTGCAGTCGGTCATTCGTGAGCGTTGCCTCGGTGGCCACATGCGCGCCGACCAGCGTGAGAGCGCCGAGATGCGCCCGCGCATATTGAGCACCGGTGTGCTGCCAATCACCCATGGGTCCGCGGACCATCTACTAGGCGAGCAGCGAACACTGGCGATCGCTACGCTTGGAATCGACAAGGCACCGCTCGACAGAAGCAGCTGCTTCCGCCAACAGCGTTTCGGTGTTCACGTGTATCCGCAACCGAAGGCGCGCAATGCAGACGCTAAAGAACCCCAGCAGGCATGCGTCGAAACAGGTCACTGGATCACCGACGCTCTGAGGCCAGTCATGCCGACGGCGGAAATTTTTCCATATGCCACCCGGGTGGATATCGAGCAAATGGGATCTCAGCCGTCATCGGCAGACCAGGCATTGGCAGCCGCCACTCATGCCCTCCTTGATGCTGGGGTGCCGATGCGCGCATCAGTGGCTGCGATTGAGATTGGCCTGCTACGGTCCCCTTCACATTTCATGACGCTAAGCGATGTCGTAGTCAACGAGCGCGCCGCATGCGACCTGGTGGCGACCCTCGCCGGCACACAGTCCGGCTTGACCGGGATAGACCTGAACAGCAACTGCAGCGCCGTTAGCATCGACATGCTTGAGGTCATGTTGCGACAGGCACGGGAAACTCGACTGTCACTGCTGGAGCAGATGAATCAAACGCTCGCGCATCCACGAGATTTGAGTGATCGAGCACCGCGGGTGCAGGTTCTACATATCTCGGCACGTAAAACAGGACTTCTTCTCGGGCGCGGTGGCCGAACGGTTAAGGCGATCTGCCGCGATACCAACAGTCATGTAGAAGTATTTTCCGACGGCACCGTGCGCGTCAGCGCCAGCTCCGACAATGACCTGCAGAGCGCTTTGTTAGCGATACATGAAGTACTTCGTCCATTGAAGCCAGGGCAACTGTATGAGGGGCGGGTCGTCGAAATCGAAGATCGAGCCGTGCTCGTTCGGTTGAATCCCGGACGGGAAGGAATTCTGCCTCAGGAAGAAATGCTCGCGCCAGATACCAGCGTCGAGGATCAATTTTCGGTCGGTGATCGAGTGCGAGTAGTTTGCCAATCCATCGACACGCGTGGTAGCGCGAGGCTGTCAATGAAAGCGCTGTATGAACTACCCGACGACGATGGGGGGAGGATCTGCTCTTGCGAGCATGAAGGAGCGACTTTTCGAAACTTTCAATAAGGGAACAGAGTGGCTGTATATAACTATGACATGGTAATTCTGGGTTCGGGACCCGCGGGAGAAGGCGCAGCCATGAATGCTGCGAAATACGGCAGGAAGGTTGCCGTGGTTGATGACCGGCCCTTGCTCGGGGGGAACTGCACCCATTTGGGAACGATCCCATCAAAAGCGCTGCGTCACTCAGTGCGCAAGATCATGCAGTTCAACACTAACGAGCTGTTTCGACAAATCGGCAAGCCTCAATGGTTCTCGGTGCATGAAGTCTTAAGAAGCGCCGAGAGAGTCATCGCCAAGCAAGTAGCCTCCCGCACAAGTTACTATGCAAGAAACCGGATTGATACTTTTTTTGGCCGGGCAAGTTTCGCTGACGAACAGACGATAAAAGTCGTAAGTCCGCTTGGAATGGTTGAAACTCTAGTAGGCAAAGAAGTTGTTATCGCGACGGGCTCAAGACCCTATCGACCTGCAGATGTGGACTTCAGCCATCCACGCATCTTCGACAGTGACACGATTCTCGATATCGACTACACGCCGCGCCGAATAATTATCTACGGGGCTGGCGTGATCGGGTGTGAGTATGCTTCGATTTTCAGTGGTCTTGGCGTTCTGGTGGATTTGATTGATAACCGCGATCGACTGCTGAGCTTCTTGGATAATGAAATATCGGACGCACTGAGTTATCACCTTCGTAATAATAATATACTCATTCGCCACAACGAGGAATATGAGTCGATTGAAGGGCAGGATAACGGTGTGGTATTGCATCTGAAGTCCGGAAAAAAGATCAAAGCAGAGGCTCTGCTTTGGTGTAACGGTCGTTCAGGCAATACGGACAGCCTCGGCCTGGAGAACATTGGGCTCAAGCCTAATTCTCGAGGGCAACTGCAGGTCGATGAGCACTACCGCACCGACATCGGCAATGTGTTCGCCGCCGGCGACGTAGTGGGATGGCCAAGCCTAGCGAGCGCTGCGTATGACCAAGGTCGTTCCGCTTCTGGTAACGCCATAGAAAGCGGGAGCTGCAGATTCGTCGATGATGTTCCTACCGGCATATATACCATCCCTGAAATCAGCTCTATTGGCCGGAACGAACAGGAGCTAACGGCTGCCAAGGTTCCTTACGAAGTGGGCAAGGCATTTTTCAAGAGCATGGCCCGAGCACAGATTGCCGGTGAGCCTGTAGGAATGCTGAAGCTGCTCTTTCACCGCGAAACGCTCGAACTGCTAGGCATTCATTGCTTTGGCTATCAAGCCGCGGAGATCGTGCACATCGGCCAGGCAATCATGAATCAACCGGCCCCAGGCAATACGCTTCGTTATTTTGTAAACACCACGTTCAACTACCCGACCATGGCAGAGGCTTACCGTGTCGCTGCCTTTGACGGACTGAACCGGGTTTTCTGAGCGGTTCACCAAACCATAACGGGGAACTGGCTTATCGGCCTGATCATCTTGATAGGCACGGGAACACGCGAAATGGAGGCAACCTGAATGCAACCCATGACCGCCGAGCAACTTATGGCCAGCCGTCGATTTTTCGAAGACCTGCTTACCCGACGTGAGACTGAATGTGAGACCTACATGACGGCCAGCAGACATGAGCAAGAACTATGGAGCGCGAAACGCGCGCAACTCACTCGCCTCGCGGATATCGACCACGCCCAGCGAGAAATCAATCGTATTGATGCCGAGCTGCAGTATCTACCGGCGGACCATTCAGCGCTTGCCAACGACGAGAACGTCCTGGCAGAGGCAAAACGCTTCGGTGCAGAGAAACATCCTGCGCCTGCAAAGCAGAGCGCGGAACCCATCCCGCTCGGTAGCGTCCACGAGGCTCTGGTGGTACGAATTGAAGACGCGGCGGCGATCCTCACGCTCAAATCCGGCGAGCATGGTGCGTTGCGGTTGAGGGAAATCGCACCGCAACCAATAGGGCACCTGCATGAGTACTTGAAAGTCGGTGATGTAGTAAGAGTGAAAGTGATCGGCAAAGATGATAACGGACTGATTAGTCTAACCATGAACATGACGCGCCCGATTCCGGTTACAGCAGCCCGAGCCAGCTGAGTCGTTATGCCGCACCACCCAAATATTGACAAAACCAAAATAATGGCGTGACTAAAATATCGCTTTCTGATAAGATTCCGCCCGTTTTCTAACCAGACCGCAAGCTAAGCAATGACCACTCCGCACCACTTTCTGGCTGTCAGTCCGCCATAGCCGACCGCTCCTCACCTCCGCCATTGAATTGAGCACATGCTCTTTCGGCGATCCTTCTGTAGCTGTTCGCTGCAGCACTTCGTTCATTTGATTACTACCATTAATCGGCAAGGCTATAGCGACGCCTGCGCGTTAAACGGTCGAATCAAGAACAACTTTTGAACTTTCCCAGCGAAAAGCTGGGCTGAGCAGGAACTGCAATGCAAAGCAGTATGGCCAGCGCTTTCGCGCACAACTTTCTGGGCAATGCGCCCGCGTGGTACAAGCAAACCATTCTCGCGTTCCTTTTACTCAATCCGCTGTGTTTGTGGATATTTGGGTCGCATATTACCGGCTGGTTGTTGATTGCCGAGTTTATCTTCACACTAGCCATGGCGCTTAAATGCTATCCATTACTACCGGGCGGACTCTTGGCAATCGAAGCGCTCGCCTTGGGAATGGCGACACCTGAAGCCTTATATGCGGAAATAACATTAAACCTCCCAGTCATCCTGCTGCTAATGTTTATGGTGGCCGGTATTTACTTCATGAAGAGCTTATTGCTCGTCACGTTCACTAAAATATTGGTTGGCGTTCGTTCAAAGTATCTTCTTGCCCTTCTTTTTTCCATAACTGCAGCGCTGTTGTCTGCATTTCTGGATGCGCTGACAGTCACGGCAGTCATAATCTCCGTAGCGGTCGGTTTCTTTTCGGTTTATCACAAAGTTGCCTCGGGAAAGGGCTACCACAGCACCGAGCACAACGTTCATTCGGATGGACACGTCGTTGAACTGCACCGCGAAGATCTCGAAGGTTTTCGGGCGTTCCTGCGCAGCTTGCTGATGCACAGCGCCGTCGGTACGGCACTTGGTGGCGTATGCACGCTGGTTGGTGAACCTCAGAACCTTCTCATTGCAAAGACCGCAGGTTGGACATTCAAGGAGTTCTTCCTACTGATGGCGCCTGTGTCGATGCCTGTACTCGCCTCGGGCCTACTCACCTGCGTCGTGCTGGAAAAGCTGCAATGGTTCGGCTACGGCGCAAAGTTGCCTCAGCCTGTGCGTTTGGTGTTGGAGGAGTTCGCTGAAAGTGAGAAGGCCAAACGGGGTTCCCATCAGCGCGCCGCGCTTATCGTGCAAGCGGTTGGTGCAGCATTACTGGTGCTTGGGCTTGCCTTCCATGTGGCCGAAGTCGGTCTGATCGGTCTGCTGGTAATCATCGTAATCGCCTCGTTCAACGGCGTGACGGACGAACACCAGATAGGCAGGGCCTTTCAGGAGGCGCTGCCGTTCACCGCCTTGCTCGTGGTTTTCTTCGCGATCGTTGCCGTCATTCATCAGCAACACCTTTTCACTCCCATCATTCACGCGGTACTGGCCTTGCCTACCGAGCAGCAGCCAGGCATGTTTTTTCTAGCTAACGGCGTGTTATCGATGATCAGCGACAACGTGTTCGTCGCCACCGTCTATATCAGTGAAGTCAAACAGTCACTCGACTCTGGAAGCATTGATCAAGCGCACTTCGAGCGCCTTGCTATTGCGATCAATACCGGCACCAACCTGCCAAGCGTCGCAACACCGAACGGCCAGGCAGCATTCCTCTTCCTTCTTACTTCTGCCATTGCGCCGCTCGTGCGGCTCTCCTATGGCCGCATGGTGATCATGGCGCTGCCATACACCTTGGTCCTCGGCGGCGTCGGCCTCCTCGCCGTGGTGTACGCGCTGTAGCTACCGACCAAGCCCCTTTCTTCATCCAACTTTTTACGGACTAACGAATGATTCAAACGATCAAGCAAAACTGGTTCTCCAATATACGAGGCGATTTACTGGCTGGAATCGTAGTTGCGCTAGCGCTAATTCCGGAAGCCATCGCGTTCTCCATCATCGCCGGCGTAGACCCACGGGTTGGACTGTATGCCTCGTTCTGCATCGCGGTGGTAATTGCGTTTGTCGGTGGCAGACCGGGCATGATCACCGCCGCAACAGGTGCCATGGCGCTACTGATGGTGACGCTCGTCAGAGACCACGGCCTGGAGTACTTGTTGGCAGCGACGTTGTTGACAGGTGTTCTACAGATCGTGGCTGGCTATCTCAAGCTCGGCAGCCTAATGCGTTTCGTCTCACGCTCGGTCGTAACAGGCTTCGTAAACGCGCTGGCGATACTGATCTTTATGGCGCAGTTACCAGAACTGACTGATGTGACGTGGCACGTCTACGCGATGACTGCCGCCGGCCTCGCCATCATCTACCTCTTTCCCTACGTTCCGATGATCGGGAAGCTTCTGCCCTCCCCTCTGGTCTGCATCATCGTACTGACCGTCGTTGCGATCTTCCTCGGACTGGACATCCGTACGGTAGGGGACATGGGTGAGCTACCCAGCACATTGCCGATTTTTCTCTGGCCAGACGTACCACTGAACCTCGAAACCCTAACGATCATTTTTCCTTATTCCGCAGCCTTGGCCGTGGTCGGCCTGCTGGAATCAATGATGACTGCGACCATCATTGATGATCTGACCGATACTCCCAGCGACAAGAACCGCGAGTGCAAAGGACAGGGTATTGCGAATATCACATCTGGTCTGCTGGGCGGCATGGCCGGATGCGCGATGATTGGTCAGTCAATCATCAACATCAAGTCGGGCGGCCGCACACGACTGTCCTCTCTGGCAGCCGGATTGTTCTTGATCCTAATGGTCGTGTTTCTGGGCGAGTGGCTAGCTCAGATTCCGATGGCAGCGCTGGTCGCGGTGATGATCATGGTGGCGATCGGCACGTTCAGCTGGGATTCACTACGCAACCTCAAGAAACATCCGCTCTCGACCAACATCGTGATGGTCGCTACTGTCGTTGTGGTTGTCGCCACCCACAACCTGGCGTACGGAGTGTTGGTTGGCGTGCTGCTCGCAGCCATGTTCTTCGCCAACAAAATCGGGCACTACATGTATATCGGCTCGGAGCAGGACGCTGATGGAAGCTCACGGACCTATCGTGTTTTCGGGCAGGTGTTCTTCAGCTCTGCCGACAAGTTCATCGCCGCCTTCGATTTCAAGGAAGCAATCGACACGGTGACGATCGACCTCAGTAAGGCTCACTTCTGGGATATCACCGCCGTTGCAGCGCTGGACCGGGTGGTCATCAAGTTCCGACGGGAAGGTACCGAGGTCGAGCTTCTAGGGCTAAATGAAGCCAGCGCGACAATCGTCGATCGCTTCGGAGTACATGACAAGCCTGACGCGGTAGACCAGCTAATGGGGCACTGAAAACATGCCCGCCGACAGGAGTCGGCAGCCCAACCCACATGGACAATTGGAGGGTCTTGATGAAACAAGTCTTAGCTTGCATAGATGGATCGGCCGCTTCCGTTCCGGTTTGTGACTACGCCGCGTGGGCAAGCACCCGCCTTGCCGCGCCGTTGGTGTTCCTGCATGTGATCGACCAGCCACCTGTGGTGCACCACAACCTGAGCGGAACCCTAGGTGCAAACAGTCGCCAGGTATTAATGGACGAGCTGGTAGCGCTGGATGAGCGGAGGACTCGGCTGGCGCGCGAACATGGTGAATACCTGCTGGACGCAGCCAAGCACCACGTGGATAACCAGGGCGTCGTGCACCCGATTGGCCGTCAGCGGCACGGCAACCTGATCGACAGTATTCTGGACGCTGAAGCCGATACAGGCCTGATCGTTCTTGGTCGCTCTGATATCCATTCAAGCCAGTATCGCGTCGGTCGCCAGGTGGAGAGCGTAACGCGGGCAGTGGACTGCTCCGTCATGGTTGCAAGCAGTCCATTTACCATTCCACAGCGCTTCGTGCTGGCCTATGACGGAAGCGAAACCGCTCAGCGATGCGTTGAGAAGGTTGCTGTCAGCACCTTGCTGAAGGGGCTTGATTGTCATCTGCTCATGGTAGGCGGACAGACCACGTCTTCGAGAGCTCAGATGAGCCGGGCGCAGAGGCGTTTGGAGCAGGAAGGATACGCGGTTACCGCTGCCATTCACGGCGGCGAGTTTGAAGCAGTAATTGCCAACTATTGCCGCGCTGAGCAGATTGACCTGCTAGTCATGGGTGCCTTCGGCAGCTCCAGGCTGCATCGCTTCTTCGTGGGTAGCACTACAACGACCATGCTGCACAAAGCTCCGGTTCCGCTGCTCCTATTGCGCTAGCGCCATTGGCTCGGGCAGCCAGTCATTATTGCTGGTCGCCCAGCTGCTCGTAAGACCGCGTCAATCGGTCTTGTCATGAGGTGATCAACCCATCCCCAGCATAAGGATCAGATATGGAGAGCAACCCGACCAACAAACCATCACCTGCATTTATCTCACCGGACTCAAGTGCCCATCAGCTGATGGTCGATCTGCTTGAAACGGCTGACATCGAGATCGGGGGCGCGCGCCCATGGGATATGCATTTGAATGCTCCGCACGTTCCAGAACGGATATTCGCCGACGGCAGTCTTGGACTCGGCGAAGCCTACATGGACGGCGCGTGGCATTCACCGCAGTTGGACGAGTTCATTTGCCGCATCCTACGGGCAAGACTGGATCAACACGTTCAACCCTTGAAGCTGATTTTTCACTCAATGAAAGCCAGGTTGTTCAATCTTCAGAACAGCAAACGCGCCTGGAAGGTTGGCGAAGCGCATTACGATCTCGGTAACGATTTCTATACCGCTATGCTTGACCCCCGGATGACGTATACCTGCGGCTATTGGAAGAACGCGCACAATCTTGCCGACGCGCAGGAAGCAAAACTCGACCTGATTTGCCGCAAACTCGAGCTAAAGCCGGGTATGCGCGTACTCGACATTGGTTGCGGCTGGGGCAGCTTCATGGGCTACGCAGCACAGCATTATGGCGTCGAGTGCGTTGGTGTCACCATTTCCAAGGAACAGGCCGAATGGGCAAGGCAGCGCTATTCCGGCTTGCCACTTGAGTTTCGCCTCCAAGACTACAGGGATATCGACGAGCGCTTCGATCGGATAGCCAGCGTTGGCATGTTCGAGCATGTCGGTCGCAAAAATCATCGTGTATTCATGGAGGTCGCTGCCCAATGCCTGGCGGATGACGGTCTGTTTCTGCTCCATACCATTGGCAAGAACGAGCGGAACACAGTGCCGGATCCCTGGATCGACAGGTATATCTTTCCTAACGGCGACCTGCCTTCCATCAGCCAGATAGGTGACGCTGCTGGCGGCTTGTTCGTGACGGAAGACTTGCACAACTTCGGCTCTGATTACGACAAAACGCTGATGGCCTGGCATGTCAATTTCGAAGCTGCCTGGCCACGTTTTGAAGCGAAGCTCGGGGAGCGTTTCTACCGCATGTGGCGCTACTACCTTCTTTCCTGTGCAGGTGCGTTTCGCTCCAGAGAAATTCAGCTTTGGCAGTGGGTATTCAGCAAGCAAGGCGTCATTGGTGGTTACAATCGCCCAGAATATGTTAGCGAAGCAGGACGAAGTAATGGCGCCATCAGCTAGCCAATAACCTCCAACGCGTCTCGAAGGTCAGAATGAACAGCGTCGAAGAAGAGCCCACTTCACAACCTCTCAAACGGCAATTAGGTCTCAGGCGCATTCTGAGAGCGTTGGGCTACTCCATTGCAGGTATCCGTGCTGCGATTGCCGGCGAAGCTGCCTTCAGACAGCTGCTGCTGCTCAACGCTATCCTGATACCACTGGCGTTCACGCTCGACGTCAGCAGGATCGAACGCTTGTTACTGGTGATCGTGCCGCTATTGACGCTCGTGGTCGAACTCGTGAACTCTGCAATAGAGGCGACTGTCGACCGAATCTCGCTAGAAATGCACCCGCTTTCCAAGAATGCCAAGGACATGGGCAGCGCGGCGCAACTGCTGTCGCTGGTGATGGTAGCGGTCACCTGGGTGATGATTCTCTATTGAGCCTGGCGCTGTAACTTCA
>JUEG02000741.1_pt1 | contig 19020 bp, 20 predicted proteins | sample 432341 | NCBI WGS metagenome assembly JUEG02 (sample SAMN02953476, study PRJNA257561) | rock porewater metagenome | biome: terrestrial; feature: Opalinus Clay rock; material: porewater; isolation source: Opalinus Clay rock BIC-A1 borehole | place: Switzerland: Mt Terri URL, St-Ursanne ...
AGTTCTTATGTCATCGATGCTTAAAGTACTTTATTAATACAATGCAGGGTAGTATTGAAGAAAGACTGGTTGAAGATGATTCAAAAGAGTTAGAAACAGATGACTTTTATCCTATCAATAAATTTATGTTTGACTTGGGAGAAATCATTGAAGACGCATTAACACTGTCTCTTTCAATAAAAGTAATCTGTGATGATAATTGTAAAGGTCTTTGTTCCATCTGTGGTACTGATCTCAACACAAACCAATGTGGTTGTGACAAAGATGAGGTTGATCCAAGACTGGCAAAGTTAAAAGAATTGCTATAACACGATTAAGGAGGTGGAAATAATGGCAGTACCTAAGCGCAAATCATCCAAAGCAAGAAGAGATAAAAGAAGAGCATCAAATATAAAAATGGTTAGTCCTAATATCATTAAATGTCCACAGTGCCATGAGCCTAAGTTGCCTCATAGAGTTTGCAAAAAGTGTGGATTTTATCACGACAAAGAGGTAGTAAAGGTACAATAGTTCAAAAGTAATGATGTTTAAGCATCATTACTTTTTTATTTTTACCAAAGAGAGTGGCCATTTTCTATGGTTTATAGAATATAGTACTTAGAATATTGTAAATGCTATAATAAAAAAGTTGCCTAACGAATAGAATTACTATATACTTATTATTAGTATCAGGTACTAATTACTAGTATCAAAATGAGGTGTTAATATGGCCAGTAGTAGGAAGTCTAAACAGGTAAGACAGAAGGAACTTCTCAGTAAGCTTGAAGGTCAACCCTTTGTGACAGATGAAGAGCTGAGTGATTTCTTTGATGTAAGTATTCAAACCATAAGATTAGATAGACTAGAATTGGGAATTCCAGAATTAAGGGAAAGAATAAGAAATGTAGCGCAAAAAAATTATTCAAAGGTCACTAGCTTAGGAAAGACTGAAATTATTGGTGAATTAATCGATCTTAATTTAAATGAAAATGGTATATCCTTATTGGAAACGACGGAGGATATGGCATTTAAAAAAACAAGAATAGTAAAGGGTCATCATATTTTTTCTATGGCTGAATCCCTGGCTATGGCTGTTATACATACTAAAGTGGCTTTGACAGGTGTGGCAAATATGAAGTATAGAATACCTGTTATTGCAGGAGATAAGTTAGTTGCGAAGGCTGAGGTTACAAAAATAAGAGGTAATGAGTTTTATGTACATGTTAAAATAAACGTGAAGCAAGAGCAGGTTTTTAGAGGCAAGTTTATTCTTGTATCAATCCAGGAGTAGGAGGGATTAATAATGAGGATTGCTGTAGATGGAATGGGTGGAGATTTTGCACCAAGTGAAGTTGTAAAAGGCTGTGTTCAGGCGATCAATGAATTTGACATAGAGATCATGCTTATAGGTGACAGCTCGAGAATTAAAAGTGAGCTATCAAACTATAAGTTTGATGAAAGCAAAATACATATTGTTCACACGACGGAGGTAATAACCAGTGAAGATAAACCGGTAAACGCAATCAAACGAAAAAAAGATTCTTCCATGGTTGTAGGACTTGATTTGGTTAAGAAAAAAGAAGTGGAAGCTTTTATATCGGCTGGAAATACCGGTGCTTTATTAGCAGGAAGCTTGCTTAGAGTTGGAAGAATAAAGGGTATTGATAGACCCGCAATTGCGGCGGTTTATCCAACAAGAAAAGGGATTTCGTTATTGGTCGATGCGGGAGCGAATGCTGAATGTAAACCTAGAAATCTTTTGGAATTTGGCTTAATGGGAAGTATTTATATGGAAAAGGTTATGGATAAAACCAATCCATCGGTGGGCATAGTCAATATTGGTAGTGAGGAGGAAAAAGGAACTCCATTGGTGAAGGAATCCTCCGAATTATTATCTAAGGCCTATGGAAATTTCACGGGTAATGTTGAAGCAAGGGAGCTTCCTGCAGGTGCTGTTGATGTTATTGTATGTGATGGTTTCGTTGGAAATGTCATATTGAAGCTTACGGAAGGCGTAGCGATGAATATGATGGGAATGATGAAGGAAGCATTTTTAAAGAAAAATTTATATAAACTAGGGGCCCTATTATTAAAACCCGCCTTGACGGAGTTTAAAAAGGTCCTGGATTATACGGAATATGGGGGGGCTCCTCTCTTAGGTGTTAACGGTGCTGTAATTAAAGCCCATGGTAGCTCCAATGCAAAGGCCATAAAGAATGCAATTAAACAGGCTATAGCCTTTAGTAAAACAGGAGTGATTGCCCATATAGGCAATGAAATATCTAGATTAGGAGATGAGAGCAATGACGAATAATATAAATTCTGTAGGTATTCTCGGAATAGGAAGTTTTATACCTCCTAAAAAGCTTACGAATTTTGATTTAGAAAAAATCGTGGATACGAATAATGAGTGGATTATTACAAGAACGGGTATCAAGTCAAGACATATAGCAGATGAACATACGTCTGCATCAGACTTAGCAACCGAAGCTGCCCTGAAAGCTTTAAAAGATGCCGATATAAAGGCGGATGAAATCGATCTTATTATCGTTGCCACAGCTACACCAGATATGGCATTCCCTTCTACAGCTTGTATCGTACAGAATAATATCAAGGCTACTAAGTCAGCAGCCTTTGATTTGGCGGCGGGATGTTCTGGATTCATTTATGGATTAGTCGTAGCAAAGCAATTCATAGCAACAGGGGTGTATAAAAAAATACTATTAATTGGTGCTGAAGCCTTATCCAAGGTTGTAAATTGGAATGATAGAAATACATGTGTTTTATTTGGAGATGGGGCAGGTGCAGTGGTAATTGGTCCAACGGAAGAGGGTAAGGGTATTTTATCGGAATGCTTGGGCGCTGATGGTGAAGGCGGTAAATTCCTTACGATACCTGCGGGAGGATCAAGAATGCCTACCACTCTTGAAACGGTAAAAGGCGATTTGCATTATATAAAGATGGATGGTAGCGAAGTGTTTAAATTCGCAGTTCGAATAATGAATAAAGCTTCCATGGAGGCCATCGAAAAAAGTGGTTATGGTATAGAAGATATTGATTACTTGATTCCACATCAAGCGAATATTCGAATCATTGAATCTGCCGCAAAAAAACTAAAGCTACCGATGGACAAAGTCCATGTAAATTTAGACAAGTATGGAAATATGTCTGCGGCATCCATACCTATTGCCTTGGACGAAGCTGTAAAGGAAGGAAAAGTAAAAGAAAATGATATTATTGTAATGGTAGGCTTTGGAGCAGGGCTGACATGGGGATCCTGTGTTATAAAATGGAATAAATAGTCTTAAGGGGTGAAGAGATGCTAGATTCTAGAATATGTAAAATGTTGAATATAAAATATCCTTTTATACAGGGTGGAATGGCATGGGTTGCTACTGCAGAATTGGCAGCAGGAGTTTCAAACGCCGGTGGACTTGGGATAATAGCCGCAGGTAATGCACCTGCTGATATTATAAAAAAAGAAATTGATAAGGCTCGAACTTTAACGGACAAAAACTTTGGTGTCAATATTATGCTATTATCTCCATTTGCAGATGATGTAATGGATTTAGTCATAAGAGAAAGAATTCCAGTCATAACGACTGGAGCGGGTAACCCAGGTAAATATATGGATGCCCTAAAAAATATTGGAACTAAGGTGATACCGGTGGTGCCTTCTGTGGCATTAGCCCAAAGGGTAGAAAGATTCGGTGCCGATGCAGTGATTGTGGAAGGGACAGAGGCAGGAGGTCATATAGGTGAGCTTACAACCATGGTTCTTGTTCCTCAAGTGGTAGATGCAGTAAAAATACCCGTGATTGCAGCTGGGGGCATTGCAGATGGAAGAGGTGTAGTAGCAGCTTTCGCCCTAGGTGCAGAAGGGGTTCAAATAGGAACACGCTTTGTTTGTTCTACTGAATGTACTGCCCATGATAAATATAAGGAAGTTATATTAAAGGCTAAGGATAGGGATGCAGTCGTTTCTGGTCGAAGCACAGGTCATCCAGTCAGAGTCTTGAAAAACAAGCTTTCAAAGGAATTTGAAAGACTTGAAAAAAATGGTGCCACGGCTGATGAACTTGAACTATTGGGTGCAGGTAAATTAAAAATATCTGTTGTCGATGGGGATGTGGAAAATGGATCTGTAATGGCTGGACAAATAGCAGGAATGGTAAAAGATATTAAGAGCTGTAAGGAAATCATTGAAGAAATCGTTTCAGATGCATCGGGGTTATATGCGTCAATGAGTAAAATTTTTAAATAAGGAGAGATTATTGTGTCAAAAATCGCCTTTGTATATCCTGGCCAAGGAGCACAGTACGTGGGTATGGGTAAAGAAATAGCCGATAACTTTGAAGTTGCCAATCGGATATTTAATTTAGCCAACGAAGCGATCGAATTCGACATTAAGAAAATATGCTTTGAGGGTCCTGAAGAAGAGTTAAGAAAAACAGAAAATACACAACCGGCAATATTGACGGTTTCTATTGCTATAACAGAAGTGTTAAAGGATAAGGGCATTTTTCCAACTGCAAGTGCAGGGTTAAGCTTAGGAGAATATACATCCTTAGTTTTAGCTAGGGCAATTGATTTCACCGATGCAGTAGCCCTTGTAAAAAAAAGAGGAAGATTTATGCAGGAGGCTGTTCCCCTAGGGGTTGGGACTATGGCAGCCGTATTAGGTATGGAAAGAAATCTACTTGAAGAGGCTGTTCAAAAGGCTGGAGCTTTTGGAATTGTAGAAGCTGCAAACTTTAATAGTCCTGGACAAATTGTAATTTCTGGTGAAATACAAGCGGTTGAAAAGGCCTGTGAAATTGCAAAGGAGATGGGGGCTTTAAAGGCAGTATTATTGCCAGTAAGTGCTCCGTTTCACAGTTCTATGCTTACACCTGCGGGAAACAATCTCGCTATTGAATTAGAACAGATACCAATCAGGGAACTAGATATTCCCGTGATTGCCAATGTAAATGCTGACTTTTATAAGGATAGTGCAGAGGTCAAGCAATTATTAATTCGTCAGGTAAGCAGCCCGGTTCTATGGGAGGATTCGGTACTTAAAATGCTAGATAATGATATTGATACCTTCATAGAGATTGGACCAGGCAAAACATTAAGCCAATTTATTAAGAAGATTTTAAAGAAATACAATAAGAAAGCAGATATCTACAATATTGAAGATATGGAATCCTTAAATAATGTAATCGATACATTATCAACGAAATAAGGAGGGATTAAACAATGGAGTTAACTGGGAAAACAGCAGTTGTTACAGGGGGTTCAAGAGGGATCGGAAAAGCCGTAGCACTAAAATTGGCGGAGCTGGGTGCAAATATCGTTGTTAATTACACAAAGAATCCAGAAAAAGCCCAAGAGGTTATAAAAACCATTGAAGGTATGGGTTTAAAAGCAATGGCGATAAAGGCAGATGTTTCAAATAGTGCAGAGGTTGATGAACTTTTTCGTAGGGTAGAGGAGAACTTTTCAACGATAGACATATTAGTTAATAACGCAGGTATAACCAGAGATACTTTACTCGTTAAAATGAAAGAAGAAGATTGGGATAATGTGATTTCTATTAATCTAAAAGGAACTTTTAATTGTACTAAGGCAGTAATTAAAAAGATGATGAAACAACGAAGCGGAAAAATTGTGAATATCGCATCGGTTATAGGTGTAACAGGAAATGCAGGTCAATCAAATTATGGAGCTTCTAAGGCGGGAATCATTGGCTTTACAAAATCCATAGCTAAGGAAGTGGGGAGTAGAGGTATTAATGTGAATGCCGTGGCTCCAGGGTTTATTGAAACGGATATGACGGATATTCTTTCGGAAGAGATTAAGGACAACTTATTAACAAATATTCCTTTAAAACAATTAGGAAAACCTGAGGATGTAGCAAATACTGTGGCATTTTTATGTAGGGAAGATTCTAAATATATTACAGGTCAAGTAATCAATGTTGATGGCGGCATGGTCATGTAATAAAAATGAATGAGAGGAGGTGAGTGAGAATGGTATTTGAAAAAATTGTTGAAATCGTTGCAGAGCAGCTAGGTATAGATAACACTGAGGAGATTACACGTAAAACTTCATTGATGAAGGACCTTGAGGCGGATTCATTGGATGCAGTTGAAATCATCATGGCCCTTGAAGATGAGTTTGGTGTGGAGATTTCTGACGAAGAGGCAGAGAAGTTTAAAAGCATCGGTGATATTGCAAGTTATATTGAAGAAAATAAATAGTATACATCTAGTCCCGATGTTTCGGGACTAGATAACTAAGGAATCAATCGTAATCATTTACTTTATATAGATATTTTATTTGGGAGGTTAGTATTTTGAGAAAACGTGTAGTTATAACAGGCATTGGAGCAATTACTCCCGTGGGAATTGGAAAAAATAATTACTGGACCAGCCTACGATCAGGAAAAAGTGGGATCAGTAGAATTACAAAATTTGACATAACTGAATATTCTACGAAAATTGCTGGCGAGGTACAAGGATTTGATCCGAATGACTATATCGACAAAAAAGAAGCAAAAAGAATGGATCGATTCACTCAATTAGCTGTAGCTGCTACGAGAGAAGCCTATGACGATTCTGGAATAAAACTTGAAAATATCGATCAACATCGTTTCGGAGTGGTTTTAGGTTCCGGAATCGGAGGCATAGAAACCCTGGAGCGGGAGTATGAAAAATTGCTATCTAAGGGTCCAAATAGGGTGAGTCCATTTTTCATACCCATGATGATTTCAAATATAGGAGCTGGTCAAATTTCTATGGCCTTTGGAGCAAAGGGACCGAATACCACCGTGGTTACAGCATGTGCCTCTTCTACGAACTCCATCGGAGAAGCATTCAGGCTTATTCAAAGAGGTGACGCGGATGTGATGATTACTGGAGGAGCAGAGGCTTCTATTACACCCCTATCCATTGCAGGCTTTTGTTCTATGAAGGCAATGTCGGTTAGAAATGATGAACCAGAAAAAGCAAGTAGACCCTTTGATCGGGATAGAGACGGTTTTGTAATGGGTGAAGGTGCTGGAATTCTTATTTTAGAAGAGTATCAACATGCCATAAACCGTGGTGCTAAAATATATGCTGAAATGGCTGGTTATGGGCTAAGTGCCGATGCATACCATATCACTACCCCAGCTCCTGAAGGAGAAGGAGCCGCTCGCTCTATGGGCAATGCCTTAGCGGATGCGGAAATTTCTCCGGAGAATATCGATTATATTAATGCCCATGGAACGTCCACACCCTATAATGATAAATTCGAAACCATGGCAATAAAAACCGTATTTGGTGATCATAAAAACAAATTATTGGTAAGCTCCACAAAATCCATGACTGGACATCTTCTTGGAGCTGCTGGTGGTATTGAAGCAATTGCTTGTATTTTAAGTATACAGGATAGCTTTGTACCCCCTACTATTAATTATGAGAATCCAGATCCAGAGTGTGATTTAAATTATGTTCCAAATGTAGGAATAGATAAGACTGTAAACTATACATTGTCGAATTCCCTAGGTTTTGGGGGGCACAATGCTACGATAATTATAAAAAAATATGAATAATATTTTTGGAAGTCTTTAGACTTCCTTATTTTTTTAATAAGAACTTTTAAAAATCCATAAAAAAGTGTACAATAATCTATGAAAACCCCGTTCTTTACAACTCGATTAGGGAGGCTTCTATGGATATAATGAATGATTTTAATAGAGAAGAATTACTTTTAGAACTATCCAATAAATTAGGATACCGTTTTAAGAGTATCGAATTACTGAATGAATCCATTACTCATAGTTCTTATGCGAATGAAAATAAGAAGAAAAATTTAAGATATAATGAGCGTCTAGAATTTTTAGGAGATTCCGTTTTAAGTATCGTTATTAGTGAATATCTTTTTAAACGATTACCAACCGTACAGGAAGGAGATTTAACAAAGATTAGGGCGAGTATTGTTTGTGAACCATCCCTATCAAGATCTTCGCAAAACATGAATATTGGAAAATATCTTCTGTTGGGTAAAGGGGAAGAAGCCACGGGAGGAAGAGAAAGAGTATCGATTTTAGCAGATACCTTTGAAGCAATAATTGGGGCTATTTATTTGGACGGAGGCTTCGAAGCTGCAAGGAAGTTTATTCTACATAATCTGAATCACACCATTGAAGAAGCGATTAATGGACGTGTTTTTCAAGACTACAAAACCCATCTTCAAGAAATCATTCAAAGCGAGAATGTAGAGAAAGTGACCTATGAGGTCGTTGCTGAGGAAGGTCCTGATCATAATAAAGTCTTTTATGTTCATGTTAAGACAGGTAACAAAATCGTTGGAAAAGGGTCTGGAAAAAGCAAGAAAGAAGCAGAGCAAAATGCAGCAAAGGAAGCTCTCAGTGAGGTATTGTAATGGGGAAAACGCATTATATTATCCCAATCTTTATACCCCACAAGGGTTGCCCTTTTGATTGCGTTTTCTGTAATCAAAGAAAAATAACGGGCTTGGAAAATGAACCTTCCGGTAAATTAATAGGTCAACAAATAAGGGAAGTTTATAAGACCATTCCGGACAGTGAAACGAATCAAGTGGAAATTGCCTTCTTTGGAGGAAGTTTTACAGGTATAGATATTAAAAAGCAAGAAGAATTCTTACTAGAGGCTTATCGTTGGAAGTCCAAGGGACTCGTAAAGGATATAAGAATTTCGACACGCCCTGACTATATCAATTCAAGGATCATGGAAGTTTTACTAAAATATGGAGTTACGATTGTTGAATTAGGGGTTCAATCAATGGATAAAGGTGTATTGGACAGAAGTGGAAGAGGACATACGGAAGAGGATGTAATAAAGGCGTCTAAAATCATAAAAAAATACGATCTAAAAATGGGCTTACAGATGATGCTTGGACTACCAAGTGACTCCAAAGAAAAGGCTTTAATAACAACTGAAAAACTGATTGAATGTGAACCTGACTTTGTAAGAATTTATCCTACTTTAGTTATTAAGGATACGAATTTAGAGGAACAGTACTTAAAAGGAGAATATAAACCCCTATCACTGGAGGATGCAATTGATATTACTAAAGCAGTACTTGTACAATTCGCTCAACATAGGATACCCGTTATACGTGTAGGACTTCAAACAACGGAAGAACTAGTATCGAAAGGTGCGGTGGTGGCAGGACCCTTTCATCCAGCCTTTAGACAACTAGTCGAATCAGAAATCATGAAGGATTTCTTAGAATTTGTATTTGTAAAAAATAATTTGAGGAATAGGAAGGAGATCATCACGTTACAGGCAAATAGCCTATTGATCTCTACCATCGTCGGACATAAAAGATCAAATATCAAGTTTTTTAAAACGAATTTAAACATAAAAAGGATTAAAATTCTTCAAAATAATTCCATCCAAAATAATAGAGTAAAGATCAACTACGACAATAAAGAGCAATATTTCGATTTAAACGATTACATTGATAATGCAATTTAAGTGATGTAAACCTTAAATTGCATTATGTCTTTATGTCTATTTTAATATATAGTCTTCTATGATAAAATAATGAGAAGTGACTTGTGGAAAAAGAGGTGTTTCTGTTTGTACTTAAAAAAGGTAGAAATACACGGATTTAAATCTTTTGCCGATAGAATTGAAATAGAGTTTGAAAATGGTATTACAGGTGTAGTGGGACCTAATGGTAGCGGAAAAAGTAATATTTCAGATGCAATTCGATGGGTTTTAGGAGAACAAAGTGCTAAAACACTTAGAGGAAGTAAAATGGAGGATATTATTTTTGCAGGCACCACGAAAAGAAAACCAATTGGAATGGCTGAAGTTACATTGACTTTGGATAATGGCTCTGGGAAGCTTCCTTTGGACTATTCTGAAGTATCTATTACCCGTAGAGTCTATAGGTCTGGAGAAAGTGAATACTATATTAATAAGTCTCTATGTAGACTTAAGGATATAAGAGAAACATTTATGGACACAGGTGTAGGTATTGACGGCTACTCCATAATTGGACAAGGACGTATCGATGAGATTTTAAGTAACAAATCAGAGGATAGACGTATACTTTTTGAAGAGGCAGCAGGTATCGTAAAATATAAGACTAGAAAAGAAGAATCGGAAAAGAAGTTGAATAATACGAATCAAAACCTAATTCGCATAAACGATATTATTCAGGAATTGGAAGCAAGAATTGGACCTTTAAAAATTCAGAGTAAAAAAGCTAAGGAATATATTGAAACAAGGGATGAAATGAAAAGTCTTGAAATCAATCTTACCGTACGTGAATTAGAGCAGATTAAAAATAATATCGAAACTTTAAAAGAGCAGAACAATGTTATAGAGGGTCAGTTAGCTGATTATTGTAATAATAAATCAAGTATTGAGGAAAAACATAATTATTATAGAGGACATTTGCAGGAATTGGAGGATTCTATAAATCAAATACAGAGTAATATTTATGAAACCTTGCATTCAATTGATAGAAAAGAAGGGGAACTAAATCTTTGTAATGAAAAGACAAACAACATTAAAGATAATAATTCCCGAATTAATAATGAAATTTCTATGATAAACAAAAACCTTGAAAGCTTGAAAGAACAGTCTTCTGAAAGAAATGAAAGACTTGAAAAACTCAATAATGAAATAGAGATTAATAAACAGATATTAAATAATAAGTTAGCAGAATTGGAAGAAATGAATAATAAGCTTTTGAAGCAAGAAGATGCAATGGAAAAATCTAAAGGTAGTGTAATAGAACTCCTAAATAATGCAGCAAGTAAAAGAAATGAGATGCATACTTTAGCAGCACTACGCTCGAATGTTTTAAAAAGAGAAGATCAGGTCAAAGAAGAATTAGAGCAGCATAATATTAAAATGATAGATTTAATGGAACAAAAGAAGAATATTTTGGAAGAACTACATGATTTACAGCATTCATTTAATGAAGAAAAGGAATGTAAAGATGAACTACAAAAACAGATTGAACTCAATGCTATGAATATAGCTGAATTAAATAATGAATTAGAGAAATCGAAGAACATTATACAGGAGTTTAAAACGAAAAAGAAGTTTTTGGAAGAAATGCAAAAGGATTATGAGGGATTTAGCCAAAGTGTAAAAAATACATTAATTCATGCTAAAAATAATCCTGATGTTGGAAAAGGTATAATTGGAGTAATAGCAGAGCTCGTTGAAGTACCTAAAGGCTTTGAGACGGCTATCGAAGTTGCACTGGGAGGTGCGATGCAAAACATAGTTTGTCATACTGCCGAGGATGCGAAAAGTGTTATCGCATATTTAAAGAAACATAACTTCGGTAGAGTGACATTTTTACCTTTAGACAATATGAAATCGAATAGTGTGCAAAATATGAATAAGAATCACTTTCTTTCAGAGATAGGATTTATAGGTACTGCAATTGAGTCCATCGGTTTTTCAGAAGCATATAAAAATATTTTTGATTACTTGTTAGGGAGAGTTATTTTAGTTGATAAAATTGAGAATGGCATTAAATTGGCAAGGAAAACAGGTAATAAATATAAAATTGTTTCTCTTGAAGGAGATGTCATTAATCCAGGAGGATCGATTACTGGAGGCAGCTATCGTTCAAAAACCACGAGTATCCTAAGTCGAAAGAGGGAGATTGAGGAGATCGATAGTGCTATTGATTTCAAAGTAAAGGCGTATAACCAAAAAAAAGAAATTATAGAAAGCTATTATTTAAAATCGGAAACAATTAAAAAGAAATTTCAGATTAATGAACGGCTCCTCAAAGAAAAGGAAATAGGATTAATAAATAGTAATAATTCAAAAATACAAGTAGAGAAAGATATAATTGCTTTGAAGCAAAACATTCAGCGACTTGAAAGGGAAATTGAACAGTTAAATAATGATAAACTCGAAACGAAGTTATCTATGGATAGAATTATAAAAGAAATCGACGAGATTGAGGAGAGTAAAGATCGTATTCAAGCTTCTGTTTTAGATGAAAAACTACACTATGACCAACAAAAAAATGTGAAAGAAAAGCTTACGGATGAAGCAACAAACCTACGAGTAACCTATGCATCCCTTGAAGAAAAGAAACATCACTTTGAACACAGCTATGGTGAAATCTCCATCAAAGAAAGAGAATTAATTGCTAGGAGAAGTGCTAAGGAAAATGAAATAGTAGAGCTCGAAAAAGTATTGCTCCAATTAGAAGAAAGGTTAAAGGAAATTCAAATCGATTTAAAAGATTCAGAGATTTTAAAACAGCAATATGAATTTAATCTTTCGCAAATGAAAACGAACAGAAATAACATTAATAAATCCTATGATGAGATTGGGAATGAACTAAAGAAGATAAACGAAGTTGTTTCCAAACTTCAGGATAGTAATCATAAAATTGAGGTGAAGCTTACACGATTAGAAATGCAACAGGAATCACATTTAAACAAGTTGTGGGAAGATTACGAAATAACCTATATAGAAGCTATTGAATATAAGAGTGATGATATAAATATACATGAGGCATCAAGGCATATAAAAAACCTAAAGATTAAGCTGAAGGACATTGGGAATGTTAATGTTAATGCCATAGAAGAATACGATGAAGTCGTTGAGAGACATCAATTTTTAATTACTCAGAAAGAAGATTTGATAAATGCTAGAAATTCTCTACATAAAGTCATCAAAGAGATGGAGCAGACAATGCGTATTCAGTTCATGGAATGCTTTGAAAAAATTAAGATAAATTTTGATGAAGTCTTTAAAAAGATGTTTGGAGGAGGAAAAGCTGAAATAAAGTTAGAAAACGATGAGGAAATTTTAACAGCCGGTATAGAAATCGTTGCTCAACCACCAGGGAAGAAACTGCAAAACCTATTGTTATTATCAGGTGGAGAAAGAGCTTTAACTGCAATCGCGTTGTTATTTGCAATTTTAAGAGTAAAGCCTACTCCATTTTGCATATTGGATGAAATAGAGGCTGCTCTTGATGACGCTAATGTTTATAGATTTGCAGACTTTCTAAAGGAATTTGCAACAGAAACTCAGTTCATAGTAGTAACGCACAGAAAGGGTACCATGGAGGCAGTAGATGCATTGTATGGTATAACCATGCAGGAAGAAGGCGTATCAACCTTAGTTTCTGTAAAACTTACAGAAAAAGCCAGTTAGAATCGGAGGAATAACCATGTTCAAAAAAATACTATCTAGATTTAAACAAGAAGAAAATAATGAATCAGAAAATGAAATGCAAGATGAAATAGATCATGAACTTAATGTAAACGAAATAGAAGAAATGGAACTAGAGAAAAGTAATGAGGAAATTCTAGAAAAAGAAATTATGGATAATGCTTCTATGGAGAATAGTAGTAGGAATGGAAATGAAAAAATAAGTCTTTTCTCAAAACTCAAACAAGGATTATCAAAAACAAAGCAAGGTATAGCAGATAAAGTAGATCAGGTATTAAAATCCTATAAAAAGGTAGACGAAGATCTGTTTGAGGAGATTGAAGAAATTCTTATCACCTCAGATGTGGGTGTGAAAACATCTTTAGAGATTATTGAGAGATTAAGAAAGGGAGCATTAGAAAGAAAAATAACGGAGGCAGAAGATTTAAAGGGATTGTTAAAGGAAATACTGGTTAATATCTTAGACAAGGGAGAAAATCAGGGTCTTGATATTAATTCATCACCTGCCATTATCCTAGTGGTAGGAGTCAATGGTGTTGGAAAAACCACATCCATAGGTAAAATAGCCCATAACCTTAAATTAGGTGGCAAAAAAGTTTTATTGGCAGCTGGGGACACCTTCCGCGCCGCTGCCATTGACCAGCTGGAGATATGGGGGAAACGTGTGGGCGTTGATGTGATAAAGCATCAAGAAGGTGCTGATCCTGCTGCTGTAATATTTGACGCAATTCAGTCAGCCAAGGCGAGAAAAATTGATGTTTTAATTTGTGATACTGCAGGAAGACTTCATAATAAGAAAAACTTAATGAATGAATTGGGTAAAGTCATGAAGGTAGTTGATAGGGAATTTAATGAGGCTGCTAGGGAAATCGTACTTGTTTTAGATGCTACTACAGGGCAAAATGCTCTGCAACAAGCAAAAATATTTAAAGAGGTAACCGATATAACGGGGATCGTACTAACAAAATTAGATGGTACAGCTAAGGGTGGAGTAGTTATGGCCATTAGCAATGAACTAAACATACCTGTAAAGTTAGTTGGAGTAGGAGAAGGATTAAACGATCTGCAGACTTTTAATGCAGAAGACTTTGTAAATGCATTGTTTGGAGATGACAAGTAAAAAAGATTGACAACATAAAGAAAGTGTTGTAAAATAACATCTGTAAAGTGAAACACCTTTACAGATGTTACTCGTATAAGGGAGTGCAAAGGATGTTTGATAAAATACTCCAGATAAATTTACTATATGATTTTTATGGCGAGCTTTTAACTGATAGGCAACAAGATATTTTAAAACTTTATTATACAGATGATTTATCATTAGGAGAAATTTCTGAACAATTGCATATCAGTAGACAAGCCGTTTATGATACAATGAAACGAGTTGAAAAGCTATTATTCCAGTATGAAGAAAAGCTGGGATTAGTGAATAAGTTTATTTATACTAAAAACCAGATTAAAGAAATCATTGATATTTCTAAAAAACTAGAACAAGAGATCCATAAATGCGAAAAAAATACTGAGGAAATATTATTAGAAGTGAATAGAATTAAAAGTATTTCCTATGATATTTTGGAAAAATAGTCCCTTAAGAGGTGATAAAATGGTTTTTGAGGGTTTAGCGGATAAGCTACAAGGCGCTTTGCAAAAATTAAAAAGTAAGGGTAAACTTACAGAGAATGATGTAAAAGAAGCCATGAGAGAAGTGAAATTGGCTTTACTGGAAGCAGATGTTAACTTTAAAGTGGTTAAGGACTTTATCGATAAGGTCAAGGGAAGGGCAGTAGGTAGTGAAGTAATGGAAAGCCTAACCCCTGGTCAACAGGTTATTAAAATTGTTAATGAAGAGCTAACAGCCTTGATGGGTACTACCCAGAGCAAATTGATTTTTTCTCCAAAGCCTCCTACAATTATTATGCTTGTAGGACTACAGGGAGCAGGTAAGACTACAACTGCGGGGAAACTCGGTGGACATCTAAAAAAAATGGGAAAAAGACCATTACTTGTCGCAGGTGATATATACAGACCGGCTGCTATCAAACAATTAGAGGTGGTAGGTAAACAGCTGGATATACCTGTATTTACCATGGGAGATAAAATCAGTCCCATAGATATTGCAAAGGCTGGTTTGGAGCATGCAAATAAGCATGGTAATGATGTGATGATTATTGATACAGCCGGTAGATTGCATATTGATGAAGCACTTATGGATGAATTGGAAAGTATTAAAATAGTAGCAAGGCCTCAAGAAATACTCTTAGTAGTGGACGCCATGACAGGACAAGATGCTGTGAATGTGGCAGAGAGCTTCAATGAAAAGCTTGGAATAGATGGGGTTATTTTAACAAAACTAGATGGTGATACAAGAGGTGGTGCTGCTCTTTCTGTTAGAGCTGTAACCAATAAGCCAATAAAATTTGCCGGTATGGGTGAAAAACTTGATGATCTGGAACCGTTCTATCCTGATAGAATGGCATCAAGAATACTAGGTATGGGTGATGTGTTAAGTCTAATAGAAAAAGCTCAGGAAAACTTTGATGAAAAGAAAGCAAAAGAGCTAGAACAAAAAATAAGAACCCAGGAATTTACTTTTGATGACTTTTTAGATCAATTGCAGCAAATGAAAAATATGGGACCTCTAAGTCAATTACTTGAACTGATACCTGGCGCAAACAGCAAGCAGTTTAAAAATTTAGAGATCAATGAAAAAGAATTGGTTCATGTGGAAGCAATGATAAAATCCATGACGAAGCAAGAAAGAAAAAATCCAGGTATTATTAATGGAAGTAGAAGAAAGAGAATTGCCTTAGGCAGTGGTATGACAGTAAATAAAGTGAATAATTTGTTAAAACAGTTTGATCAAACGAAGAAAATGATGAAGCAGTTTTCCGATATGGGTAAAAGTTCAAAAAAGAGTGGGAAATCCAAATTTCCATTCTTTGGGAAATAATATATTGTAATATTTAGAAGGAGGTGAAATACTTATGGCAGTAAAAATTAGATTAAAGAGAATGGGAGCTAAGAAAAAGCCTTTTTATAGACTTGTTGTATCAGATTCTCGTTCACCAAGAGATGGCAGATTCATTGAAGAGTTAGGATTTTACAATCCTGTTTCAGAACCTGTAGAAGTAAAAATTGATGACGAAAAAGCTATTAAATGGTTAAAAACTGGCGCTCAACCAACTGATACTGTAAAAGATTTGTTTAAGAAGTATGGAGTTTTAGAGAAGTTTGAGCAGTCTAAGAAAGCGTAATTAAGCTTTCAGGGGGTGTAGAATATTATGGGTGAACTCGTAAAAGTAATTGCTAAGGCATTAGTAGATAACCCAGATGAAGTCTTTGTTTCTGAAATTGAAGGTAGACAATCTTTAATTGTTGAATTAAAGGTAGCACCTGAAGACATGGGAAAAGTTATAGGAAAACAGGGAAGGATTGCTAAGGCTATCCGAACTGTTGTGAAGGCTGCCGCTACTAAAGAAAATAAAAGAGTGGTAGTTGAGATTATTCAATAGTAGAGAAGTATAAAGGATTAGGGTACCCTAATCCTTTATACTTATATGTATATAACAAGACAAATAAGTAAAAGATTATTAATGAACAACCTTTGAATTGGTAGGTGCTCATAGTGAAAAAAGATTTTCTTAGAGTAGGACAGATCGTTAACACTCATGGAATAAGGGGAGAGTTAAGAATATACCCTTTAACCGACTATAAAGAAAGATTTGAAGAATTGGACTATGTATTTATAGAAGAAGGCTCAGAAGATAAAATTGTGTATATAGATCAGGTGAAGTATAAAAATAATCTTGTTCTTCTAAAGCTAAAAGGTATTGAAACTTTAAATGATGCAGAAAGATATAAAGGAAAATACCTATTGATTGAAAGGTCTAGTTCACGAAAACTACCGGAGGACACTTTTCTCATTGCAGATTTGATTGGAATGGAAGTTTTTTCTGAACAGAATGAATTCATAGGAACAATTAAGGATGTTATTCAATCGGCAGGAAATGATATCTATGAAATTAACAGTCATGTCAACCCTGGGAAAACCATGCTTATTCCTGCGGTCGGTGAATTTATAAAGGAAGTTAATATCGATAAGAGGATAGTAATTGTTAAGCTTATTGAGGGATTAATCTAATGAATATAAAAATACTAACGCTTTTTCCAAGAATGTTAGAAGTCCCAATGGGAGAGAGCATCATTGGTAGGGCTAAAGACAATGGAATTGTGAGTATAGAATACATTGATATAAGAGAATATAGTGATAACAAACATAAAAGCGTAGACGATTATCCATATGGTGGAGGTCCTGGGATGGTAATGCAAGTACAGCCTCTATTTAATGCGCTTGAATCAATCAATGCTAAGGATGGCAGAGTTATTTACATGTCTCCGAAAGGGATATCCTTGAACCAACAGTTATCTGTAGACTTGTCTAAGGAAACAAATTTAACCATTATATGTGGTCATTATGAGGGAATAGATCAAAGGGTAATTGATTATTGGGTTACAGATGAAATATCGATTGGAGATTATGTGTTAACTGGAGGAGAACTACCTGCTATGGTGCTTGTTGATTCCGTTGTTCGACTGATACCCGGTGTCCTTGGTCAAGAAGAATCTTTTACTGAGGAATCTTTTTTTTCAGGTTTATTGGAATATCCCCATTATACAAGACCTAGTGAATATATGGGTTTAAAAGTGCCTGATGTATTATTATCGGGTAATCATAAAAAAATTGATGAATGGCGAAAAAATGAAGCTTTTAAAATAACCATGAAAAAAAGACCTGATTTGTTAGATAAATATTTACAAAATCAAGAATTATCTAAAGCTGAAAAGAAAATGCTTGAATCCATAGAGAAGAACAGGAAAAGCACTTAAATAAGAATAATAGTTGTGTTATACTTATCATTATGTTATAATTTTATTTGGCAATACGGACGGTCCTCTATTATTGAAGAATATGAACGTCTTGGAAGGAAGGAGGGACAACCATGGAAATCATTAGAGCTATTGAACAAGAACAATTGAAATCTGATATACCTAATTTTAACGTTGGTGATACTGTTAAAGTACACTTAAAGGTTAAGGAAGGTACAAGAGAAAGAATTCAGATATTTGAAGGATTCATTCTTAAGCGGCAAAATGGTGGAGCAAGAGAAACTTTTACTGTAAGAAGAATTTCTTACGGTGTTGGTGTAGAAAGAACGTTACCATTACACTCACCAAAAATAGAAAAGATCGAAGTAATTAGGCGAGGAAAAGTTCGTCGTGCTAAACTGAATTATCTTCGAGAAAGAATTGGTAAATCAGCAAAAATCAAAGAAAAGAAAAAATACTAATACAAAAAAGAGGGACTGGTTTCAGTCCCTCTTATGCATTTCATTTATGTACTATTTTGAAAGGGTAGATTCTAGAAATGATTATAAAGAAAAAAACAAGAAAATACTTTCAAACCATTATTCTTGCTTTGGTTATTGCCATGGTCACAAAGATATTTATTCTTGACTTTATTCAGGTTAATGGTGATTCTATGCTTAATACACTGAGGAATGGAGAAAAACTTCTTGTTAATAAGATACTATATAAAATAGAGAAACCCATAAAAGGTAGTATCATAATTTTTGATTACCCTGGGGATAGAAATTACCAATTGATTAAAAGGATAATTGCCCTTGAGGGAGAAACCGTAGAAATAAAGGATGGTCTTGTACTCGTAAATGGCGAAGAAATCGTTGAGAACTACATAAAGGAAAAAACAATAGATGATTTTAGTAAGAGGGTTGTTCCAAATAATTCTGTTTTTGTTTTAGGCGATAATAGGCATAATAGTAAAGATAGTAGATTT
>JUEG02001292.1_pt1 | contig 18724 bp, 13 predicted proteins | sample 432341 | NCBI WGS metagenome assembly JUEG02 (sample SAMN02953476, study PRJNA257561) | rock porewater metagenome | biome: terrestrial; feature: Opalinus Clay rock; material: porewater; isolation source: Opalinus Clay rock BIC-A1 borehole | place: Switzerland: Mt Terri URL, St-Ursanne ...
ATATGGTGACAACTCTAAAAAACAGAACCTTTGTAGAAGTATTATTAGAAAAAGCAGATAAATGTACTTCATGTAACAGTTGGATCATAATGGGTGATATTAATGGGCTAAGACTTATTAATGATACGTTTGGGCACCAAGAAGGGGATCGCCTTTTGCGCGGGATCGGAGAGATTCTCAAGAATTGCTGTTCCACGGGTGATATTCCTGCAAGGTGGAGCGGGGACGAATTTATTATTTTTATTAAAGACAACAACTCTGACTATGTTGATATTTTAATTGAGAAAATACAAAAAGAGTGTGCAAATATGTCAGGTTATCAGACCCCAATCAGTCTTTCCTGGGGGCGAGCTAACAAAGATCGTCTGCACACTGATATGAAAGCAGTCATAAAGCTGGCGGAAGAACGGATGTATCGGAATAAGCTTCTGGAAAGCAGAAGTGCGAAAAGTTCAATATTGAGTTCTCTTGAGCAATCCCTCCATGAAAAACACATTGAAACTGAAGAACATACCAGGAGAATCGAACAGATGTGCAGCCAGATAGGTAAAAGAATGGGCCTATCCCAAGATGAACTTGATGAAGTAGCTCTTCTAAGTCTTCTTCATGATATCGGTAAAATAGGAATACCGGAAGACATCCTGCTTAAACCGGATAAACTAACCTCAGACGAATGGGAAGTAATGAAAACTCATTCAGAAATTGGATACCGCATCGCAGTATCGACACCTGATTTAGCACACGTAGCTAATGAAATTCTGTCCCATCATGAAAGATATGATGGCACCGGTTATCCTCAAGGCCTGAAAGGCAAAGAAATCCCAAAATTATCTCGGCTTCTGGCAATTGTAGATTCATTTGATGTTATGACTCACGCCAGACAATACAAAGAGGCAATGACCATTGAAAGTGCCGTACTAGAAATCAAAAGCTGTTCTGGAAAGCAGTTCGATCCTGATATGGTAGAACAGTTCTTGACCATATTGAGTGTGGATTCATCTGTTGATCAGAACCTATTGAATTCCTTACCAAGGCCAGAATGTTAAAAGTTGATCCTAAATACAAATAACTAAAAAAAAGCCTAGACGCTAACTCCTTCGAGTTAGCGTCTAGGCTTTTTTTCATGTATTCAGAGTTAAGAACGAAACCAGCAGTTGGAAAATCCTATTCAATAATATAATCAATAAAAAGAGTTCGCTCATGCACAAGATTGTACTCGGTAACCTTTACTTGACTAAGATTTACCTTCCCATCAAAAACTCGTACGATTGGACGAGTAGGCAATCCTTTATTTTGACCGACAATGACTCCGGTTTCTCCATTATTAAGCTTAACAGTATACCCTGTAGGGTAGGCCGCAATATATTGTAAAAAGATGTGAATCAACTCATGGCGGAAACGCACCCCAGCATTAGCCATTAGTATTTCACAAGCTACATGGGGTAAAACCCGAGGAATACCAGGTGAACCATGGATAAGACAATCATAGAAGTCGGCTACGGCAACAATTTCTGCCAGAGGGTGAATAGAGGCACCCTTTAGTTTTCGCGGATAGCCATTGCCATTTGTCCATTCATGATGTTGATAAGCCATATGCGCAATGATAATACTAGTTTGTGCTTTTTTACGGACAATATCATAGCCCTCCGTGGTATGATTTTGATACAGCTCTTTTTCGTCATTCGTTAGGGGACCTCTTTTATTAAGAATCTCGGAAGGCAAATTCACAATTCCTACATCATGGAGCAACGCACCTTGAGCAAGATCATTAAGCTTGTCTACCGGCAAACCCAGTCCTTTGCCTAAAACACAAGATAATACACAGACATTAACGGAATGAGCGTATACTCGATTATCAATGTTACGCATGTCCATAAGGCTAATCATTATTTCCTTTTGAAAGAGAATATCTTGCACGATATTACTTACTGCTTCTTTTATATTAATTTCTTGATTCTTTCCGGTTTGAATAGTTTTGCATGATTTTTCTATAGCTGACATAGCATTAAAGCGGTGCTGATCTGAAATAACATCCTCAATAATAATGTCACTGGTCAAATCATCCTCGATATAGATACCATGAATATCCAATTGCCGCAGTCGATTAATAAACTGAGATTTGAGTACCACGCCTTTACCGAGTAATATCTTACCATTTGAGGAATAAATCTCTTTTGCTAGAACATCCCCGTCTTTAAGGCGCTGAACACTTACTTCCCGCACTTTGTTGCCTCTCTTCTTTGACTATATGTTAATTTATAATTATCGACACGTTATATTAATTCCTATAATATTTCGACATAAATCCTTCATATCCTTTAACTCTGGATAGAATTATACCCACTTTGATATTAATTGTTTCTTTATCGCCTAACAAAAAAACCGCATTATCACACCTGCGGGTTTTGGTAATTGCAAAATACTTCTAACGTGCTTTTTGGAACTTGAGTTTAAGTCTATGATTTCGGGGTTAGTGCCAATTCTTTACGGCGGACCCCAAGTTCCATATCCTGTGGAGACAATGAGTTGATAACTGTCTTTGGTAACAATCTCCCCCACATATGCCCTCCATTTAGGTAAATCTTTGTAAGGATAACTATAGGTATAATATATCTTCTACCTTCTTGGCATGAAATCCTTCTCAAAACGGTCTAATTTCTAGATTAGTGGCAGAGATGTTCAGGAACGATAAGTCCCTTTAGTAATAACTGAACATCTCTGCGGGCGTTGTCATGTTAAATAGAGCTACTTTATTCAGTGGCTTGAATAGCTCCCATCGGACAATATTTCACACATTTCTTGCAGCTAATGCATTTTTCCTGGTCAATAATTGGGGCTTCAAATCCGTTTTGACTCATTGCACCTGCTGGACAAACTCGTAACGAAGGACAAGGATGGTTTTGAGGACATCTATTTTTTCTAACTGTGATATTCATAAATACACCCTCTTCTATATTATTACTAATCATACCCCCATGGGGTATATTGAAAGTATAAAGTTTCAGGCCCAAATTGTCAATAGCACCCCAGAAATCTCTAAGAGCAATTGCAATTCAGAAAAAGAAAAACCGCACAAAAATGTACGGCTTTTTTAATCAATCTAAAAAAATCAACTTGGTTTTAAGCAGAGTTTTCATAAAATAGGTGTGAATTGACATATCTATTTTTCTAAGATTGCTCCTTTATTAGCCTGTCCTACATTTCGACTGTATAATCCTAAATACCCTTTAGTTACAGGGGGTTTAGGGGACGGAAGTTTGCTCAGTCGCTCAGCAATCGCAGTCTCACTTAACTGGATATTAAGCATTTTGTTAGCGACATCAATCTCAATCAAGTCGCCATCTTCGACAATTGCAATCGGCCCACCGACAAAGGCCTCCGGACAGACGTGACCAATACAGAATCCACGCGTCGCACCTGAGAACCGTCCATCCGTAATCATTGCCACACTGTCACCCAGACCCATACCCGTCAGCAAAGCCGCTGGAATGGACATTTCTCGCATTCCAGGACCACCGGCTGGTCCTTCATAGCGAATCACCAAGACATCTCCCGGTTTTATTTCCTTATTCATTATATGATCTATTAAGTTTTCTTCAGATTCAAACACCTTAGCAACACCTATCTGATGCTTCGGTGCATCTTTGATGCCACTTACTTTAATGACTGCACCGTCAGGGGCCAGATTTCCTTTAAGAATGACGATCCCGCCCTGAGGCTGAAAGGGGTTATCTAAGGTTCGGATCGTCTCCCAATTCCTGACTTCTCGAGTATAGGAAGCAATCGATTGGCCAGTCACTGTGAGAACTTCTTGATGGAGCAATGTTGAGATTATGCCAAGAATAGCTCCAACACCACCCGCTTGATAAAAATCCCAAAGTGTAAATTTACTTGATGGTTTGTATTTAGCAACTACCGGTGTCGTTGCCGATATGGCGTCTATTTGGTCGAGAGTTAAATCGAAACCCGCTTCATGGGCAATGGCTGGCAGATGAAGAATCAGATTGGTCGAGCCACCAATCGCCATTAGGAAGTGTATTCCGTTGTCGAGGGTTTCTTTGGTGAGTATCTGCTTAGGCAATAAATTTTCTTTGACCATTTCTACGATTCGTTCGCCCGTTTCTTTGGCCTGCCTCCTTTTTTCCGCATAGACAGAGGGAGTTGTGGCAGTTCCCGGCAGACTCATACCCAAGGCTTCAATTAAACAACCCATGGTGTTCCCTGTACCCATCATTCCACAAACACCAACTGTGGTACAGGTATCGGTTTCAATCGACTCGAAAAGTGCTTCATCAATAATTCCTTTTTTGAAAGCTCCCATTGCCTCTTTGATATCTGACATGACCCTTTGTTCACCTTTCTCATCATGATGAGAAAGCATGGGACCGGGAGGCAAGAAAATGGTGGGTATATTCAAACGAGCAGCTGCCATAAGCATTCCAACCGGTGATTTGTCACAGGAAGGCAAGAACACTAATCCGTCAAATCCGCTTGAGCCGACCATGACTTCGATTTCCGCTGCCACAACTTCTCTGCTCGCCAAGGAATAGTGCATCCCCATTCCTTGAGCGATGGCATCACACACTGCCACCGTATGAAATTCAACTGGAGTTCCACCAGCCGCCCAGATACCGCTTTTAACAAATTGCGCCAATTCCTTGTTAGGGTAACTTCCAGGATGAAACTCTGAGAATGAACTCACTACACCGATAATCGGTTTGCTTAAATCCTTCTTGGTATACCCGACAGATTTAAACATTGCTCGCGGATAGGCCCCTTTGATTCCGTCGAACAACTCTTTCGAAGTTCTCATTTTCCTGAAGTCTTTCATACTTGATCCCCACATCCTCTTTTCATTTTACTTAATATTTAAATTTTTTACCTGCTACACTTGAATATTTTCTACCTCGACTAAAGAGATACTCCCCCAATATCCCTGCTCCAAAAACTGACCTATTTTAGGAGAGAGTATGCCAGCCTGCTGAATATCCCTCACGAAGATCAAGCCTAGGAACTTTCCTTCCTTAATCAAAAGTTTTTGGTAAGACCCTGAAGCAGGATACATAAGAATCTTTTCTTCTACATCATCCGTGCTTTCTATTTGTCCCAATGACAGTACTGACAGCCCAAACAACTGGAAGGAATTCATGGCCATGCTTCCTTTATAGCTGTCTCTACCACCAGCCATGTTGGCTCCTGCGACTTTACCCTGTTGTACAGCACACGGCCACAAAGCTCTCAGCTTCTGCTTACCGCTCTGCTGACAAAAAGCTTGGGCGACATCCCCTGCAGCATAGATATTTTCCAGATTAGTTTGCATGTACTCATTGACGAGAAGTCCTTGTTCTAATTCCAAGGACGTGTTTGAAACCATTTCCAGGTTAGGTCTTATGCCAATGCAAAAGAGGACCATATCAGCAGGGATTTCTTTTTCTCTCGTCCTAACGGCAGCAATGCCTCCATTCGCTGTTTCTAAAGACATGACTTCAGTATTTAGCAGAACTTCAATCCCATTTTGTTCTACTAACCTTACGAGCATCGAACTTGCTGTTTCATCAAGCTGTACCGGCATCAGACGGTCCATTTTTTCTATGATCGTTACACTTACTCCTTGGGCAGTCAAAGCACGAGCCGACTGCAAACCGACCAATCCACCCCCGACAATGACTGCTCTCTTAACCTCCGAGAGGTGAGAATTAATCTTTTCTGAATCGAGTTTATCCCAGAGAGTGAATACCCCTTTAGTATCGAAGTTAACCCATGAGGGAACTACAGGACGGGAGCCTGGAGCAATCAACAGCTGATCATAAATTAACGTTTCATGATTATCTAACACGACCATACTCTGCTCAGGCAGAATCCTTTTTACCACCCTGCCCAGACGTGTCTCTACATTATACTCAGTATAGAAATCAATCCCTCGCCAAAAAAGATCTTTTTCCTCAACTTCAACCGTCATATACTCCGGAGTCATTATTCGGCTGTAGGGCGGATTATTTTCCTTGGAGACCAGAATAATCTTGCCCTGATCATCCAGCTGTCTAATACGTTCAATAGCGCTTACACCGGCAGGACCGTTGCCGATTATTAGATAGACCAATTCTCTCCCCCTCCCCTAGAACTCATCGTAGTACCAGATTTCAGTCAGTTCCTCAAGTAATCGCTGGGCTCTCTTCGGATTGAATACCCCGCAGATACAGGGAGTTGCCAGGTGTTCTGCCGCTTGGCGAGGACTGAGAATCCCTCGCTTCATATCCAGTAACGTCTGTCGGGCCAAATGCTGAGAAACCATTCCATGTCCACACATCGTGGTTATTTCTAGGATTTCAGCTTCGGGAAGTTTTGAGAGCTTACCGCGGACACCAACTGAGTATTCTTGTTCATCTACCCCTGTAACCGTGACAGCTATCCCAAGGTTTGCTACCTTTAGTTCTTTAACTGCTTTGACAACCTCTTCCTTATCGGTAAAATCAGCTTGGATGGTATCATTATCTATTCCTCCAATCATACTTGTTCGGTACTTACTGAGTATCCTTAATAATTCAGATGAAGCTTGCTTGGAGTCCTGCTCGTTAAAACCTTGAGCGGTCACAGTAAATTTCACCAAAGCCTGAGCCGAATTTCCCTTTGTTCCTTGACAATGCACAGCATGCGGCATTTAATCACCCGCTCCTTTCACTTGGATTTGACTTGCAATGGGTTAAGCTTTCTCTGCGATATCGAACCCTAGCTATACCACTATTCGAAGTTGAAGGGCATATTATAATTCTAATAATGCCAAACTCTGATTCACATAATCTGACGGAGTGCAGTAAGTAATCAGCTTGCCTATTTCCTCTGTCATATTTTCACTGCCTTCTAAGGGTAAATTAATCGCAGTAAGTACCTTTACCCCTGCTCCTGCCAAAGTCAAAGCCGCTATAATATCCCGGGCGGTGGTTGGCTCTGGAAAAAGGGCAACAATTTTTTGAGACCCAATGGATTCTACTAAGTCAATTAGCTTAACAACATCTATTTCCCCACCCACACACTCTACCTGGGGAAACCTACCTTTGCCAACGAGAACTGAATCTCTGGGACTCGAACCCCTAAGATATCCATATTTTCCTAGCGTTACAGCAGTATTGCCATATGAGAGACATAAGACATCCTTGAGGGCAATACTTGTCACGGCTTCACAGACTAAAGCATCCTGGGTGACTTTGAGATTGGTCCCGCCTCCCAAAATACAGATTCCTTTAATTTCGCCATTTTCCAGGTTTGTTTTAATCTGTTCATTATCTAGGCCAATGAGTTCAACCTCATTGATCTCCTCGGAGGGAAGAATCTTATTTTTGTCCCGTTTGGTATAGGCAATTGCAGCTTGAAGCAACCAATCTTTCACTTTGATTTTACTTGCCCCATAGTCTGCTTCAGCATAGATCGTATGGTAGTGAGTAACTACATTTTTGCCCAGCCCTAATCCGTTTGGTCCTACAACATATAAATCAAGCAAGCCGGTAAGGACTGCGAATTCTACCCCTCCAGTGTTACTCACAGAGGCAAACGGAAAAGCAGGGGCAATATCTCCGGCGATTACAACATTAAAGCCCTTCGCTCCGCGGCTGATTGCCTCTTCTGACAGGTCTTGGGTTAAGGTCTGGACCATCTTCATAACCACAGGGGATACCTCTTCAAGGCAAAGGTTAATATAATCCTGTTTGAGTACTCCCAGCCCTATCTGTCTGGTAATTCCTGAAACTTGACGTGAAGCACATGCTGTTTTCATTTTTTCGATCTGGCCTCTCGCCAGACCTAAAAGGCCCGTATTGTTCTCCATGGCTTGAACCAAGTCTTCCTGATTAAGCTTAAATTCGCTATTATCCAAAAATCGACAGAGCCCCTTAAAAACCAGTTCCTCGCGTGTTCGACCACAAATCGTTCGTTCTTCCTCCCTGCTAAAGGGATTTAAGCGACACGGCCCTTGCAAACAGTCAAAACAAGTTAAGCCTAACCTGCCAAATCCGTCTTGCGGCAACATTTTCTCGAATCTGTTCCAAGATAATCTAATCCCTTCTTCTTTTGCCTTTAGCAAATACTTTCGAACAAAAGGATCAACTGTTTTTCTTCTTACTTGGCGCATGACTTCTTTCCTCCTATATCCATTCAACATCTTTTAGAAGCTTATTCCTCTTCTTTTTTCTTGCAAATGTTGTTCGATCTCATCAGCTGACAGTAACTGCAGAGCCCCTGTAGGGCAAGATGCTAAACAGTATGGCTGAAGCATTTGAAAACATTGGTCACATTTATCAGCTGCCTGCTTCTCAATGGCCGGTGCTATAACCCCATAAGGGCAAACCATGATACACATCCAGCAGGAAATACATTGTTTGGCCTGAATATATACACATCCGCTTTCTTCATCTCGTCTCATCGCTCCGGTTGAACAGATCTCCAGACACGGTGCATCTGCACAATGACGACATTGGATGGGCATTGATTTTCCCTGTTGCCATTGGACATAGAGCCGAGGCCTGGGAAGTACATCCTCACATACAGCCCCGGCCAGCGTTTTACTAAGCGAAGATCTTTCTACAGAACAACGCAGTTCACAGGTTTTGCATCCTAGGCAGAGACTGTCATCTACAAATAGACGCTTTTTAGGATCGTTTTGTTTTGTCATTAAATTTGCCCCCCTTTGGGTCTGAGTTTTGTTCCTCATTTTTAGTCAGTGAACCTTCTTACGGAAAAGCCGCCTAAATTATGGTTTTAGGCGGCTTCGAAGTATCTTTTGGCCTAATTATGTGAACACTCTCTCGGTTTGATCCAATCACGCGACTTCTCTTCTATAAATGAGAGTGATCCTTCAACTTTAGTCGAAGGAGTTTACTAGTCACAAAGATATTCGTTAAACTTGCCACGTTTAGTATACTGAGTATGAAGCAAATCCTGAGCCTTCTGGCCGTTTGGTTCTTTAAGAAACTCTTTATAAAGCTTAGTTACCCCCTCGTTTTGGTGAGCTTTCCTAAATAGTTTGACTTCATCTTCTTGATAAATCGCTTGCAAACGTTTTTGAAGGGTTTCAGACGTTGCAGGTCTTGGCTGACCTCCACCGCTAATACAGCCGCCCGGGCATCCCATTACTTCGATAAAGGAATAGGGAGATTCTTGCTTAGTGATTTGATCCATTAGAAACTCAGCACCTCGGAGTCCGCTTGCAACCGCAACTTTAATAGTAATCCCTGCCATGTATTGATAGGCTTCCAGCGGATTATCAAATCTCAGCTCTACATCCTTAACCTGATCGCATTCTTCCAGAGGAGCAGCCTGAAGTTTGTCAATGGCAAGCTCTCGTCCGGTAACCATTTCATGAACCGTACGCAGAGTGGCCTCCATAACTCCGCCGCTCAATCCAAACAGTTCTGCCGCACCGGAAGACAGCTCAAATGGTTGATCAAATTGGCTTTTTCCAACCTTACGGAGATCAACCCCAGCTTCCTGCATCATCCTGGCAATTTCCCTAGTTGTCAGAACGGCATCAACATTGGGCAGACCATTGTTTGTCATTTCCGGTCTGGATATTTCAAATTTCTTGGCAGTACAAGGCATGATAGAAACGACTGCCATATTTTTCGGCTCAACCTTTAGTTTTTCAGCATAGTAGGATTTAGCTAAAGCACCCAACATGGTATGCGGTGACTTACAGGTGGATAGATGATCAAGCTTTTCGGGATAAGTATGTTCTACATACTTAATCCAGGCCGGGCTGCAGCTGCTCATCAGTGGTAAGCGTGCTTCCATGCCCTCCAGCGAATATTTCATTCTGGTCAAGAATTCTGAACTTGCTTCGATGACCGTCAGGTCAGCGGCAAAATTCGTGTCGAAAACAACATCAAAGCCTATTTCTCGCAGACCGGCGATTAATTGTCCTGTAACCTGAGTACCAGGTTCATAACCAAACTCTTCCCCAATTGCGACTCTTACCGCTGGGTCAATCTGAACAACAACTCGCTTGCACTTATCGCTGATGGCACCCCAGACATTTTGGATGGCATCAGTCTCTTTGAGCGCTCCCACCGGACATACTGCCACACATTGGCCGCAGAAGGTACAATTTACGGTATTGATTGGCAGATCCAGCGCTGTGCCAACAACGGTCTTGAATCCACTGTTCTGGGCGTTAAGAATTCCAACCTTCTGAATATCGTTACAGGCAGTAATACATCTGCGACAAAGAATACATTTCGCCATATCACGGGAAATGGCAGGAGAAATATCGACGATTCCACCGGAAGTCTGTCCTGTGTAACGAGCCTCGGTAACCCCTAACCTTTTTCCCATATTCTGCAGTTCGCAACTCAGGCTGCGTTGACATTTCAGACAATCCTGACGGTGATTGGAAAGCATAAGTTCAAAGAGATTCTTTCTGACTTTACGGACTTTATCTGTATTGGTATGAACAACCATCCCGTCCCTTACTTGAACCATACATGAAGCTTGCAGGTTTTTATCCCCTTCAACTTCTACAACACATAATCTGCAGGATCCAAATTTATGAACTCCATCCAAGTTACAAAGGTTTGGAATATCAATTTTATTATGCTTAGCTGCTTCTAGTATGGTTGATCCTTCCGGAACAGAAACGAGTTTATTGTTAATGCTTAGGTTTATCATAGTTGACCTACCTCCTGTCACAGCGCAAACACCGCATTGATTCGGCAATTGCTTTAAGCTTGTGATAACCTTTTCCAATTTCTGCAAAGGTGTTTTTCCGCGTCTCCGGTGCAAGAATTTCCATGGCATATCTCTCATGATCCAAGAGGTCAGCATCATCCGTAGGCGCTGGAAAGTTAACGACTTCCCCTTTATTTAGGACTCCTTTACCGCCTAGGAAAATATCTATCGATACAGCTGCTTTCTTACCATCGGCGATCGCTGTGATGGCAACATCAGACCCTCTCGCAACGTCACCGCCGGCAAATACGCCTGGCAGAGCAGTCATCAGACTATCCTTAGCTGTAATCAGAGTACTCCATTCCGTAATACCGACTTGATTAGGATCGACAAACTGCAAGTCGGCTGATTGGCTGACTGCCGGAATCACTGTATCAACTTGGATCGTGAAATTGGATCCCTCTTTGACGATGGGTTTCCTTCTTCCCCCCGAATCAAATAATCCGAGCTCCATCCTGACACATTCAAGTTCACTAACCTTAACCTTATCCACACCGATAAACTTAACCGGGGCAGCCAGAGGCATGATTTCTATCCCTTCTTCGATAGCCTCATGGATTTCTCTAAGATCAGCAGGCATATCTTCAAGCGTTCTTCTATAGAGTAATTTAACTTTAGCGCCCATTCTCAGAGCTGTTCTCGCTGCATCAAGCGCCGTATTTCCGCCGCCAATTACGGCAACAGACTTCCCTAGTTGGACTTCACGACCCAGGTTTACCTTGCGTAAAAAGTCAAGCCCATGAATTACTCCAGGCAAATCCTCGCCAGGAAGATTAATCTTGTTAGCGATCTGATTTCCAGATGAAATATAGATTGCGTCATGCTTCTCCCTTAACTCTGTAAACGAAATAGTTTGTCCGACCTCCGTATTGAGGTGAATCTTAACCCCAACCTGTTCAATCAGGTTGATCTCATAGGCCAAAATCTTATTTGGCAACCTATATTCGGGAATTCCAAAAGCTAGGACTCCACCAGCAAGTGACTGTGCTTCGTAAATATCTACCTCGTAGCCAAGTCTCGCCAGATAGTATCCACAGGTCAGACCAGATGGACCTGCTCCAATAATTCCTATACTCTTCCCGTTTTTGGGAAGTGCGCTCGCATTATTGACAGTAACCCCCTGATCAAAGGCATAATCCGAGACAAATCTCTTCAAATCAGCAATCGCAATCGGCTCATCGAGTTGACCTCTTCGACATTTGCTCTCACAAGGGCGGGTACAGATTCTGCCGCAAACCGCCGGGAAGGGGTTTTCTCGCTTAATCAGATCATAGGCCTCTCTATATCTTCCAACTGAAATCAAAGCAAGATATCCCGGAACGTTGATCCCTGCAGGGCAAGCATTCTCACAAGGGGAAATAAAGAGATCGGTGCAGACCCCGGCGCGGCATAACTTAGCTTGAACATGCTCATTGTATTCCTCACGGAAATTCCGAATAATACTCAGAAAGGAATTCGCAGCAGTTTGACCTAACGAGCACATAGCCGATAGTCGAATAGAATCGCCGAGTTCTTCCAGGAGTTCAATGTCCCCTTCTTGACCTGCGCCCTTTATGATGCGTTCAACAATTTCCAGCATCCTTTTGGTTCCTACACGACAAGGCAGACATTTTCCGCAGGATTGATCTTGAATGAATTCCATGAGCCTTCTTCCCGTATCCACCATACAGGTATCCTGGTTCATTACCTGAAGTTCGCCTGAACCTATCATGGCACCAAGTTTAGACAAAGCCTCATCATCCAGGGGGGTGTTTAAAAACTCCTTGGAAATGCATCCTCCCGAAGGACCTCCAACCTGTACTGCTTTAAAGGACTTGCCACCCGGAACCCCTCCTCCCAGTTTAAAAAGAAGGTCTCCCAAGCTCATCCCCATTGGCACCTCCACAATACCCTGGTTGACTAAATCACCGGTCAGCGCCACGACTTTAGTACCTTTACAAGTATTTGTGCCATTCTGGGTATACCAGTCCGCTCCATTAAGCACAATCTGGGGTACATGTGAGAACGTTTCAACGTTGTGGACTATCGTCGGCTTATCAAATAGTCCTTTCTCAAAGGAAAAGGGTGGCTGCTCTTTGGGCTCCCCTCGTTTACCTGCTATTGAGGCCAGTAGCGAGGTCTCTTCTCCACCCACAAAAACACCTGCACCCAGGTATATTTCAAGGTCAAAACTAAAATTCGTTCCCATAATGTTTGCGCCCAATAATCCGCAGCGGCGTGCTTCTTCAATTGCCGCTCCAAGACGCTCGGCTGCTAATGGATACTCGACATTCATATTGATATACCCAAAGGTGGCTCCCATAGCATAGCCTGCCAGCAGCATACCCTCAATTACACAGTGAGGATCCCCTTCCAAAATACTCCTGTCGATAATCGCTTTCGGGTCTCCGTCGGCGGCATTACAGACAATATACTTTTGGTTACACTTCGCGTTCCTAGCAGCTTCCCAGCGAATACCTGCCAGAAATCCGTCTCCACATTCTCTTAGTCCAGATCTTCTAACTTCTTCAGTCACTTGCTTGCCGCTCATACTATGCATTGCTTTGCCAACGGCAGAATAGCCATCCTGAGCAATGTAAGCCTCTAGGGAAGCATGATCAATCCGTCCGCAGTTCTTCAAGGCGATCTTCATCTGGTCTTTAAAGAAACTAATTTCACTTATTTTGGGAATATACTGATCCAAGGCCTGATCAAAGAAGGTATACTCTTCTTTAACCTTTCCCTCAATAATGTGAGAGGAGAATATTTCAGCCATTTTGCCAGGATTTACTTCCGTATACAGAATCTCATCCGGCAGGATCAGAAGAACAGGTCCAACAACGCAGATTCCCATACACCCTGTCTCAATCACAGCTACTTGGTTTTGCAACTGATGATCAGTGACTAACTTGAGAAGGGCTTCTTTTACTGCACCACATTGAGATGAAATACAGCCTGTCCCGCCACAAACCAACACCTGGTATTGATAGTTAGAAAGTTCTTCTCTATATCGTCTTTTAATTCCGTCAAGATCCGCAAGGCTTATAAGACCAGTCATACTACATCTTCACCCCTATACTTTTCTTAGTACTTAGCCAAAATGGAGTTTAATTTATCAGGATTCACCTGTTTGTAAATTGTCTTATCAATCATCATGGCAGGAGCCAGACCACAGGCACCGAGACAACGCACAACTTCCAAGCTGTATTTCCTGTCTTCCGAAGTCTCTCCGACTTGAATGCCAAGCATGTTTTCCAATCGGTCCACAAGCTTCTTACCTCCTCTTACATAGCAGGCCGTACCCATGCAAACCTTAATCGTGTGTTTCCCTCTGGGTTGCATCGAAAAGACAGGATAGAAGGTACTAACCCCTGAAACCTCAGAGAGAGGTATATCCATTCTTTTGGCAATGAATTTCAGCAGTTCCATTGGCAAGTAGCCATAAACAGTTTGTGCCATATGAAGAACTTGGATAAGGCTGCCCTCTCTGTTTTTATATTGATCAATAATTTCGGCAATTTTATCATACTTTTGTTGATCTGTTTCTTCACCACAACAACATTGGCTTTTTGTCGCTTCACAGTCCATCTTCTACTCCTCCTTTATGATCAAGCCTTCCAGCATCGCTTTCTCTGTGAGCTGATTATTTGAGCATTATTTCTAAGTTTAAACTTTCCGCTATTAAGGAGTACTGCTCCAGCAACTCCGAATCCAGGGAAAGGCCTTGGACAAAGACAGCTTGTTCTCTTTCCCATTCCCTTTCGCCCGGTAATTGAATCTTCTCAAATCCAGGTGCAAGAGACAGGTTTTTAAGCTCTGAAATGAAAGTTTCTGTCCGTTCTTCATACTCAGGCCCTTCAATAAAACTATTTGCTTTGATGATCACCATAAAATGACCTACATTAGCAGGCTCTTCGCTTGGACCGTATTGCCAAGCAACCCCTTTGCCATAACCGGCTCCGGTAAATACCCCTGCCAAGAATTCAATCGCCAAACTTAAGGCTGATCCTTTTGGCCCGGCTATAGAAAGTAACACCCCATCGAGAGCAGCCTTAGCATCCGTGGTCGGATAACCGTCCTTATCTAAAGCCCAGCCTTCCGGTATCGGCTCGTTTCTCTGAGCTGCCCTAATGATTTTTCCTCGAGCTGCTACGCTTGTCGCCATATCTACAATAATATGAGGCCTGTTCTTTCTGGGCATTCCAAAGGCGATTGGATTTGTGCCAAAATACGGTTCTTTACCACCAAAGGGAGGGGTTGCCGGCGGAGCGTTGGAAAGGAGGATAGAAATAAATCCGTGATCGGCCGCTTTTTCACAATAATACGTAGAGATTCCAAAGTGGTTGCTGTTCCTGACTCCTAAGGCACAAACCCCATTCTCCTCGGCGACTGCCATACCTTCCTCCAACCCCTGGAGCATTACTACAGACCCCAATCCATTATCCCCGTCGACAGTAAGCACTCCCGGCAATACCCGCTTACAGGTTATCTGGGGTTTTGGATTCACTAACCCTTTTTGGATACGTTTCAGATAGACAGGGAAACGGCTCAGACCATGGCTTGCGATCCCTTTCAACTCTGCAGTGACGAGATTCTCAGTTACGATTTCAGCGTCTTGCTCAGGAACCCCGCTTAGAGAAAAGGCTGCCCGCATAAATTTTTCAAGTTCAGTAACTGCAATTGTCCTTGAAGATTGCATATGATTCTCTCCTTCTTATCTGCTCATTATTTTTTTGGGCTTTATTTATCAGTTCAAAGAAAACTCCCACTTCAGCTTTAGCTGAAGGAGTTCACTCAACCTAAGTCAGCAAAGCGGCAATAATCGGTATACTCAGGATAATCGTTAATACCCGCACTAATTGCATAATGCTTATTTTTAGCATGTCCGCTTCCATTTCTTCCCCAACCACTAGCATCTGACTGAGTCCTCCCGGAGCCGAGCCCAGGATGCAGGTGATGGTATCCCAATGAGTCATATAACGTATGATCCAGCCAACCATCAGATTTCCCAGAACAACAATCAAAGAATACCCTGCGACGGGCAACATCATCTCCTGGATCTTTTGAATCATTGCGGGGGAAAATTCAAGTCCAATGGTAACCCCTACGCCGATCAGCGCAAATTTCATTACCTTGCCGGGGAATTTATATTCCTCACGCAAAAGGACATTTACAAATCCCACGGCTAGCATCGCGCCAATCACTCCCCCTCCGGGAAAACCCACAGCAAGCAGAATCACTCCTCCCACGATCCCAGCAACGTAGATCAAGATTCTTCGCAAAGTATAATCTGATTTCGCGACTGTCAAAACCTGTGGACCATCTATTTCCGAAGGAATGTGTTTACCCTTTACAAATTTTGCAATCACAGGAATAAGACTGACAATTACAATCAGACGTACAAATTGGAATGTAGATACGATTGCCACCTCAGAATCATAAGAAAGTGCCATCACGGTCATTTCAGTAATTCCACCAGGAGCCGCAGAAAAAAGAGCAGTTGCAAAATCGTTGGTAAAACTTCGTATCAAAAAGGTAAAAACTGCAGTTGATGCCAAAGTATAGACAGCAATCACTAAAGAGACTTTCCAAATATTTTTGATGTCTCGAACATTTTTATGATTAATCTTTGCTCCAACAGATAAACCGATGATGATCTGAAAACCATTAATCATGCTCATCGGCAATTCATGCAACCCTGCGCCCAGTATCTGGCAAGCACCAATTACGACCATTGGACCTATAATGGCGGGAGCAGGAAGATGAAGCATGGTAAACACCCAATAACTTACCAGTGCCAAACCAATAATCATACTGACTTGCGCAATTAGATTCATTCTTTTTATAATCCTTCTTCCTGAAAAACCATGATCTATATTGTATTGTGCTCATTAACATACAGATTTTCTAAGTTAACCTTTACCGTGAATCCCGAGAGAGATATTCGCGGAATGGGGCTTTAACCCTACTTCTTGACAAATATCCAGGACATTATCAATGAGGCCGCTCACAACTACGGACAGCCCTATTTCTTCTTCCTTAAGACGAGATAATACATTGACCACCTTTTGCCGTTCGTGGAAACAACACATAACCGGAGAGTTATCTTCTGTTTTCGCTATCATCTTTTGAGGATCAAGACCCATTGTCATATTCTCTTGAGTAGTGAGTGAGCCTAAATTGGTCGGACCCTCTTCAAAAATTATTTCCAAGGTGCGCCGGATTTTGGGACTGCACCCCACATGGTTTATACCCATGGCAGGTCTGGAAATCAGAACATAATCATCCTGAAAGGTTTTTTCTGATCCGATACGGTGAAGTGAATGAGTCATTTCTAGTCCTCCCTTAAAGGCCGTCCCAGTCCAACATTGACTTTCATATTCTGGGAAGGCTTGATGCCTATTTTCTTTAATCTCTCAATGACCGGCAATTTACCGTCTGGTTCAAAACGGGAAATCAACGCCCAAGAGAAAATACAATTGGCTTTACCAGCACTTTCATATATTTTCGTACAGACTTGCTCGAGTTTCTCCTGGGGAATGACGAACTCTACGATCCCCGAGAGAACCTTTTCGTTTCTGACGTCTGCTTTTATAATCCCAGTCCGCACATCTTCCATGAGGAAAGTAAGTGGGTTAGCTGCTTCAAATGCAATCCCTTCTTCCGCTAACACCTTGGTAATTACTTCTACATCCCCAAGACGAGTTCCCACGCCAGGACGGCCAAACTCTAAGGCGATACCAAAGAATCCACGTTTAAAACGTGCTGTCACATCATTGCTCTTTACTTCTTCCGTACCTCTCCCTCGAACACCCGTGTTCTCATGTTTGGACGTGGGGTCACTGAATACTTTCCTTACTGAACGCGGCCATTCCATGGTCTCTTTCGGTTCATAAATTGCATTGACCGGGCATTTAACCTGTCGGATACAGATTCCGCATTCTACACATTCGTCCCAATTTATTTGGGAAGTATCTTTTCTCCTCTCTATTGCCCCCATAGGACAATAGGGCAGACATTGTCCACACCCGACACATAATTCCTGGTTGATTTTCATTTAGGTCCTCCTCGATTGACGATTGACTTATTTAAATAATCCCTTCGCCAAGCTATTAGTATTGTTAATAGTCTATAGCGTGTGCAATATTCATGCCAATTGTTTGAAAATATTAAAACAGAGAAAATATTTTATCAAAAGATTGCCTCCTGACTCAATAATAACTTGCTATAAATAATAAAACTCAGAAAATCAGGAAATGATTACGAAACAGGTGAAACGCTTCAGGAACTTTAAAACACAAATTTTGTTTCAATTTGTTCCATGCGTTTCTTTCATAAGTGTTAGTGAACTCATTCAGCTAAAGATGAAGTATCACCTGAGCTTATGTCCACGAAATTTTCAGATCCTTAATTCATATCTGTATTGTATGGCAGGTGTACTTATATGTATAATAGCTTTATGTCATAAGAAAGCATTCCAAAATTTCATGAGACAGTAGGCCATCAACTCTGATTCTTGTTGAGCACGTAATACTAGTACCCTGTCATAACAAGTTAAATAATAAAACGTGTTGAAATCAAGAATATCTTAACGATTTTCTCCAGATTTCAACACGTTCATTTTATATCTATATTGCAATTGCCTTTAAAACCAAGGATGTCTTAAATCATTGGTTCGATTTAGACATTCTCCACAAGGTAGTACGGCTTATGCCAAGCATTTCAGCCGTCTCCTTACGTGTTAGCTTTTTTGTCTTTTCAACCATCTCGCTCCCTTTGTCAGGTCTTACTATCTGATTGCGAAGCAAACTATGAAATATTTCTTTTACATCCAAGCCGGTTATTTGATTGTTGGTAGACAATACACTCAATCTCTCACAAATATTTCTCAATTCCCTGATATTTCCTGGCCAGTCATGTTTTATGAGCTCAATAATCGCGTCATCAGTCATGTTAATACGGAGTTGATCGTGATCTTCATAGTCAGATAGAAATACTTTGGTAATTTCTTTAATATCATTCTTGCGATAGC
>JUEG02001029.1_pt1 | contig 18697 bp, 16 predicted proteins | sample 432341 | NCBI WGS metagenome assembly JUEG02 (sample SAMN02953476, study PRJNA257561) | rock porewater metagenome | biome: terrestrial; feature: Opalinus Clay rock; material: porewater; isolation source: Opalinus Clay rock BIC-A1 borehole | place: Switzerland: Mt Terri URL, St-Ursanne ...
CCCGACTGATCCGATCCGATTTGATCGTCGTTGACGACATTGGTCTCCTGCCGGTCTCTCCGGACGCCGCCGAGGGCTTCTACCGCCTGGTCGATGCCGCCTACGAAAGGAGGGCGCTGGCCGTGAGCAGCAACCTTCACCCGTCCGGATTCGACGAGATCATGCCAAAGACACTGGCCACCGCGACCGTCGACCGGCTCATGCACCACGCCCACATCGTGGTCACCCAGGGTGACAGTTTCCGGCTCACCCAGGCCACTTCCGGACAAGGAGTGAAGCCCTTCAGCTGAGCACCACCTCTTTGACGGCGGGGAGATAACTGGCCGCCGTTGGGGAGATCTCGCAGGCTGCCAGTGGGGACAAAACCTGGCCGCCTACGGGGAGAACTTCAAGGCCATTGACAAACAGTTGTTTACGACTGCCGGAGGCACCTGCCGCGCCCGAATCTCGATGTCGACGAGAACGGGAGGCACCCCGCCGGCACCCGGCAACGGCGCGACGGTGGCTACCACCTACGCCCGTAGCCAGCGCTTTTGCCCCGGGCTCCGGACGGGCGGCAGACGGCTTCCTCGCGGTCACCACCGAGCTGCTGCCCGAAGTCGTGAGCATCCGGCACGGGAACTGCCTCCCGAACTGCTGTCGAAACGCTGCTCTGCGACGTGAACAGAGCCAGGCCTGCGAGGCCCGGCACGGTGGCCGGCCGCTTGGGGCAGGCGGGAGGGTCAGACGTCGGCCCCATGACGGGGCAGTTCTTCGTTGATGCGCCGGGCTTCTTCGAGCTGGTCTTCGAGGATGACGATGCGGCAGGCGGCGTCGACGGGGGTGCCCTGGTCGACGAGTTCGCGGGCGCGGGCGGCGATTTTCAGCTGGTAGCGGGAGTAGCGGCGGTGGCCGCCCTCCGAGCGCAGGGGGGTGATGAGGCGGGCTTCGCCGATGGCGCGCAGGAAGGCGGGGGTGGTGCCGAGTATTTCGGCGGCCCGTCCCATGGTGTAGGCGGGGTAGTCGTCGTCGTCGAGACGGCCGAGGGATTTTTCTGCGGTCATTGGCACCTCTGATCGGGGAACGCGTCAAGGGGCCCTGGTGCCGTACGGCACCAGGGCCCCGAGGGATGTGCAACACCATCTGCCGGCTTACTGCGGTGCCGGACTTCTCTTTCCGCACCGTCTCCCGGGAGAGGGGGGCGTGTGCGGGGATCGCGGATGCGTGACCGTGGGACCACCTTCCGTTCCGGGGCCTGCGGTACCCGGGCTGACCTGCGTCCTCGCCCGGGCGATCCTGATGGCGTCTGCCTCCTTCTTTCTTCTTTCCTGCTGGTCAACCTGTTTGCTACTGCGGGTCATGCGTACTGTCGGCGGCCCCTGGCGGGCCGCCCGGCCCGGCAGTCAGCGAGGGGACCCCGAGAGCCTTCCGGCCCCGCCACTCCACTGCCGTGCCACAACTGCTTTGGTCCTGCATGCGCGGCAGTTCGTCCTCTGTCGCGCCTTCTCGATCTCTTGGCTACGGGGAAAACACTAACTCCGGAGAGCCTGCATGTCTACTCCCGCCATGACAGATTTCCTGTGAGGGGGGAGGGTAGGGTTCTTCGCCCGCGCCACTGGTATAGCTGCACCGAGAAACATGCTTCCGGGTGTGAAGGCCGTCGGGGCGGGCATGCGGGCTGGCACGGAAAAGCGGCACAACCGAGAACAGGTGGGTGTACGCGCATGAATCGCATGAAGATCGTCAGCACCGCGAACCCCGCGCCGACCGTGGTGCGGGGCACCAGCCCGGACAGCATTCATCGGGCCCGCGAGGCCGCCCGTGCGTTCACCGACAGCCTCTCCCCGGCACCGGACCCCGCCATGGCGGACACCCTTCACCCCCGGCCCCGGCCCCGGCCCCGGCCCCGGCAAAACCGTCCACGCCCGACTCCCCCTGACGCCGACTGCCCTGCCGCACCCCGCCGCCGCCACGGACGTGGCCGGGGACGAACTCGCGGAGGTCTGAGCCCGTCCCGCTACAGGGACGGGCGGCGGCAGCACACCGGCCAAAAAAGGGAACCGCGTTCCCGGCCGCACTGAGACATCCGCCGAGGGTGCGGTTCAGGGGCGGCGGATGTAGGTGTGGAGGAGGTCGATCTCGCCGAACCCGCCGGCCCGCAGCAGCGGCCCGGCTGCCGGGTGGGCCTGGCCGGTGCCGGGCGGGTCGTGGTCGAGGAGGGCGATGACGTCGGTGGCGCCGTAGACGGCGAATTTCTTCAGGCTCTGCTCCAGTAGTCGGCGGCCCATCCCGCGGCCCCCCCCCAGGCCGGCTCGACCGCGATCCACCGCAGTACCCCGAGCGTCTCTTGCGGCACGTCGGCGAAGGCCTCCGCCACCGGGGTGCCGTCGGTGTCGGTCAGCTCCAGCCGCCACCCGGGCGCATCGCGCCGGGGACTGAGCTGCGCGAGCGGATAGGCCGGCGGGCCCGGGGCGCCGATGGCCCGGTGCCAGTAGCTCTGCTCCCCGCTGTCGGTGAATCCGGTATCGAGCAATACCTGCCGGGTGGCCTGCCGGCGGCGGGCGGGCAGCCCGTCCACGCCAGACGCCCAGGCCGGACAGCACGCGAACCCGTACACACACCGCCCGGGCCCCATCTGCTCCAGCGTGTGGTCCAGCAGCAGCTCGGCCACGGCCGGGTCCTCCCGCGTGTGCAGCCACAACACCACCCCCGCGCCGTCCCCGGGCCGGACAGCGAAAGACACCACCCCGGCCGTCCGCCCGGCGGCGTCCACGGCCACGACCGTCTGCGGCCGGTCCAGCTCCGCCCACCACGCCCGTTTCTCCACCCCCGGCGCAGTGCCGACCAGCGCCATCACCAGCAGATGCGCCTCAACGGCGGGCTGCCCCGGCAGCCGGTCAGCACCAATCAGCTCCAGGACCACGGCCTGGTCCCTGTTCTCATAGGGCCGCAACCGCAACCCCGGACCGCCCTGTCCCACCGCCGCGCCTTCCTCGTCCACGCACCAGCTACCCATCCGAGGCACCCGGCCCGCGTCCACTCCCTCCAGAGAAAGACTCACCCGACACCGCCCCTTCAGCAACCGGAGTTTTCCCAGCTCCGTGCCCACCCCGAGCACCGGCCACGTCCCCACGCGTCACTACCTGCGGAAAGGCGCCTCTGCGCGCTCACCGCCGTCCAGAGTGCGCGCAGAGGCGCCCTGCGGGCCACCATAAAGATCCGCACGCCCGTTCGCCTCGCAGGACGCGCCGCCCCTCGGCCCAATGCACCGCCCGACCCCCGCGGCGAGATAGACACAGACGGGCGGCGTCCGCTCCCCGGCGCCACACCGAAAGCGTTCACCTCTCTCCCCGGAGGATCCCCATGGCCCAGCAGGTCCGCGAGATCATGACCGGTTCGCCGGTCACCGTCGGCGTGCACACCGCGGTCACAGAAGTCGCATCACTGATGCGCGAGAAAGACATCGGCGCGGTCCTCGTCCTGGAGGGCGAACAGCTACGCGGCCTGGTCACCGACCGCGACCTCGTGATCCGCGTCATCGCCGACGGAAAGGACCCCAACGAGACGACCGCCCAAGCCGCCTGCAGCGAAACCCTGACCACCGTCGCCCCCGAGGACCCCATCGACCGGGCGGTCGCCCTGATGCGCGAAGGCGCAGTACGCCGCCTCCCCGTCGTCGACAACGGCCACCCCGTCGGCATCATCGCCCTCGGCGACCTCGCCGTCGAATGCGACCCCGCATCCGCCCTCGGCGACATCAGCGCAGCCTCCCCCAACCAGTAACCCCACCCACCAGCGAACCCGAACGGGCCCCGTGCCCCGGGACAAAGCAGCGGCCCCGAGCAAGGGGGGGACGCTCGAGGCCGCTGCTCCCGCGGGGGGAGTGCGTATCTTCTTCCTACAGTCACCATAACGAGCCTTGGCCCAACGCGACACGGACACGACGAAACGTTCCCTCGCCCACCCGCTCACCAGTGGCTTGCTGCCAGACCCGGGGCCAGCGCCCGCCACCGCTGCGATCGGGACCGGGACCGGGACCGGGCCGCCCACCGTCCTGGCCGATCCCGCGGTCGCAGTCGACTGCTGTCCCGCCTGCCACCCCGAACACATCCTGACCGCCACCGGAGCCCGGCTCGTGCCGCACGAACCGGCCTGACCGGACCACCTCACCACCACCACGACCAACGGCACCCCGTCCGGGCAAGCCCCCATCGACACCAGCTTACCCACACCTGATCGTTGAACGACAAGCTGACGCCGTGCGGGTCCCCCGGTCACGCGCTGCGCGAGCGCTTCTTGCGCTTGGGCCGTGATCGTTCGTCAACTTGGAGTTCCCGCTCCGCGCCGTGGGCACCGGCTCTGATCTGGCGGCTTCGCTCCCTCTCTGCGTTGAACTCCGCGCCGAGCAGCACGGCGAGGTTCGTGATCCACAACCACACCAGGAACACGATCACGCCGCCGAGCGTCCCGTAGGTCTTGTTGTACGAGCCGAAGTTGGCCACGTAGAAGGCAAAGGCGACGGAGGCGATGAGCCAGATGACAAGCGCGAGTACCGCTCCGGGAACGACTGACCTCAGGCCGGACAACCGTGCGTTGGGTGAGGCGTAGTAGAGCACACAGAACATCAGCACGACGATCAGCAGCAGCACCGGCCACTTGGCAATGTTCCAAGCCGTCACAGCTGCGTCGCCGGCGCCGATGGCCGAGCCGGCCTTCTGAGCCAGCGGTCCGCTGACCACCAAGGCGATGAGCACGACGGCCTGAAGCAGGACGAGAAGGAGCGTGACGAGCATCTGCAGCGGGCGGAGTTTGACGAACGACCGGCCTTCTTCGACCTCGTAGATCGCGTTCGAGGCGCGCATGAAAGCGCCGACATACCCTGACGCGGTCCACAGTGCTGCGGCGACACCGACGATCAGCAGGATGCCCGCAGCCCCTTTGTCCGACGCCAGGCTGTTGAGCGGGCCCTTGAACGTGTCCACCGCCGAGGCAGGACCGATCGAGCTGACCAGATCCGTGGCCGTGCTGATGATCTTTTTCGGGTCCATCAGCAGCCCGACGAGAGAAAACAGGGCGATGAGCGCGGGAAAGATCGACAGCACAGCGTAGTAGGTGAGCGCGGCGGCCGAGTCGGAGAGATTGTCTTCCTTGAACTCGCTCATCGTGCGCTTGAGCGTCTGTCCCAGCCCGCCCTTGCTGGGATACGCCGGACCCTCGGGGCGGCGTCCGGAGCGCTTCTCGGCGTCGCCGGTGGGCGTAGGCTCCGACTCAGACATGCGCACTCCCTTGCTGTTCGGGGCCAGGGGACTATTCGCGCGTCTCCTGCCCATCATCACTTTTCAACCTAGGGCGGAACTCCTCCCGGCGCACCCGGAGCCCCGTTGTGTTTTTCGCGGTCCTGCAACGGGACCGCTGGCCTCCGGGCCCGACATGACTGTTGCCCCCTGGACGGCAGTACAGGCATGTGGGATCAACGAACGACAGGGCGCGGGCGTCACCCGTCGGCCGCTGGGACCGGTCAGGGCGTGTCGCCGGACCAGTCCCAGCGGTTCCGCTCGCCGGGGCTGAACTGCCCGAGCTCACTCCAGCACGATGTCGTGCAGTCCCGAGGCGATGTCGTGCACTCGCGCGGGGGGTGCACAGCATCGTCGGTGCGCACCGGCCGTGAGGGGGTCCTTCATGCTGGATGTTCCCTTGTGGCTGTGGGTAGCGTTCGCCGTCACTGTGGTCGTGTCGCTGGCCGTGGACCTGCTGGCGCACCGGGAGGCGCATGTCATCGGGTTCAAGGAGGCCGCCGCCTGGAGCGGGGTGTGGGTCGGGCTTGCCCTCGTCTTCGGTGCGGTCGTCTTCCTGGTTCTGGGCGTGACGCCGGGGGTGGAGTACACGACCGCGTGGCTTCTGGAGAAGAGCCTGTCGGTCGACAACCTGTTCGTCTTCGCGCTGATCTTCGCCTACTTCAGGGTGCCGCGCGCCTATCAGCACCGCGTGCTGTTCTTCGGTGTGATGGGCGCGCTGGTGTTCCGCGGCATCTTCCTCACGGCCGGTGTGGCGGTGGTCAGCCGCTTCACCGCGGTGCTGTTCGCCTTCGCAGCGGTCCTCTTCTATAGCACCTACAAGATCCTTGAAGAGGAGGAGGACAGTTTCGATCCGGGTAAAAGTATCGCTGTTCGTCTGCTGCGCAAGGTCATGCCGGTTCGGGACGAGTACGCCGGGATGAAGTTCTTCGTCAAGGAGGCTGGCAAACGCGTTGCCACCCCGCTGCTCGCCGTTGTCGCCGCGATCGAGGCGGCCGACCTGATCTTCGCCGTGGACAGCGTGCCGGCCGTGCTGGCGGTCAGCGACGACGCCTTCATCGTCTACACCAGCAACGCGTTCGCCATCCTCGGCCTGCGGGCGCTGTACTTCCTGCTCGCGGGCATGCTGGACCGGTTCCACTACCTGAGCAAGGGCCTCGCGCTGATTCTCTCCTTCATCGGCGTGAAGCTGGCCCTCCAGGCATCCCACAAGCTGTTCACCCCCAGCATTCCGGAGATCCCGTCACCGGTGAGCCTGGCAGTCATCGTCACGGTCCTGGGTGTGTCCGTCGCACTGAGCATTCGGCGCCCGATCAACCCCGCCCCGGCCTCACCCGACCAGAACGGAGTGCCCTCCCGCTCCGCTGACGATCCACCCTCGGCGGACGAGACTCGGCGGCCGGGCGACCCGCCGCAGGACAGCTGACCCCCACACCTCCCCGCGCGGCCCCTGGCTCAGCTGGCGGGGCGTCGTCCTCCCCTCTCCGCCACCGGGCCGGCCAAGGCTCCGGGCCGAGACTTCGCCGCATCCCAGGCACTCGTGAAATTCGCCCCATTTTATGAAAAACCATCTTATTCTTGGGTGTATGCGCAGTAATGAGCGTGAGACGGCATCGCAGGCCGGACATGTGTGCCCAGCCTGCAAGCACCCCGTGACCGCGGAGCTCAAGCGACACAGGACGATGGGAATCTTCGTACCCATCTGGAAACCGGGCCCCTGCCACAACCCGAGCTGCCCCAAGCATGCGCCAGAAGAGAAGAGCACCAGGATCAGCGAGCCGAAGCAGTAGGCCCCGGACCGTGTCATCGCCCCAAGCTTGGCGGCGGCTGACGGCCGACCTGGCGCGATCGACCCCGACTGGCCACTGGCCTGGCAACGCCACTACACCGCTCTGCGGGCCTGAATCGAAGGCGGCGCCGGCCTCGCCGAGACCCTTGCCCGGCGTCACCGTCGGCGGCCAGGACATCGGGCTGTGGCTGTGGCTGCGGCGGCAGCAGCAGCAGATCACCGCCTGAGAGCAGCTCCCAGGCGGGCAGCGCGAGCGCCGGGGAGGGCGATGTTGTCCGCGTACGTGGCCACCGCACGACCGTGCGCGCGCCCCGGACGAAGCCGGGGGCGCCCCTCCGCGGGGCGGCTACGCGGGGACCCGGCGGGGTCAGGCGGCCTTGGACCCGTTCGGGCCGGGTGCGAGCAGCACCTTGATCCAGCCGTCCTCGCGGTTGTCGAAGCGCCGGTATGCGTCCGGCGCCTCCGCGAGCGGCACCCGGTGGGAGACCACGAAGCTCGGCGTGGCGCGCCCCGAGATGATCATGTCGCGCAGCTGCCGGTTGTACGCCTTGACGTTGGCCTGGCCGGTGCCCATCCGCAGGCCCTTCTCGAAGAACCGGCCGGTGTTGAACAGCAGCTGGCCGTTCTTCGCCGCCTCGCTCGGCCCGCCGGGATCGGAGGGCACGTAGAGGCCGACGACGCCGAGCGCCCCAGTGGGGCGTACCGCGTCGATGAGGCTGTTGAGCACGATCGCGGGCTGTTCCTCGCCGCCGGGCACGGTGGCCTGGTAGCCGACCGCGTCGATGCCCTTGTCGGTTCCCTCGCCCGCCGTCTTGTCCATGATCTGCTGGACGGCGTCGGCCTTGCTGTAGTCGATGGCCGTCGCCCCGACCTGTTCCGCCAGGCGTAGCCGGTCCGGCTGCCGGTCCACGGCGAACACCTCGGACGCGCCGCGCAGCATCGCGGAGTACACCGCCATCAGGCCGACCGGCCCGGCGCCGAAGACGCACACGGTCTCGCCGGGTGAGACCTGCGCGAGCTCGGTGGCGTGGTAGCCGGTGGGGAAGATGTCGGCGAGCAGCGCGAAGTCGTCCTCGTGCTCCTCGCCCGGGGGCAGTTTCAGGCAGTTGAAGTCCGCGAAGGGCACCCGCAGGTAATCGGCCTGCCCGCCCCGGTAGGGGCCCATGGAGACGTAGCCGTACGCGCCCCCGGCGAAGCCCTCGTTCACGGTGAGACAGAAGCCGGTCCTGCCGGCCAGGCAGTTCTTGCAGAAACCGCAGGCCACGTTGAACGGCATGACCACGCGGTCGCCCTTGCGGATGCTGGCGACGCCGGAGCCGACCTCCTCGACGACGCCCATGTTCTCGTGACCGAAGACGATGCCCGCCTCAGCGCCGGTGCGCCCTTCGTACATGTGCAGGTCCGACCCGCAGATGCACGAGGTGGTGATCTTGACGAGTACGTCGGTGGGGTCCTCCAGTCGGGCGTCCGGCACGTCCTCCACCACGACGCTGAACGGCTCCTTGTACACGACGGCTTTCACAGCGTCTCCTCATGGCTTCGGTTCCACGGGGCCGGGGCCTGTCCGGCGCCCCCCAGGGGCGCCAGCCGAGTACCCCCACCCTCGACGCCCAAATCTCCCGAATCGCCGAGCTTCGGTCTGCTGCGCCGGCCGCCCGCCGGGCGTCGGCCGACACCGGGCCGCCGTGACCGTCTCAAGGGCCGACAACATGACGGGCCACTCGAGTTCACCCGTTCAGCGCGCAGAAGTGGCTTCCACCAGTCCGACGCTGGAGGAGGCCACCTGCCCCGGCGGCAAAAATCTCGCCCTGCTCTGCCGGGTCCACCACCGGCGGATCGACGACCCTGGCAGTCGCGACCGCTACAGCGCTTCCCAGAGCCCTGTACGACCGTTCGGAGAAAACTCCCCCGAACCCTTCACGCACAGATCTTGCCCCCACCTCACCCTCCGAATACTGTATGCAGTATTCCTCGAGGACTGCAGGGCAAGGGCCACGACACTCAGGGAGGATCCTGACCATGACCGCCGTTTCCGTTACGGATACTGGAGCAGGGAAGGCGGGTCACCCAACCGCCACTGACGGGATTCATCTGGTCGTCGACGCCCTCAAACTCAACGGCGTGGAGACCATCTACGGTGTGGTCGGCATCCCGATCACCGACCTCGCCCGCGTCGCGCAAGGAGCGGGCATGCGCTACATCGGGTTCCGTCACGAGAGCGACGCCGGGCATGCCGCGGCCGCGGCGGGATTCCTGACGAAGAAGCCGGGCATCTGTCTGACCGTGTCCGCGCCGGGTTTTCTCAACGGCTTGGTGGCACTGGCCAACGCCACCACGAACTGCTTCCCCATGGTCCAGATCTCCGGATCCAGCGAACGCCACCTCGTCGATCTGCAGCGGGGTGACTACGAGGAGATGGACCAGCTCGCCGCGGCCAAACCGTTCGCCAAGGCGGCCTACCGAGTCCACCGCGCCGAGGACATCGGCCGCGGACTGGCCCGCGCCATCCGTAGCGCGGTCTCCGGCCGTCCCGGCGGGGTCTACCTCGACATCCCGGCTGCCGTGCTGGGCGAGGTCATCGACGCCGAGAAGGGCGCCGCGTCGCTGTGGCCGGTCGTCGACCCCGCACCGCGCCAACTGCCCGACCGCGAGGCCGTGGACCGCGCGCTCGACCTCCTCTCGCGTGCCGAACGACCGCTGGTCGTCCTCGGCAAGGGAGCCGCTTACGCGCAGGCGGACGAAGTGCTTCGCGAATTCATCGAGTCGACAGGGGTGCCCTACCTGCCCATGTCGATGGCGAAGGGCCTGCTGCCCGACGACCACCCGCAGTCAGCGGCCACCGCCCGGTCGCTGGCCCTGCGCAAGGCGGACGTCGTGATGCTCGTCGGCGCGCGCCTCAACTGGCTGCTGGGCCACGGCGAAGCACCCCAGTGGGCCCCGGACGCCACCTTCATCCAGGTGGACATCGCGGCCACCGAAATGGACAGCAACCAGCCCATCGCAGCGCCGCTCGTGGGCGACATCGGTTCGGTGATGGAGGCGCTGGTCGAGCGGAGCAAGCCAGGCCGGATCGCGGTGCCGGCGCCCTGGCGCGAGGAGCTCGCGGAGCGCTCGGAGCGGAACGTCGCCAAGATGGCCGGACGCCTCGAAGCCGCCAAGGCCGCGCATCCCATGAAGTTCCTGGGCGCGCTACAGGCCATCCGCGATGTGCTGCGGGACCATCCGCAGGCCTACGTCGTCAACGAAGGCGCCAATGCGCTCGACCTGGCCCGCAACACCATCGGAATGCAGGTGCCTCGCCACCGGCTGGACAGCGGCACCTGGGGCGTCATGGGAATCGGCATGGGCTACGCCATCGCCGCGGCCGTCGAGACCGGTGCGCCGGTCGTCGCCATCGAGGGCGACAGCGCCTTCGGGTTCAGCGGCATGGAGGTGGAGGCGATCTGCCGCTACAACCTGCCCATCGTCACCGTGGTCCTCAACAACAGCGGCGTTTACCGCGGCGACGAGGCCTCCTCTTCGCACGATCCCGCGCCCACCGCCCTGGCCGCCCGCCACGACGTCATGATGAAGGCCTTCGGTGGCACGGGCCACCGGGTCACGACACCGGCGGAGGTGGGCACGGCCCTCCGCGAGGCGCTGGCCTCGGGTGCCCCGACACTCATCGACTGCGTGATCGACTCATCCGACGGGACCGAGAGCGGCAACATCTCCCATCTCAACCCGAAGGGCATCAGCAACAAGAGCTGAGAACGCCCGTCGGCGTACCTCCGCCCAGATCATCGTGCGGGCCGCTACGCGTCGAGGCCGCCCCGGCCCGGTCCGCGTCCCACCACCGACGTCCGGCTCGGGCACCTTCCCCACGGGGAAGGTGCCCGGTGTCTGCCGTCTGCAGAATGCCGGCGTTCAGCGGGCGATCCCCGGGATCACCCGCTGCTGTCGTTCGAGATGCGCTGTACGAAACCTGTACGTGCTGCCGACCAGTACCAGGCGGGATTCCCCTCCCCCAGGGCGGAAGGCAAGAGATCTCGGGCCTCCGCCGGCCGACCGGCGAGTGTCCGGCGCCGCCCGACCGCTCCGGCCGGTGCCACCGAGCTGGGTCCTCACGAACTCATGGAGGGCTTCTTCGCCGGCCCGGTGATGGAGGACGCCGAGTGGGACGAAAGCGACTACGCCGCCCCGAGCCTCCCAGCGGACGAGTTCTGATCGCGCCGAGCGCTGACGGGGCCGGACGCCGCCGCACTCGCCCGGCGAGTGACCGCACACGTACTTGCTGCCCGCCCCCGTGGTCCCCGGGTTCCGTACCCTTGCGGCATGCGCATGCGCCCCACTCTGAGCTGGACCCCTGCCGAGGACCTGCCGCCCGGCACCACGGACCCGGAGCCCGTCGTCGACGCGCTGCGCACCGGCCGTGTGCTGGTGCTCAGCGGGGCGGGCATCTCCACGGAATCGGGCATTCCCGACTACCGGGGCGAAGGCGGGAGCCTGAGCAGGCACACCCCGATGACCTACCAGGAGTTCACCGCCGGCGCCCAGGCACGGCGCCGGTACTGGGCGCGCAGCCACCTCGGCTGGCGCACCTTCGGCCGTGCCCGCCCCAATGCCGGGCACCGGGCCGTGGCCGCGTTCGGTCAGCACGGCCTGCTCTCCGGTCTGATCACCCAGAACGTCGACAGCCTGCATCAGGCCGCCGGCAGCGAGGGCGTGGTGGAACTTCACGGAAGCCTGGACCGGGTCGTCTGCCTTTCCTGCGGCGCCTTCAGCCCCCGCAGTGAACTGGCAGGACGGCTGGCGGAAGCCAATGCGGGCTTCGAGCCGGTGGCCGCGGCAATCAACCCGGACGGTGACGCCGACCTCACCGACGACCAGGTCAAGGGATTCCACGTGGTGCCCTGTTCCGTGTGTGGCGGCACCCTCAAGCCGGACGTGGTGTTCTTCGGCGAGACGGTTCCGCCGCGGCGGGTCGAGCACTGCCGCGAGCTGGTCCGCGACGCTTCCTCCCTGCTGGTCCTGGGCTCCTCGCTGACGGTGATGTCCGGGCTCCGGTTCGTCCGCCAGGCGGCCCGGGCAGGCAAGCCGGTGCTGATCGTCAACCGGGACCCGACACGTGGTGACCAGCACGCCCTCACCCGGGTCGCGCTCCCCCTGGGCACAGCCCTCACCACCGTGGCCGGCCGACTGGGCATCCCCGTCGAGGGCCGGGCGACGGACCGGGTGACGTCATGACGGTGGCGGAGCGTCCGAAGTTCGTCGCACGGGCACCCGGCGGCACACGCCCGCGAAGCGGTGCCGCCGACTGAACCGGTGGCAGGCCGTCCGGTACGTCGCCACCAGCAACCCCGTAGTGGTCCCGGCCTCCTTCACACGGAAGTCCGCTCCGTGCCCTCAGCAAGCCGTTACCTGCTCGAGCGGCTGGGCAATCAGCCCGCGAAGCGCGCCATCCATGCCTCGACCTCATCCGCGGCGCGCGGCAGGCCCGCCGACAGGTTCTCGTGGCCGTCGTCGGTGACGACCAGGTCGTCCTCGATCCGGGCGCCGATGCCGCGCCACTCCTCGGGCACCGTCAGGTCGTCCGCCTGGAAGTACAGGCCCGGTTCGACGGTCAGGCACATGCCCGGCTCCAGCACACCGCCGACGTAGTCCTCCGTGCGGGCCTGCGCGCAGTCGTGGACGTCCAGGCCCAGCATGTGACCGGTGCCGGCCATGGTGAAACGGCGCTGCAGACCGAGTTCGTACGCCCGGTCGACGGGGCCCTCGATGAAGCCCCACTCGACCAGCCGCGCCGTCAGGTGGCGCTGGGCCGCCTCGTGGAAGTCCCGGTACGGGGCACCTGGCTTGACCGTCGCCATACCGGCCTCCTGGGCCTCGTACACCGCGTCGTAGATCTCGCGCTGCAGGGGCGTGAAGGTGCCACTGACCGGCAGCGTACGGGTGACATCGGCGGTGTAGAGGGAGTGCGTCTCCACGCCGGCGTCGAGCAGCAGCAGGTCTCCCGGGCACACCGGGCCGTCGTTGTCCGTCCAGTGCATGATCGTGGCGTGCTCACCCGAGGCGCAGATCGAGCCGTAGCCCACAGCGTTGCCCTCGAGGCGCGCCCGGCGGAAGAAGGTCCCCTCGATCCACCGCTCCGACGACGCGATCGCCCGGGAGAGTTCCCCGACGACGTCGGTGAAACCGCGCACGGTGGAGTCCACCGCCTTGCGCAGCTCCCCGAGTTCCCAGGAGTCCTTGACGAGGCGGAGATCGCTGAGCGCCTCCTCCAGTTCGGCGTCCCGCTCCGCGTCGGTGGTGACGGCGGCCTCGAGGGAGGGGTCGATCCCGCGGACGATCCGGGTCGGCGGGCCGGAGGCGGCGGCCAGGTCGGCGGCCGCGGTGCGGACGTCGCGGCACGGCAGGCCGAGTACGCGCTCCGATTCGGCGAGTGAGCGGCGCCGGCCCGTCCACAGCTCGGCGTGGGCGCCCGTCCAGAATTCGTCGTCGTCCCTGCTGTCCCGCGGCAGCTGATAGCAGTAGGCGTCGTGGCCACCGTCCGCGTGGGGTTCCAGGACGAGCGCGCCGTCCCGGGCCTGGTCGCCGGCCATGTGCACGTAGCCCGTGTACGGCCGGAAGGGGTAGGTGTCGTCGTTCGAGCGGACCTTGAGGTTCCCCGAGGGGATCACGAGGCGTTCGCCGGGGAACCGCGCGGAGAGCGCGGCGCGACGGCGGGCCGCGTGCGGGGCCTGCTCGGCGAGCTGGAGGTTCTGTCGTTCGGTGTCCGCCCAGCCCGTCCGCATCAGAGCGGACAGCTCTGCGGAGACCCCCGGGTAGAGGCCGTTCTTCCGACGTTTCGCCACGTCGTGCACCTTTTCCGTTGGGCTTCCATGGGGCTCCATGAGGTTCATCGGCGCCGCCGGTCCGCGGCGGCACCAGGACGGTACCGCCTCGCGGCGGGCGCTGGGGCCGAACGGTGCCAGTGGCACAGACCGGCCACGGGCCCGGGCGGAAAGCGTCGATAATGTGCCCATGACGAACGCAAAACTCGGCGAAGCCCTCCGGCTGCTGGGACTCGATCACCAGGCGTGCCGGGTCTACCTGGCCCTGCTGGAACTGGCCCCCGCGCCGCTGAGCGCGATCGGCGCGGCCGCCGGACTGGGCGGGTCCGAGTTCGCCGCGGCGTACGGCGAACTAGCCGACGCCGGACTGGCCAGTGCCGCAGCCGGGGACGGGGACGTGGTGGCCCCGGTGCCGCCCGCCGCTGGCCTGGAGATCCTCACCCGGCACCGGGCGGCCGAGCTCGAGGAGTCGCGCATCGCTGTCGGAGGCGCCTTCGAGTCGTTCCGGCGCCGACGGCTCGCCGCCTACAACGACGACCTCGTCGAGGTCGTCACCGGCGAAGCCATCGGTCCGAGGCTGCGCCACGCGTGGGCCGGCGCCCGTGAGCAGATCCGGCAGTTCGAGTCCCCGCCGTACGCCCCTCTGGCCGGCGCAACCGCCGACGCCCTGGCGACGCTGGTTCGCGGGGTGACGCAGCGCGTCGTCTACTCGCGGGAGTCACTGGAGTATCCCGGCCACCTCAAGGACGTCATCGAACCCTGCATCGAGGCGGGCGAGCAGGCCAGGGTGCTGCCGTCGGTGCCGGTCAAGCTCTTGATCATCGATGAGGCGTACGCTCTGGTGTCGTTGTCGATCAAGGAAGCAGACATACACAACACCATGCTGGTGGTACAGCCGTGCGGCCTGCTCTCCGCGCTGACGGGCCTGTTCGAGCAGGCGTGGCAGAACGCTCTCCCCATTCACGGCCTCACCACCCGCCCCGCCGGCCTCCCACCCGCCGACCGTCGCCTGCTACGCCTCCTGGCCGGCGGCGCGACGGACGACGTCATCGCCCGCGAACTGGGCGTCAGCCGCCGTACGTTGTTCCGCCGCCTCCAGATCCTGATGGCCCGTCTCGGCGCCGCGAACCGTTTCCAGATGGCCCTGCAGGCACAGCGCTCCGGCTGGCTGTGAATGGGTGTCGAGGGCGGTCTTGCCCGGGTGGGCCCGGGGACGGCTGCAGGAGCGTGCGTCGGCTGCAGGGACTGTTCACCGTGTACGTCGCCATCAGCCCCGGCGGATCCTCACGCGGAAACCGGGCCCGTGCGCCCCGGCGCCTCGGCACCAGGCACACGGCGAGCCGGCCGACCACCGCGCCGACCGCATACCAGAACAGGTCCGGTGCGTTGAAGGGGGAGCCGAGGATCAGCCGGGCAGCCGTACTCACGATCAACAACGCCGCCGCTGCCGCTTGCCGCCGCGAGACGAATCCATATCGGACGCCATCGGCACCGGAGCGGCTTCTGGAAGTCGATATTATGGAGTCATTCTGCTGGACACCGTTACCAGCCCTCGCGGCCGATGACCAAGCGTCCGTCGCTGATGCGGTCGCCACCGCGTACGTGGACCCACTGGCCGAGCCATCCGCGCTCGGGGACCTTGTGGTTGTCAGAGATTTTCCTCCTGTGAGTGCGTCACGGGGGGCGCCGCGGAAGATGCTGCCGGGCAACCATCGTGTCCGCCTCACGGTGCGGCCGCCCCGGCATTGTGGCACCGGGGCGGCGTTCCGGGGGTCGGAAGGGGCCGGTGGTCAGAAGCCCGGACCGCAGGTGCCCCGTTCGGCGAAGGGCAGGTCGTCATACCCGGAAACGTCGTACGACGACAGCGAGCCGTCGGCGACGGCGTTCAGCAGGGCCATCGTCGGGATCCGGAAGAGATTCTCCAATTGTCCGTTGCTCTTCTGCCCCACCGAGCGCACCTCGTAGAAGATGGCACCCTTCGTGGGTGTCCCGGCCACCGGCTCCTCACCGGCCGGCGCGGTGCCGCTCATGAGCATGCGGCTGAGCCCTGCGTTGGTGATGTCGATCAGCGGATAGTGGGCGATGTTCACCGGCCCGTACTCAGCGAGCGCGTCGACGCTCACCATGGCCATCTGCCGGTTGGTCAGCCACTGCTCCGCCGTCATCCGTGACGGGTCGATCGAACGCGCCCCGATCTGGAACTGGTTGAGCTCGTTCGTGCCCTCCACTACGGGTGCCTCGCTCATGTGGTGGAGGTCGAGCACGAGCTCCGGCGCGAGGTCACGCCACAGCTTCCAGAAGGCGACCGTCTCCACCTGGGCGAAGTTCTCGAAGTCGCGGTTGAGGTCGATCCGGTTGGGGGTGGTGCTCTGCCGGATGTTGGCCTCGGCACCGTCGGGGTTGTACATCGGGATGACGATGACCGTCAGCTCCTCGCGGATCTGCTTCGCGTCCGGGTTGCCGGAGGCGAGCAGGTCGAGGATCTGCAGCAGGGCTTCGGTGCTGTGCAGCTCGTTGCCGTGGATCCGGCCCTGCAGCCACACGGTCTTCGGCCCGTCGCCCACCGTGGCGTACTGCAGGTCGCGGCCCTCGCCGGAGGTGCCTGCGGAGTCGACCTCCACCCGACCGTGCGAGGTTCGCTCGATGCGGGCGAGTTCCTGTACGACGTCGGCGTAGCCGGCGACGCTGCTGCGGCTGACGTTCTGGTTCTCCTGCAGGCACGGTCCGCCGGGGTGGAGAGGTGACTCGGCGGCAGCCGGCGACAGGACGCTGAGCCCGGTGACAAGCAGCGCGGCGGCCAGCATGGTGCTGAGTCTTCGCATGGCGCGTTCCCTTCGGATCGTGGATGGGCGAGGTGCGCGGGCCGTCCTACAGTTCGTTGGGGTTGCCGATCCGCGGACCGGCCGGAGGGATGTCCCAGTAGCGGTCCGGATCGACGCCGGAGACGGTGCCGGATGCCAGCGCCTCCAGGGTGACGCCGAGGCCGGCGACCGACTGGCGGATCAGCATGCCCATGGACTGCTGGGCCGCGGTGCGGGTCTCGTAGAGCATGATCCCGGAGCCGTTGAGGGCATACGAGCCGAGCGCGGTGCCCGGGAGTTCGACGTCCGGATAGCGGGTGATGCCGCCGAACGGGGAGTTGCCCAGGGAGCGCAGCATGTCCCAGACCAGCACATTGACCTGGAAGCTGAGGTCCCGAACGGCCGGGGCGAGAGGGTATTCCGGTGTGCCCTCGGTGACGATGCCGATGACCTGGAGGGTGGTGAGCTGGTTGTTCTCCTCCGACTCCACATTGCTGCCGCGGTGGTGGTGATCGATGAAGAATTCCGGACGCATCCGCTGGTGGACGGCGGCGGAGACGCGGGCCTCGGGGGTGACGAAGAAGCCGGGGATGTGGGACAAGCTCGGCAGCAGCGCCTCGTCTCCCGGCCGCAGGCGGAAGTCGAGGTCGGGGTTGAAGTCGCGGTTGATGTCGTAGCCGGAGACCGCGCCGGGCTGCCGCAGGCTGCGCGGCAGGTACCAGGGTGCGGGGGTGTCGGCAGCCAGGCCCCACGCCTGCGGCGTCCACTCCTGGGTGTTCTGCCGGCGCTGGACGAGGAAGCCGTCCTCGGTGCGGAAATCGGCTCCGTCCATGTTCAGACGCGGGATGAACCAAATTGCCAGCCGGTCGAGGATCGCCAGAACCGCCGGGTGCGAGCTGGTGGCGAGCGTCCGCATCAGATGCAAGGCGGCTTCGGTGCCCAGCGGCTCACCGCCGTGGATCTGGGTCTGGATCAGGACGGGCATCCGGCCGGCGCCCGGCTCGCCGAAGCGCGCCAGGTGGATGGGCCAGCCGCTCGACGAGGTGCCGGCGACCTCGAGTGCCATGCGGCCGCCGGACCGGTCCGCGATCTGCTCCAGCTTGCGTCCGAGGTCGGTGTTGGCGGTAAGGGCGGCCTTCTGAACGGTCTGCCCTGACTGAATCCACGGTCCGTTCGGCCGCGACTGCGGCTCCGCGAACGCGAACGACGGCAGCGCGAGGCTGCCACCGACTCCGGCCAGTCCAGCCAGTCCGGCAAGAAGGGAACGACGGCGCATGAACGGTCACTCTCCGATCGAGGACTCCCCCGTTGTCACCGAGAACGGTGATGCCTATCAACACGGCCGGTCGCCGATCATTCTGGGCACGAGTTGTTCATGTGACAAGTAGGCAGAACGCGCTTTCTTTCCAGGGCGCGCCCTGTCCAGGCCGCTCCCGGCGTACCGGCGACACCCACCAGCGCAGAGGCGATGTTGACCGGGACCTGGCAACAAGCCAGTCTTTCGTCAGCCCTCCACACGTCCAGCGCACTGGCCCACTCGCCCCCGCCGTGAGGAGGGGCCTTGACCCCGAATCCTGGACACGGGTTATGCGGCTGGTGCCAGCGTAGTTGGTGTGAGGTGGAGGGCGTTCTCGAAGGCGATCGGTGATCGTTGTCCGAGGCGGGAGTGTCGGCGTCGGGTGTTGTAGCGGTGGAGCCATCGGAAGGCGTCGAGTCGGGCCTCGCGCTCGCCTGGCCAGCTCTTTCGTCCCTGCAGGGTCTCGCGTTTGAAGGTCGCGTTGAAGGACTCGGCGAGTGCGTTGTCCGCGCTGGAGCCGACCGCGCTCATGCTTCGTCGAACCCCTGCTGACCTGCAGGCTTCGGCGAAGGTCCTGCTCGTGTACTGGGCGAGTTCAATGGGTCGTTGCAACACCGGGCTGTTGCAGCGAGCGTAGCTGCTCCTCGAAGACTTCGGCTGGCGTCCGCCAACCGAGGTTCTTGCGTGGCCGGTTGTTGATCGCCATGGCGACGGCCTCCAGGTCC